>ERZ869925.1068-NODE-1068-length-14201-cov-6.629224_pt1 | contig 14201 bp, 27 predicted proteins | sample MGYA00579311_ERZ869925 | MGnify/ENA primary metagenome ERZ869925 (study PRJEB32216, sample SAMN09231817) | wastewater metagenome | place: USA: Maryland | collected 2016-07-30 | study: EMG produced TPA metagenomics assembly of the PRJNA472060 data set (Reclaimed...
CGCGTCGTCAAACTTCTCTGTCTTTGTGAACAGATAGCTTTTAGCTTCCTCAATCAGAAGCCCTTCGGCAGCAAGTGTCGCCGGATTGTAGGTGAAACGAGGAACATTGATCGCCGCCGTCTTATATAGGCCAGCACTATCGAAATACCCGCCTACTCCGTTAGGCGTGCGCGAAAACGATATGCGCGGATCAAGCGCCGCCGTCAGGTCAAAGTTCGCCAGTAGACCGCTGCTAGAGACTTTCTGAAAAGGTGAGCGCCGCCCGCCTTGTCTGATTGTCACTGACCAAAGCCCGGGATGATGCGAACCGTTGCCGTGCTTGCCTCCGTGATAGCAGCAACCGTATCAGCAACATCTTTGCGGACAACCTGAGCCGAGCCTGATGGGATCGGGAAGTCAGTCAAGGCCGCAGTCTGTGCGCCGACGCCCCAACGGACAAAAGCCGTAGCAGGCCCTTCGTTGACGATGTAGAGTTCCGTCAGCGTTGCGTCCAAAGCAGCAGCGGCGCTGGTACTGCCACCTGAGATTGCAGAAATCGACTGACCAGCGCCAAACTTCGGGGAGAAGTTTGTCGGGCGATTCTTGTCATAAGGTTCACCTGACATTGTTTCTCACCTATGCCGAGAGGATGCGATACCACTTGCCCGCAACAGGGCAGCGATAAACGGCGGACTTTGTTGCGGCCTGTGAAAGCCCCGTGCCAGTCGCAACGCCGTTGATCGTGTCAGGCGATGTGCCGAACACCTGAATAGCGTTCGCCGCATGAGCGTTGATGACGACAACCTCAGCGCCTGGATAGGACCGGGGAAGCTTCACGCTGTCCGCCGCGCTGGCGACCGTGACGACTTCATTCACGCAATTATTCAACTGCGTTGCCGAAGTCTGACCGCCGCCAGCAAAGGCCGTGATGGACGATGCAAACGAAGTGGAGCCGTCCACCATCTTTTGAAGGTCCGAGCCGTCCACAAGCTTGAAGCCCGGAATGAATTGCGCCGAAGCGCCAGGATAAGCCATGTGCGCCTCCTTAGCCCTTGACCACAACGAAGCCGATTTTGATAGTGCCGTTCAGGGCGCCCGCGTTCGTGTTCTTAATGTCGATGACGACAGAACCAGCAGCAGGAGCAACCTTGCCAACAGCGAGACCTTGCGTGGTATTCGTGCCGTGGTTGACAGTGACCAGCACAATGTCAGTCGCGGCAATCGCGCTGTTGGTCAGCGTGAGCGAATAGAACGCGCCAGCAGCTGTGACCAAGGCTTCCGAGGTGATCACCCCATAGCCAGAGTTCAGGGTTGCAGCAGCCGCAGCAGCCGTTGCTGTGCGGGTCGATGGGTTCGCGATATTGCCGCCAATGATGAAATCCTTGAGAGCAGAGACCGCGAAAATCTCCGTCTGAGGCGTAACGCCAGACGCGAGGTTCGTATCAGCGCGAACGGTTTCAGCGCCCGTCAAAGGCGCGGTGACAGTTGAGAATGCAGTATCAAGACCAGCCATGAGCCAGCTTCCTTATGTTCGATGTGAGGTTTCATGAGGGGTTTGCGGCAACAGAATTGCCCGCCGCAGGGCTTCGCGCCTTACCCCTCAGTCGAGGAAGGACGGACGAACTTGATTGTTAAAGCCGTGTCGAGTTTGATTGATCCGCCGTTGCCGTCGCCATCATGAGGCTGAACAGGCTTTCCATACGCGCGGTCCAGAATTTCCTTGATGGCAGTAACCCGCGCGCTTTCGCTTTCGCCGCGGTCGGCAATTGCTGCCAGATGCTCAATCATGCGAGGCCCATGCTTTCGGGCCATTACTCGCACGTCATGTTCTGTTTTGTTCTTTGCGCCTTTGGGCCGAGCCATACTTTTATTCAAACTCCATTTATTTTCTGTAATTTATGACAAAGCTAGGTTCCCCGGACACTCGCCTGCTGTGAACAGAGGGGAGGTGCATGATCGCGAGGCCGGGGAATTGAAAAACCGCCCGGCAGTTAAGCGGGGCGGTTGGGAATTGTCTTATTTTGGGGGATTGCGGCGTCCTGTCCATCCTACAGCTTCCCGCCGGAAACTGGCTCACAGGATTACAGAACGCCGCTCCAACCGGATCACTGAGGAAATTCAGGCGAACCACCACCTAAACATTTTCCAAATTGGAGTGATTTGCGGAATTCGTCAAGCTATTTCCTTTTCCAGCCTGTGAATAACTGCCTGTTGCCGCCGCCCCGTTCCAGCAAGGCCATGCAGTTCCGCAACCGCATACAGTCCAGCCTTGAGCGGGTTAATCTGCCAATGGGCGGGCTGGCACAGTTCGATAATCACATGGTCCATTGCGTTTATGGCTTTGCCGCCGATTTCCGGGCCAAGGGCGGCGAATACAGCGTTCCGGGTCCGCTCATAGCCTGCCCGTCCCTTTCGCCCGTCCCTGCCCTCGCTGTAGGCTTTTCCGCCCGCGTTCAGATCGCAGGACCGCGCAGACCGCGACGGGAGACCGAGCGCCGCGTCATGCTTGGCGCGCTGGTCAGCGTAAATCCGGGCCGCTGCCGTTTGCGCGGCTGTAATCTCGCCGGCCAATGCCAGGAGAAAAAGCGGCTGCCCCCATTCAGGGTTGAGAACGTGAGCGCGCACGCCGTCCAGCACGCGCTGCATGGCGGTTCCGGGGTGGCCGCCGTCTTTCACGGGGCGAAGGTCTCCGGATGCGTAGCGTTCGCCTGCTTTGCGTGGTCTTGCCATTATGCTGCCCCCTGTTGCGGGATGTCGGAAGGATTGGCGCGGGGAGGAAATTCACTCGGGAACATCCAGCCCTCACCCGGTCCAGACTGGTTTTTCATCGTCGGAAGTGTTTTGCCTTTGAACTTTTCCCAAGCATTCCAGGCTGGCGTTCCACGGCTCACGAAAACTTGCGAGGTCAATTTCCGTGATGATTGCGCATGTCCCTCAAAACGCCGGTCGCGAAGATATTTTTCCGCGTGCACGGGCCGATAATCGGTGTGGGATTCGCAATAGCCACGGAAGCCGGTTAGCGAGAACGTCGCCAATTCGCGATCTTCCTGCCCCAATTTGCGCCAGACTTCAAAGGCTTTCTTTTTCGACATATTCGAGTCCGTTGGGTACTTTCCCCAAAAGATTTCGAAGTCATCGCTGTAGCCAGTCCGAACTTGTTTCGGACAAATATCTTCTTTCTTTAAGGAGAAGGTAGAAGGTAGAAGGATAGGGCTATCATTCGGCTGGCCAGTTGGCTGGCCACTCGGCCTATCATCATCGTTGTTATTATTCATTTTTCCTTCAAATTTCTGCTTTGTGGCTTCTCCGCCTTTTGCAGAATTTTCACGATTTTTAGAAATTTTCTCAGAAATTTTAGAAATTTCCTTAGCAGCGCGGCGATTGAGAAGGCACCCTTCCGCAAGATCAAGCTTGCCAGAGTCGAGAAGCCCGGCAACCGCTTTGCTAAGACGGCCACGTGGCATTCCAGCGCGAACGGACAATTCACGTTCACGCCCTTCGTATTTGACAGGATCGCCCCTGTCGTATTGCAACATTATAATCACGACATAGGCCGCTATCTCGTCGGCAGTCATGCCGATAAGCCCATTTAGGAAATCGCTAGGGTAGCAATCGAAGCGGCTATATCCAGACATTCTATTCCCCGACCATTACGGCTTCTGCCACACGGCCTGCAACGCCCCGTGGATCGGCGGTGATCGACTCGCCGGAGGCTCGCACTGTACGCACTCCCATCATCGCCAGATGTCCGTCCCGCTGCATATCGCGCGGTGTGCTATGGTATTTGAAACCGTCGCATTCAACTGCCACCATGACGCAGCCGTTGTCATCCTTCCGGCGCTTGATGACCATGAAATCCACACGAAAGCGCAGGATCGCAAATTGTGGAATAATGAGAAGCGGCGCATGGAATGGCGCTTTATCCTCTTTCCAATTGTATGTTTTGGCGACCTGGTACGAGAGGCCGTAGTCCTCGAATATCAGCCAAGGCAGCAAGCGGCGCTCAATTGGGCTTTCGCACAATGCCTCGACGCTGCGAAATTCAGCTTCCGCGAGATTTGTCTGGCGCGCTATTTCATGGGGTTCCGCGCCGGTGTACGCAGCCCATTTTCCATAGTGCACGCCTGCAACGGATAGGTTTGCGTCAACGCCCTCGCCGCCCTGCAGGAAGGCGTCAGCAACTGACACAGAATGAATTGTGCTTTCAGTGCGCTTGCGTTTGTTTTCCCAATGAAGGCTCATTCCCTATCCCCACAATGAAACTCGCCAAGGCAGGACCAAAGGCCATGACTGCCGCCAATAGGGCGAAGGATGAAGCCAGAAGCCCATACAGTCCCGCATTCGTGGTGGCGTATGTAGAGGAAGAACGTCATGCGGACTGCGCCACAAACTGCAACAGATCGCCGCCGTTATGGGTATCTTCCGCCATCGCTAGATTTTTAGCTGCCGTCTTGAAATAGCTTTCTTTCAATTCTGTGCCGATGAACTTACGGCCAGCCCTGATCGCCTCATAGCCCTCGCTACCAATCCCCATGAACGGCGAAAGCACGGTATCACCACGGTTTGACCAAAGCCGGATCGCGCGCTCAATAAGATCCAGTTGGAGCGGGCAAAGATGCTTTTCATCCTTATCTTCCCGCGCGGCGCGGACGTTCAGCACGTTCGTTTGCTGAATATCCATCCATACTGGATCGGCCCATTTCTGCCATTGTGAGACGGGAAATTCCTTCGCATCCTGCCCGACCTTATCGGCTAGGCTCTCGTCCGTAGGCGTCTTACGGAACACGAGCAGATAGTCTGGAAGCCCCTGACGTGACCGCGTGCTATCTTTCTGCAATTGCTTGTATAGAAGCCCTAGCGCCTTTGTGCGCGTCATCTCGACTACAGGACATTTCCAGATGCAGACCCGGCTATGATACGTCCATCCGGTCTTTTCGTGTGACCGAATAATATCGCCCGGCATATCGTAAATGCCGACCTTGCCGTGCGTCGTTTTGGTACGCGGCAAGTCCGAGCAATGAACCGCCGTCAGCCTTCCCGGCTTTGTGACGCGATACAATTGCGACAAAAGGAACTCATACTGCGCATAGAACTCGTCATCATTTTTGACGTTTCCCATATCGCGCTCGCTATCCGAATAGATGAAAAGATGCGAGAACGGCGGCGAGTAAACCGAAAACCCGATACTATCATCCGGCATTTCAGATATGAACTCTACACAATCGGCATTGTAAGCCGCATAGTTTTTCCCGATAGCCTGATTTAATACTTTCATGCTGCTATCCATGCGGGGAGCATGGCCTCCTTGGTTGGGTTATATTCGACACTTGCCTTGCGGGATTGCGATGCATTTTTCATCGCCTTTTCCATCGCGCGTTTCATCACGCCATGATCTTCGGCCTTGCGCGTCACGGTCTCGTAAATTGTGCGCTCGGTATCGGCGCAAGCGATATGCACATGAACAGGGCGCTTTTGACCGAAGCGCCAGGAACGGCGAACAGCCTGATAGTAACTCTCATACGAGAACGATAGACCGATAAAAGCTTGCCTAGCGGCGTGCTGCCAATTGAGACCGAACCCGGCAATTGACGGCTTGGTTATGATGATCCTGGCATCGCCTTGAGAGAACGCGATCAGCTTCCGTTCCTTTTCATCGGCGCTATGCTGGCCGCGCACTTCAACAGTGCAATCTTTAGGAAGCCGATCAATAAGCGCATCCGCCTCGTCGTTTGTTTCGCACCATACAATCCAAGGCTCTGACGTTTCCGCCATAATCTTTTCGCAGATAACGTCAGCCCGCGCTGATTGGCTAAAACGCTTTTCACGATGCACCGACGTCGCTGACATTTCAGGGATGCGGAATAGGCGATTTTGCCCGTCCTTTTCCGCGCCTGTTTCGTTCGATACATCAGATATGACTTCGTGCCGATGCGTGACCAATTCCGGCAGGATAAACCCGGTATCGTCAAATCCAAGATCAGAAGGCTTGGAAACGCACCGCGCCCATGATGCTACCCAACGCCAGAAATCATCCTGCGCATGGCCTTTAACGCGCCATGTGCCGGTATCTGCGCTATCATGGATAAACCATATAGGCAGCATTTCATCGCGGCGCATGACGCTTAGAAATTCAGCGTGCGTGCCCAATTCTGTATGATCGTTTGGAGCTGGCGTTGCTGTACAAGCCAGACGGAAAGGAACCCGCGCAAACATTTCAATCAGTTTGCGTGTTGTGATCCCGGTGAATGATTTCAGGATTGAACTCTCGTCCAGAATGGCGCCGCCAAACACGGATGCATCTATCCGGTCAATGCGATCATAATTCAGGACGTATATTTTCTTGCCGGTGATTTCCGAACCTTCGCGGATTACTTGCGCGTCAATGCCAAGCCGCGCAGCCTCTCGGACGTGTTGCGGACCAACTGCCAGAGGCGCAAGCATTAGGACAGGTTTATTCGTGTATTCAATAACCTGTTGCGCCCATGACAAGGCCATAGCCGTTTTGCCTAGGCCAGTGTCATAGAATAGAGCGGCGCATCCTGCCCGCAAAGCGAACTCGACGCCATGAACTTGATGTGGGAACAGCGAAGATGGAAGATTTCCCCATTTTGTCATTCCGCGCATTTCAAAAGCGATCCGCTTTTTAGCGATGATGCTGCGATATTGTTCTATGCTCACCTTGCAGCCCTCGCTTGTGGTTCGTGGCGGACTTCTGCCAATGTGCGAGGCGTGAATTTCAAATGCCAGCCGTTCGTGACGCGGCTTTGCACTGTATACAGGGCTTGAAAGTCAGGCCCGCTGAACAACACACGGTCGCCCGGCTCTACTGCCCACGGAAGCTTGCGAAACAGCGTGCCGCGCGTATCGGGGCGAAGCGTTTCGGAGACCATTGAATAGAATGTGCGGCTCATTGCTTCCTGCTCCGTGCGAAGGTTGCTACTTCCTCAATTGAGGGCGGAACCCAATCACCGGACGCTTTCAATGCTTCACGCTTGCGGACGCCATGCAGGATCGTCGTATGATCCCGCCCGCCAAATCTTCGGCCAATTTCAGGCAGTGATTTCCCTGTGTATTCTCTTGCCAGCCACATTGCTTGATGGCGTGCCGTCACAAAGTCTTGTGTCCGTTGACTGCCGAGAAGCAATGTCTTCGATATTCCAGACTGCGCCACAATGAAATCAATGCAGTCCTCAATCTTTATTTTCGGCACGTCTGACTGAATGTGCAGAACGTCGCGGCCCCCATTGTAAATGTCAAAATACTTATGATCCGGCTGGCATGGCCCCTGTATGGCTACAATGTAGCGCTGCACAGGTCGGGCAATTTCCGGAGCAACTATTTCCAGCTTCGGTGCTGGCTTTGGCTTTGGTAGCGGCGCGTAAAGCATCTTTCTTATGCGAGCATAGTTGTCCATGAATGCAAGGCTCATTTAAGCACCTCTGTTACTTCGACGCTGTAGTAAAGTTCAAACGCCTTCTTGCGCAGGCGATAGTCAGGCTCTTTAGCCGTTCCCGATGATTTCACATCTTCTATGATGGCGCGGCCTTCTGCTGTTGTGTATTCGAAGTCCCAGGTGACGTTGCAATAATGCCGCCCGTTGATTTCGACGCTGTATTTCGTTTGCCTTTTCAGGTCGAAGATCAGCCCGGCGATTTCTTTCAGGCGCAGTTTTTGCCAACGCAACATTTCCCGCTTGGAATCGAATACAATACCTTCACAAGTGCGGGCTTCCTTCGCAGAGCGGGGAAACCGGCCTTTGCCTTTGGCCTGCATCCGTTTGTAATCTTCGGCGCTTAGGTGTTCCATTCTCTCACCTTGGCAGTCGGAACGATTTCTTGTTCCCGCGCTTTGATAGTTTAAGCGGGATGCGGGCTTAGTGGTAAGCGAGACAATAAAAAGGGGCGGCGATAGCCTAAACTATGCGCCGCCCGCAGTATCATGAACGGGGAGGACGTTCATGGGTTCGGTTTTCAGAAACTTTGTGAGGCATTCGGGAAGATCGACGCGGCGCAAGAGATCAAGGCTAAACGCCCATTTATGCTCTTGCAGCAGGGCAACAAACCTTGCACTGTCCACTGGCGACGGAATAACCTTTGCCACTGTGACGACTTCGCCAATCTTAGGCCCGTTGCCGTTCGATGCCAGCCGATTAAGGATAATATTGCCCTTAGCAATAACCACGCATTTCGTACCGGGTGACGTCATGGGACTAATCATTGAGGTTCATCCCCATCTTGCGAAAGTGTTGAAACAACAAACATAAACAGCATGCTACCAATCGTTACAACAGCGGCCAAAGCATAGCCAGCTATCGTTGCGACGTGTATCATGCGGCTTCCCAATCGCGGATTGGTTCAGGATGGCCGACAATATCAGCCGCCGTGACTTTCCCATCTGTCAGGATATAAAGCCGCTCGAAAAAGCTGCGATCCGGCCATTGCTCGCCGCGCTCAATCCTGGATAAACTGCCAGCCGAGATGCCTAGCTTTTGGGCCAGATCGTCTTGCGTTATATGGGCGGCTTTTCGCCATTGTCTGATTGCGTTCATGCGCAAAGATTACGGCAGCCGGAAAATTGTGTCAAGCGCGATTATTTCAAATAATTCTCATTTTCCCGCTTGACGTAAGTTTCCATCTGGCGTAAGTTGTTTTCATCGAACAAGGGGACAGCAGATGAAACTCACCGAAGCACAGAAAGCCGCGCTCATATCGTTTGCCGAACGGTTTCCGGATGCGATCTATGCCGTTTTGAGCCGCGACCCTGAGTTGATCGAAGAACAGTTCGACGCAAACCAATACGACGACGAGGACGACAAGGGCGTTGTCGCGGACACTATTTGGGAAGCCGACAAAGTTTGCCGCCTGCTTCGCCCCCGTCCCGTTCTCAAAGCTGCGGAGTGAGTGACATGGACAACGGCGATTATCACAACATTCCCGGCGAAGCGAATATCGAATTTGTCCGGGCTGAATTGTGCGCAACGCAAATCGCGAAAAGGTGTTGCGCAGCATATTGGACGCATCAGACTTTCGATGGCTACCACGCAGCGGGCGCAATCGAAGAACTGCACAAACTGGCTGGCTTTCTTGGCTTCGACCTTGTGAAGCGTTCCAAGCCCGCCGTTGAAACACTGACGGAGGCCGCGTGATGATGAACAAAGCCAAACTGTTCATGTTGTTGCATTTGCTAAAATTGTATCGTGCGCATCTGACATTTCGCGGCGATACACGCGATCAAGATGACCGTTACCGGCAAAATGCGGATGCTGTCATTCGTGACATACGAATGGCACTTTATCACGGCGGGTTTTACCGCATTGGATGTAAGATGATCCCTGATTTTGACGAGGCCGCGTGATGTTCCGCCTTTGGCTTCTCACTGCTGCGTTCTGCGCTGCTTATCATGTCGCAATTCAGGTGATGATATGAGCCCGCAACTGCGCGACATGGCAATCATCCGCGACATGCAACAGGCGTTGCGAATGCTAGACCGCCTCGACAGCGCCACACATCGCGCGACAGTCTATGTCATCGCCGGAATTGAGGACGTGGACATTCTGCGCTTTGACGCGGAAGCCCTTCGGACTGAACGCCTTCGCCGCTCCATCTATGGGGAAAGCAAATGGAAAGCCTCGCAATCAGCTTTGGCGTAATCGGGTTAGTCATTGGTGGTGCGTGGTTCATCTGTTGGGTTCTGTCAAAGGGAAGCGCTCTATGAAAACCCTCGCGGAACAAAAGGCCGATGCTACCCGCAAGCGCGATCAGGCGGTGGCAGCACGCGGCAAAAAATCAATCATGGCGCTCTACTGGCAAGCGCAGATTACCGAACTGACGAAACGACTATTGCGCCGCGAATGCCAGATCATCCGGCGCGAAAACAGGAAAGGGAAAGTATCATGAACGCTGTCGCACAAGAGATTATCCAGCACATAGAGCAGCCAGCGCCCGCGGTTGTCGCCCCCCATGGTGACGCCGTGCTTTCCATGATTGAGCGCGCGGCGCGTGATCCCAATGTCGATATCGACAAGTTCGAGCGCTTGATGGCGATGAAGGAACGCATGGCCGCTGAACAGGCACGGCGCGATTTCGATGAAGCGATCTCTGCTGCAAAGGGCGAGATAGGGCCTATCGCGAAAAACCGGAAGGTCGATTTCACTTCGCAAAAGGGCCGCACTCATTACCAGCATGAGGATTTCGCGGGCATTGCTCACATTGTTGATCCCATTCTCGGAAAGTACGGGCTCTCCTATCGCTTCCGGTCCAAGCAGGACGGCAAAAAGCTGATTGTCACCTGCATATTGTCGAAGGGCGGTTATTTCGAAGAAACGACCCTTGCCACGGACGAAGATCATTCCGGCAACAAAAACGGCATTCAGGCGATCGGATCGGCAGCAACATACCTGCAGCGGTACACGCTGAAACTGGCGCTTGGGCTCGCATCCGCGCACGACGACGACGGCAAGGCGGCGAGTAAGACGCAGACCGCAACAGGCGACAGCGGCGACCCCGAAGACTTAACGCGGGAACAGGTTGAAGTGCTGCAAAGCCTGATCGTCGAAACCGGGTCGGACATCCAAAAATTCCTCACCTGGTTGGGCGTCAGCAAACTTGCTGAAATCCACCCGCGCCATTTCCAAAAAGCCGTGAGGGCTCTCGAAGACAGGAGGCAACCACAATGAATATGCACACCGCAATCGAAACCGAAGCGAAGTCAGGCGAACTTGTCACGGTCCCCGCTCCTGATACTGCGCTTTCCGTGTTCTCCACGGTCGAGGGGATCGCGCCATATCTCGCTACCGTCCGCAAGCATATCGATGCTTTCGTTCCGGATATGACGACGAAGAAAGGCCGGGACGCCATCAAGTCTATGGCGGCAAAGGTCACGCGCTCGAAAACAGCGCTTGATGATGTCGGCAAGGAACTTGTTGCTGAACTCAAGGAATTGCCCAAGAAGATCGACGCTACGCGCCGCCACATGCGCGACACGCTGGACGCATGGCGCGATGAAATCCGCAACCCGGTGACAAAATTCGAGGAAGCCGAGGAAAAACGGATCGAAGATCACGGGTTCAGGATCGCCAATATTGCGGCCATGGCTATGCACATGGACGGGCGACCGTCGAGCGAATTGAAGGCATGTCTGGAATCCGTTGAGAATGTTGTCATCGGCCCGACCTGCGAAGAATTTGAAGACGACTACAGGTCCACAGTCGATCGCGCACGCAACGCCCTGATCCCGGCCATTGCAGCGGCGGAAAAGCGCGAAGCCGAAGCGCTGGAACTGGCCGAACTGCGCCGGCAGGCGGCGGAACGTGCCGAGAAGGACCGTGTTGAACAGGCCGCGCGCGAAGCGGCAGAAAAGGCAAAGGCCGATGCAGAGCGCATGGCCGCGCTGGAAGTCGAGAAGGTCAAGGCGCAAGCCGAGGCAGCACGCGAAGCGGCCGAGCGCGCCGCCAAGGCTGCAGCAGACGAAGCCGCGCGCAAGGATCGCGAGGCGAAGGAAGCCGCCGACAAGGCCGCACAGGCTTTGGAGGATGCCAAGCGGAAGGCAGAACAGGCCGAGGCCGACGCACGCGCCAAGATTGAACAGGAGCGCAAGGCAGAACTTGACGCCGCGGCGAAGCGCGAGGCCGACACGAAGCACCGCGCCAAGATCAACAATGCTGCAGTTGCCGCACTGGTCACGGGCGGGCTGTCAGAGGACGCCGCGAAAGCGGCTGTCACCCTGATCGCAAAGCAAATGATCCCCCACGTCTCTATTTCATATTGAGGAAATCCAATGGCTGTCGAAATCATCAAGTGCGAGCAGAACAGTGACGAATGGTTCGCCGCTCGCCTAGGCATCGTTACCGCCAGCAACTTTGCTACAGTCATGGCGAGCGGAAAGGCTGGAGCCGAGAGCAAGACGCGCTCAACGTACTTGCGCAAGCTGGCCGGCGAGATCATCACCGGACATCCTGCCGAGAGTTTTTCGAGCGTTCACACAGAGCGCGGCCACGCCATGGAAAGCGAAGCGCGCAATTTCTATGCGTTCATGGCTGACGTCGAGCCGGAACTTGTCGGGTTCATCCGCAATGGCAACAAGGGTGGGAGCCCGGATTCTCTTGTGGGTGAAACCGGCCTGCTCGAAATCAAGACGGCGTTGCCGCATATCCTGCTCGAATACCTGCGCATGGATAAATTCCCACCTGAACACATGGCGCAATGCCAGGGAAATTTATGGGTCGCGGAACGGGAATGGTGCGACATTCTCATTTTTTGGCCCGGAATGAAGCCGCTCATTAAGCGCGTTCACCGCGACGAAAGCTATATCCTAAAAATGTCTTCCGCCGTCCGTGAGTTTAATGCGGAATTGCAGGAGCTTGTGGCCTTCCATAACGCCTATGCCGTGCAGAGGGCAGCATGAGCCGCGCGCTAATAACACTCAACACGCAGGCGGATATTGATAGGGCAATCCGCTGGATTCACCAAGCGCCATACGGGACGCGAATTGAGTTCAAGGCGCAAAAGCGCAGCCTTCCGCAGAACGACCGCATGTGGGCAATGCTGACTGACGTTGCCACGCAAAAGGATCACCACGGACGCAAGTACACGCCTGATCAGTGGAAAGTCATTTTCATGCAGGCGTGTGGCCGTGAGGTTCAATTCATCCCGGCTTTGGACGGTCAAGGATTCATACCCTGTGGCATGTCATCATCGGATTTATCTAAACAAGAAATGAGTGATCTAATTGAATTTATCATGGCATGGGGAACGCAGAACGGCGTTGTGTTCCACGATCCGGATGCGAAGGAAATAGCAGCGTGACCAAGCGCCGCCACATATCTACAAAAGCCCGCGTTGCGCTATTCGCGCGCAAGGCTGGCGTCTGTCACATATGCACTGGCAAGGTTCAACCGGGAGAAGCTTGGGATGTTTCTCACCCCATACCGCTACAGATTGGCGGCGCGGATGATGAAAGCAATTGGGACGTGGCTCATAGGAAATGCCACGCGATTGTTACAGCGACTAAAGATATACCTCGCATCGCGAAAATGAAGCGCCAGAGAGACAAGCACATCGGAGCCGCGCAACCAAAAGGCGCTATCCGCAACGCCGGATTCAAACGAGCGCCGCCGCAAAACAGAGCAACCGGTAAACTCTCCAAAACATGCAACAGGTTTTGACATGACCACCATCGACCACATTCTCTCCACGGCGTCATTCATCGACGCGGAAGCGCGAGCGGAGTGCGAGCGCAGGATTCAGGCCGCGATTGCCGACGCCAAGAAGGCAGAACGGGAAGCGTGCGCAAGGATCATCACTGACCATTCAATTATTTGTTCAAACGATGGGAACGTCTTGGGCAAGCGCCCCAAAGACGATGTTCACGCGCTCGAATACGCCGCCGCCCTCCTTGCGAGGAAGCCATGAGCAAGTTCAACCCCCACCAATGGGTGGAGAAAATCGGCGGCGACTATGGCGCGATTGCGCAGATCGTTGGCGAACCGCTTATCATAGACAACGGCGTGATCCACGTCGCGAATCCTGCGGCGCTGGTGGCGTGCGACCATCCGGAGATTACCGCTGACGCCGAAATCGCCCGCCTTCGCGCGGAGTTCGATAGGTTGTGGGCGGCGACACAGGCACTTGTTGGATTCATTGATGGGCCGGAAGATTCCCAACGCCCGGACGTATTCTGGCTATTCGTGTCACGCGCCCGCGCCGCATTGGAGCAAAAGTCATGACCACACAAGCAGGAGAGACGACTATGGACAGAATCACCGATGAACACGGGAACGTCGCGACCATCGCGTATTGGGGCAGCGAGGAATCTGCGCGGGCGTCTCTTGCAACACTCAAAAACTGCAAGAATTGCGTTAACTGCTCGGGCTGCTCGGACTGCTCGGGCTGCTCGGACTGCTCGGACAAGAAGGGCACCGCCGGCGATCACGTTCAACCACCTATTCCGAAAATCGAAAACATTCATTCGGCTGTCTATGCCGCTGCGTCACAACCGGGCGCGCTTGATATGTCGCAATGGCATTGTGGCACAACGCATTGCCGCGCGGGATGGGTCGTTACACTCGCTGGTGATGCGGGAAAAGCACTTGAAGAATACTGGACGACCAACCATGCCGCGTGGCTGATCTACATGGAAGCGAAGGAGGCGAAGTGATGGATGTATCATGCCCTGCCGCTATTGAGCTGGCAGCAAAAGCTGATTGCAAATACCACGGGCTTCTC
>ERZ869925.1069-NODE-1069-length-14182-cov-3.378637_pt1 | contig 14182 bp, 16 predicted proteins | sample MGYA00579311_ERZ869925 | MGnify/ENA primary metagenome ERZ869925 (study PRJEB32216, sample SAMN09231817) | wastewater metagenome | place: USA: Maryland | collected 2016-07-30 | study: EMG produced TPA metagenomics assembly of the PRJNA472060 data set (Reclaimed...
GGTAAGGCTGCTCGTGAAGTTGGAAATGCTCGGGCTGCATGGGAAGCATCTAACAAAGGTGTTAAAACTGCAACCGGCATCCAAGAAGCATATCGTGACGAACTGGAAAAGTCTCGTGCTGCCCACAAGACCTACATTGACCAGCTCAAGAAGAATAATACTGGCGGTGTCAACGACAGCGAGATTGCGCGTGCTAACAAGATTCAAGCTGAGTCTGAAATTAGCATGGCTAAGGAACGTGACGCAGCTCTGAAGCGCCTTAACAACATGGGCGCAGGCAGCAAGAAACAAATTCAACTTGAAGTTGACGAACGTATGTCTATTATCCAGTCTGGTCTGGATAATGAACTGAGCGTGCGCAATAAGGCCTACGAATCTGAAAAGCGTATTCTTGACGCACGCCACCAAAATGGCATTCTGAGTGAAGCAGAATTTATGGCACAGAACCTGCAAATGGTTCAGCGCTATGACCAAGAAGAGCGGGCCATCATTATGAAGGCTTCGCAAGATCAAAAAGCAGCCTACGAAGACCGTCGGGCATATATTGAAAAGACACTTACAGGAAAGCGTCAAAGTGATGAGCTCAAGAAGCTCGAAGCAGACTATGTTAAATTTGTCGACTCTACTAACTCTAAGCTTGCAAAGCTTGACATTTCTGCGTTTGAACGTCAAACTATCGCTATCGCAAAGCTGTCGGGGGAGATTGAAAAAGTAGCAAAACAAGACGACCAATACTGGCGCCAGGCTAACGCTAACGCTGATAAGGAACAAGCTGCTGCCGCTGCAAAGCGCAATCTAGCCTTCGCAACTGAAGAACAACAAGCTGCATACGAAGCTTACATGCAGACGGGTGAGAAGCACAATGCTCAGCTTGAACGTCTTGAAGAAGCTTACAACAAAGCTCGTGATGAAGCTGACAAGTTCAGCGCATCTATCGACTGGCGTGAAGCTGGTGCAGACACCATTGCCATCCTTGGGGCAATGAACCTCAAAGCTGACGAATTTGCAGAACGCATGAATGCAGCCTACGGCAAGATGGATCAACTGCGCAACCGCGCAGCCGCTGCCGCTGCAGAGTCTGTCCGTAACAAAGAATTCAATAAGAACGTCAACGACATTGCAGATGCAATTGAAACTGCAATCTTTGAAGGCGGGAAGCAAGGCGGCAAGAAGTTTAGCGATTGGATGAAGAACTATTTCATCCGGAACCCTATTCGTATCTTGTTGCAAGGCACCGTGTCGATGATTGGTAACGCCCTTGGTCTCGGCGGAGGCGGTGGTGTTGGTGCAGCCGCAGGGTCTAGCATCCTTGGCAACATTGGCACAAGCATTGCATCCAACTCTATCATGAGCAGCATTGGCGGGTTCTTAGCACCTGTCACAGGAGCTCTGAGTGGATTCACAACTGCTGCAACTGCTGCTGCGCAAGGAATGCTCGGCATCACCGGCACCACTGCGCAGATGGTTACCTCGCTTACGCAAGCGGGTCATATTGCCGCCCCAGGAATGGGGATGGGAATGAACATTTTCAGCGCAATCCCTGGCTGGGGCTGGGCAATTGCGGGTATTGCTGCACTTGCAGGCCTTATGAGCAAAAAGGCTACCCCTCACGCAGGCGCCGCCTCTACGTTCAGTGCTTCTGCAGGCCTGTCCGCTGTGAATCTGAGTGCTGCAAACGGCATGGGTTTCATGGCAAACAACGACGAAGCCTTCCGCCCATTTACTGACCAGATTGTCACAACCCTGGCCACAGCTCTGGATTCTACTGCTGTCGCCTTCGGTAAGACAGCAGGCTACCAGATCAGCGCAGCATTTGCAGACGATACCAGCAAGGACGGCGCATGGGGTCAGCTGATTATTGAGCGGGCCGGTCAAAGTGTGGTCAACTGGGGTCTCGACGGTAAAGGTGGTCGCTGGGCTCCACGCGAGTTCGGCGATGGTGAAGCTGGTCAAAAAGAATACATGGCAGCGATTGCATCAAGCGCTCGTGACGCTTTGAAAGAAGCAATTGGTGACGTTCGCTGGGCAAAAGATATGCTTGACGCTCTGGGCAATAGCCCAACTATCGAGCAACTGTCTGCAACTGTCACACAAATCAACCAGGCGCAGGCTGCAATTGATTCTTTGGGCAAGAAGGTCAAGAATTTTGCAAATCTCACAAGTGATGCAGTATCGTCGCTTGTTGACGCCAGTGGCGGCATGCAAAGCTTTTTGACCAATATGCAAGCGTATTATGATAACTTCTACACCGATGGTGAAAAGGTTATTATCCAGACACGCGACCTGCAAGAAGTGCTTAGCAAGTACGGCGTGACTTTGCCGAAGACTCGGGAAGAATACCGTAAGCTTGCTGAGTCCCAAGACTTGAACACAGATGCAGGTCGTAAGCTTTACGCTGTGCTTATTAGCTTGGCGCCTTCGTTTGCCGAAGTGACTCAAGAAGCTGAGACTGCGAGCGATGCACTTGACCGTATTCGCTCGAGCACAGACCAGGCGTACTCGAACCTTGAATCTGCGATTGATCGTCAAATTACGCAGCTTGAAGATTCTAAGGGTGCAATTGAGCAATCGTTGCAAGTAGCTACTGACATTTTCAATACGCTCGATGCGGCGTTCAAGAATATGTTTGGGTCTGTTGAATCTGGTGTTCAACAGAACTATATTCAGTCTAAGAATTATTTGTCTAATGCTGCAGCTAACCCAGGCATGCCGCTGAATAAAGACGAATTGTCCAATGCTATTGCAGGCATCGATGCAGGCATGAGCTCGGACAACTTCAAAACAAAGACTGACTACGACCGCGAACGTCTAACTATTGCAGGTCAATACGACAAGCTTCGGGCTGCTGCTAAGCGTCAAATGACGTTGGAAGAACAGTCTCTTGAAGCAATTAACCGTCAAATCGACCAGCTCAAGGATATGCTGAAGGTTGCAGAACTGCAATTGGATCAACTGCGCGGAATTGATAGCTCTGTCCAAAGTGTTGAACAAGCAATCTTGTCTTTCCAACAGGCTTGGTTGATTGAACAGACTGCGACAAATGGTGGGACGATCCCGGGCACAGGTGTGAAGCCCGGTGGCGGTGGTGGGACAACTCCAGAAGCTGGTCGTGGTGTCACGCCTCGCGTAAGCTATGGTGCAGATCAAGCTTTGTCAAGTTTTGAACTGTTCAAAGATTGGTATCAGGGTATCCGCAACAACGCTGATCCAAGCGTATTCATGAATGAAGGTTACAAAGTACCGGATTGGATGCGTTACCACAATGGCGCGGACGACGGCACCGACAAAGAACTGTTCGGCAGTTACCTGTTCTTCAAGAATAATCCCCAGTACGCCAAAGACTTTGAACAAGTCTATACGACTGGGCGCTCTAGCTACGCAACAGACGGTAGCACATTGCTGCGAAGCGATCTGAGTAAGATGCCTGCTGACGTGGCTGCGTATTACAAGAGCAACCCCGACGCGCTTGCGATGGCAGAAGGGTTCGCACTTGACCCAGTGCTGTCCTATCAGTTGTATAATTTTGGGCCAGGGCAGTTCGGCCTCGACCAAAAGAAACAATCGTTCACTGAATGGTTGCAAAACAACAAATGGACAGCGTCTGGTATCATTAGTAACAATAACGTCGTGTCGATGGCAAATACTCCATACGCACATTACCAGACTGCCCGCTGGGATACTAGCACCGGAAACATTATCGACCTTGACGGCACCATCTATACTCCGGACGGAAAACGCCTAGGATCTGCTTCGCGTGCTCAGCTTGACGCAGTGTTTGGTGCAGGTTATACGCCTCGTTCTGCAACTTCGGATCTTTATAACTCTCAAGTTGGCAGTGGGAAATCTACGTCTGACCAATACTATACGGACATTCGCCGTAATTTGGATGCTGCTATCTCTGCAGGCTGGTCTGCTCAGCAACTTGCTGACGCTGTTCGAAGCACAGGTGCATCTATGCAAGACGTAGCCCGTGCGTATAACGTACCTGTGCAACAAATCATTGATAATTTGAAGGCAGGTGGTGCTACAAACATCCCAGGATTTGCGAACGGTGGTCTGCACTCGGGTGGTTTGCGCATTGTTGGTGAGCGCGGGTGGGAGCTAGAAGCTACCGGTGCGTCTCGCATCTGGAATCAATCGCAACTAGGTTCTGCGCTTGCAATGGGTGTTGAAAAAGAAGAAGGTGACAGTGAGTCCGTAATTGTCTCGAGCATGGCAGGGGTTGTAGAAGAAATTGATAATCTCCGCAGGGTGTCCTATGGTTACGGCCGCGCACAGACACTTGCACTGAACAAAATGGCTAAGTTGATGGAAAAGAACGATAAGATCGGCGTTCCACCAACACGCGACCCGGTAGATGCATAATGACTTGTTCAATCGTCCCACGCAAGGTAATCACAATTGGAACTAACGCCACGACAAACGTGGCGAGTAGTAGCGCACCCGACTACAACCCAGCGACGGCATACGCGGACGGGTTTGTGGTTATTGATCCTGTAACGCGTATTGAATACGAAAGCCTTCAGAATTCAAATACAGGGCACGCTTTGACAGACACACTTTGGTGGCTGTCGCTCGGTGTTGAAAACAAACTTCGAATGTTCGATGATTCGATTGGAACACAGACAGCAAACTCTGAACTCATTGAGATTGTTTTAGACCTCAAGAAGAATGTAACCACATTGGCCCTTTTGAATGTTGTTGCGCTTGAAGTTCAAGTTGTTGTTGAAGACAGCGTTGGTGGTGTTAAACTTGATAAAACAATCAAAACAACAGAACCTTCTGGTGGTAGCTGGTGGAAATGGCACTTTTCAAGCATCACGCGAGTCGACCGTGTTTTGCTTGACGGTCTGCCTTCCTATTCACAAGCAACAATCAAGATCCGTATTAAGAACCCGGGCGCTATTGCTAAATGCGGAATCCTTGTTATTGGCCAACGAATTTCGCTCAGGATGACTCAGGACGGTGCGTCTGTTGGATTTGACGACTATAGTGTTAAGAAGAGAGACGAATTTGGTGGGTTTATAATCAACGAGCGCGCGTACAGTGACACTGCTCGGTTTCAAGTCTTTGTGCAAGGTTCGATGGTTGACAACATCTCCAGAACACTTGCAAAGTATCGCGCACAGGCAGCGCTTTACATTGGGACTGAGGAATTAGCGTCAACTTGGATTTACGGGTATTTCACTTCTTTTGAAAACGTCTTTACAGACTATGGGATTAGTGATTGCAACATTGAAGTAGAGAGTGTCACATGAGTTTTACACCACCACCTTCAGAGATTGTTCCAGAACCGCCACCAGCACCCAGTCGTGACGACGAGGAAACAGTCTTTGACGAAAAGGCGAACGAATTTGTCGCCTGGTATGCACCATTTGCCGCATACCTTGTTTTGTTCATCCAATGGGCAAACACATTCACAAACGAGATTGCAGATGCAATTGCTTCAATTGTCTCGAATACTGCTCAAGCAGAGACTGCTGCATCGCTTGCGATGGGATTGGCAAATTACAAAGGCGAATGGAGCGCTCAGCCTGCTGGTGCACTGAACATTCCTGCTGCAGTTAGCAATAACGGCCAGATATGGGTTTTGAAACAAAATATCGCCAACGTTGCAGCTGAAGTTCCAGGCGTATCTAACAAATGGATTTCCTATAACCCAATCATGCCAGTGGTCTATACAGACCTACCTTCTGGCACAACTAATTACAACGTCGTGCCAGGCATCCATTATGGCGTGCGTAACGCTGCAGGTAATACTGGAAAGCAGGTGCTTGTTGCGCCTGCAGCGCCTGGCGACGGTGCAATGCTTATTTTCCAAGTATTGAACAACTTGGAAACAAACGAATTTAATCCAAATGGAAAGACTGCTGAAAAGCTTGCTGAGAACATGGTTCTGGATGAAGTCCGTACTTATTTCTTCCGTTACACAGACAACGATTGGAAACTGATATGAGCTACGCATCGCAATTTATTGCGTCCGGTAAACCTGTTGGCTCTACAGAGAATGGATTTGGGCTCCTGTCGCCTAAATACCTGCCGATGGGTTCTAAACGACTTCTTCGCACTTCTTACCCGAACCTTCAGTTGAAGTTTCCAATCGGGTCTTTGACCGGTTGGGCTCGGGTTCTTGCCACAGCCCCTCTCGTTCCGCTCATTAGCAAGATGGGTGCAAGTTTGATTGCATCTGGCGCTTCTGGGACCGCTGCTCTCCAGACATCTGCAAACAACGGTGTAAGTTGGTCAAGCGTCACAACAGCAAGCTTTGCAGTATCTGCATTGGTGGGTACTGCTCAAGGTGTTGGTGAGCGTGCGTATGCATTGTCTTCCGCTGCTGCTCAAGGGATTCGCCTTTCTGGTGGTGTTGTGTCAAACCTTATTGGTGGTCCTACAAGCGTTGTGACTGGTACGTCTATGTCGCGACTTATCCATGCTTCTAATTTGGCAAGTAGTGGCAACGGGATTATCATTGCTTTACCAAGTGCATCTGGTAATCAGCTGTACTATGTTGACAGCGGCCAAATTTCCATGAGCGTACTTACTCTATCTGAGACAGCGGTGAAGCAGGCTATGGCATGGACAGGTCAGAAGCTTTTGATCATTAAAGCAGGTACTGCAGACATGCACACCTCCGAGCTGACAACAACCGGATCAATCTCGATTGCCATCGGTAACCAAATCAACGTCACTTTACCCGAAGCAATTTCTTCTGGTCAAGGTAACATTGCGAGCGACCAAAACGGCACTGTGGTCATCACAGGTGTTGCTTCTGGTATCTTGCTGAGCAAAAACCACGGCGGTTCATTCGACCGTGTACTTGTGCCCGGTGTTGTACCTTCGGATACATGGCGTGTTCAGTATTCCGATGGTTATTTCATGATTGAAACTGCACAAGGCATCATCATCTCCAATGACGGTGAAAATTGGTTCCTTGACGACCAGACATTGCAGACAAATAATGTCGCAACCGGCATTGCGAAGATGGGCTCCACAATTGTTCAAATTGTCGCTGCCAGCACTGCAGCGTATTCCATGGATGAACAAGCTGATCGGTTTAACATCCCGTTCATGCGTGATTACCAATGGTCGCCCTTTGGCAGCAATACTCCACAAGCTCAAAAATATATCCGCGCGAGGTAAGAATGTATTACTTTGACGAGTACGGTTGGCCTACTTCCAAGGCAATTCTCGATCGTGAAACCGAAATTGCACCTCCGCCACATGGTGAACCGGTCGTAGGGCAACCACACCCGAATTTCACGGGCAAAGATTGGATTATGGTGGAGTATTTTGATCCACCTCCTTTGCCTGCACCACCTGAAGACGAGCGCCTTTGGTGGATTAATGTTGGCCCATTCCGCGATCGGTTCGACAAGTATGGCTATCCCGGGCTGAAGCTGACTGTCTTGGCAATGTGCAGGACGAACGACATCTGCTATGGTGTGTTTGCAGATCTGCAAGGTCGTTTATATATTGATCTGAAAGGTCGCAAAGCTGAGCTACTCACCGCGTTAAACATGATTGCTGCTGAGTTGGCTATAGCCGGTAAACCGCCTATGACACCAGCAATGCGCGAAGCTATTCTATCTAGCCCAACGACAGATGCTGAGCGTTACGTCAAAGGTTTGCCTGACCCTGTAGTGGAGGTCTAAATGCTCTTAGCTTCATATGTGGGCACTCGAAGTGGAATCATGGGGCTGGGTAACCGGATAATCCGTTTGCGCCTTGTTGAAGGGGGCCACAAATGGAGCGAAGCATTCAAGACGAATGCTTCCGATCCGTTCGGTCCTTTGCGCGCATCGCATACTGAGCTTGTCTTTGAACCTGAAGATGATGTCAGTGTATTTATGCCTGACAAGTCTTGCATGTATGACGATGAGGGAAAGCTCTGGTGCTTCTCCAGCACAGGGACTGAACGCGTGCATCCAGAGTCTCGCCGGCGTGCTAACCACATTGGTGGCGCTCGTTTCAAGCGTATTGACGTTTATAATGACCGCTGGTCTCTTCAAAGGATCACGCGTGTTGATCCAAAGTTGGTTGCAGCACGTTGCGAAAGCAACGCTGGGCAGCTCTACGATTGGCAAAACATTCTCGGTTTTGCTTCGTGGATCATTCCGCACAAAAAAGATCGTCGTATGTGCTCTGAGCTTGTGATGGAAATGCTTGGTGTGCGTGAAAGCTACCGGGTCGACCCTTGCATGGCAATTGTTGTAGCGGAGCACCTGTAATCAACACCCAGCTCCGCACCAGGCTCGCGCACAGCGCAATAAAAAGGGGTAGCACATAGCTACCCCTTACTTTTTGGGAAAATGCGCTTAAAAGCGTTTACAAGCTTCGTCAACAGTGGCGAGAGCTACAGGGGGCATCCCAGTGCCAACAATGGTCAGACGAACGTACCCGCCTGCATTCAGTTCAGCGAGCTCTTCTGGAGTTGGTTTCCAGTAACTCATGATGACAGGTGTTTGTTCAGGATTGTTCATTGTGCCTCGCACAACCGCAAGATCGTCGCAATTGTTCATACCCGGAGGCGCGTTGAACGTAAAGTTTGTCAGTGGGTGCTTAATGTGGTTCATTTGATGTTAAACCTCAGTTGTATCCAGTTAAAGAAACGGCGCAGCGTATATTGCCGTACCATGGAAATGATTGTGAACACAAGCGTATAAGCAAGGTTTCCAATCATAGTAGGCTTAACGCCGAATAGAACCGGCATCAAGAAATAGTTTGCCAGGATAGCTAAGCCAAACCCGACAAAAGTGCTGAAGCAGGTTTCAATCAGCGACCAGCGGCGGGACTGCATGGCGCACCAATCCTAATAGGCTCTGCACTGTTGACCCAGCTCTTGAGAACCCAATGGTTTCGAAGCGCCAGGTTAGCTTCACACCAGTTACGCGCATGGACATCATTCTTTGCGCGGACATTTGAGAACGTTACGATCTGCCCGCTGTGAATGTTTTCATATACGAGCGTCCAATAATTGGCAGTAGTACCTGTGGTCACGATTTCTTGCCCGTGATTTCGGAAAGCATGCGGCCGCCGTAGAACTTGACCTTTTCTGCGTCACGCTTGGCATCATTGCCTGCCTTCTTCATGCCCAAGGTACGTTCAGCAGCCTTGCGCCAGATAGCTTTGAAGGCCGTACCTTCATTGAAGGTCATGCCGAGTGCTTCAATGATATCACCACATTCAGCGATGTATGGTTCTTCTGCGCGGTGCGGGTTGTTCACCGGGCACAGGTAGTAGTCTGTTGCCAGACCTGAGTTTTCAGGTGCAGCAGTGACCGCAGCGGCGACGTCGCGCTTCTTGACTGGTGGAGTGAATGGGACTGGGTTTTTGTATCCGCGGGGCATAGTTCAAGCCTTTCCAAAGTAGATCAACAGAAAATAGAGCGCTACAGTAAAAATAGCACCCTGCCAAAAAGGGTCACGAAGGAACTTAGGGAGTTTCATTTTTGACGTCCGGTACGTTAGGAAAAATACCCATCATGCGCTCTACTTCACAGCATAGATTTTGACAGATTGCAATAGGATCCAATTTGTCCATATTGAAACCATAAAGATCGTTTTCGCACAACACAGCAGCTTCGCCTTTATCAGCTTCGGCATAAAGTGCAGCCATCTTAGACTTTACTTTATCGTCTGGGTAATAGCGACCACCTGTCGACAGCAGCACTGCGCGAATATAGCAGTCACGCAAATCTCGAAATGTGATGCCTTTAATTTCAGTTGCACCTCGGATGCCTGTATTGGTCTGCGGCTGACCTGTGTATGGGCGATCGCGGCGCATATTGTGGTCATTTGCACCAGTAGCGTCATCAATCACCTGCATGAGCTGGTTAACGTCAAATTTCGTCATACTGCCATCCTGCTAGGGTGAGCGAACACATGACAAGCCGTGCCTTCTGCGTCTGCGTCTTGCACAGTGCCAACAAAATGTTCTTTTTTAATGTGCGGTGGAACAAGCCAACCGTCACCAACAACTGTCACGATGAAGAACTCACTCTCCCGTTCAAATTCATTAGTCTTGAGAACCCATAACGTCACTTTGTTGCCTTGCAAATGGACACTCAAGAACTCAGATCCTACAGGTAGCGAAAGCTTTGAAATACCAACTGGGATTTGGTATTTATGGATTGTTTTCACAGTTGCTTCTCCTGCGGCCAATACAGCACTTCACCAACTGGAACAGGATTAAACATCCATTGGATACGCGCAAACCATCCGTCGCCACTATTTTCAAGTTGTTCTACAACTTGCGCGACAGCTTGCATTGTTACGGGTGGGCTATCATCCTTGCCTTTTGTCTTGAGAGTTTGCACGCCGTTGGTGTGTACATCAGCAGGACGCCAGATATGCCTGCAGCCGTGGCACAGGTGCGAGCGGTGGGGAGGATTTGTCCAAATCATGTGCCCTTCATAGTGTGGGTCGTAATTTGTATCCGGCGCGTCGATGTGCTGCAGTCCGCACTTCGGGCAGTGCAGCACCATGTCGATGGGCTGGGCTGGCGCAGGGGATGGGCTAAGGGCGTCACTGCGCAAGTTTTCACGACGTTCAGCTTGTATTTGAAGACTACTAGGCATACACAACCTTCGTGATGTTAAGTTGAATGGAGCGTCGGTAAGAAACTTCGGTCTCACCGCACTGCAGGCGCTCTAGCATTTCGCCACATTGCCCGCGGGTTTCTGCACCTGCACCAAAGACGAGCCCTTCAGGACCGCGCTTGTTATTGCGCCAATCAATAATGCAGTAAAGCACAGTACGCTGAGGGTTGAATGGTTTGGAGCAGACAGCAAAATTTTCATCGCATGCCTGCACAGTGTACCCAAGGCGTTCACCTTCGAAGTACACCTTATCGCCGACCTTTAGTTGGTATTTGACGGAAGGCATGCTGTGAACTCCGCTTTTGCGATGAAAATTTTGAACTGGTTGTATGTCTTGTGACTACGGACTTCACCAGCTTCGACACGACGGCAGAATTCTTTCATCATACTGAGTGCTTCGTACAGCAAAACACCAGCCTCATCAGCTGGAACTGCAGCACATGGTCCACTATGACCCGGCTCGCGTGTGCACAACCACCCATGAGGAGGGACATTGCAAATGCTCATTATTGCACCTTAAAGAAGTCAGTTCCAATTTGGAGTTGGCCGTCTGCATGCAGACGGATGTTGCGATAGAATGCCCCGCCCATGCGGACCCATTCGTTAGTCTTGTTCTGCATGGGTTCAGCACCGCGCTCAACTTGCACTTCGATGCGAATGCTTTCGTCTTGAAATTTCGTGCGGAACAAGCGCTTTGCACCTTGCTTGCGTAGGTTGCCTTGCTTGTCGAGAGACCACCCGGCCGCGAGCATGTGGTCAACAATTTCTTCCTTTGTAGGAATCTTAGGCGTTTCTGTTGTCACAAGGCATCCTTTCAACCTGGCTGTAAAAATTGTTCAGCACAAGCCTGTCAGGCATCGGTCGTGCTGGGAGTTGTTTGCGCAGGGCTTGCTTCGCAGCTTCTTGTGCAATGAACTCATTCAACTTAGCAAATCGGTCTTGTGTTTCCATGTGTTAATTATAACACTGCAAAGAACCATGTCAAGCAAGATACGCAATTGATTTCAGCATTGTTTCTGTCTCGCTGACATACCAATCGTAATCGATGTCTGTAGGCAATGTGTCTGGAAGCAACATGATAGGCATGGCGCCCATAGATTTTGGAACACTGTTGCCGTTCTTTGCAATGATGATGTCAGTGTCTGCTTGCGTAGAGTAGTACCAACGAATAGATTCACCAAGATACTCGAGGCGTTCGTATTCGTAAAGCGGGGCGTCCTCTTTGCGGTACGGCTTAACCGCACCGTCCTTTACTTTGCGCACAGTGACGAACTTTGTCATGTCCTGGCACTCTGTAATAGTTTGTCGGATTGGTTTGTTGTACTTCAACAGATCGTATATTGCGTCAACGCAGACCAGGCACACAGGGTTCTTGTGAAAGCGGAAGATGGCGTCGTCTTTGTTGTCTGGATGCCATGGGTTTGCAAAGACACCTTTGCCTTTCAGCTTGACCTTACCTTCTTTGTCCGGAACCTTCACCGCAATGTAATTGTTCACATCGCGTGAGTACAGTGCTGAGTATTCTGTCTCTTCGGTTGTGAACCCTGTATCGCGTTGCATACTCTTCACAATTTCTTGGAAGACAGCTTCTTTTTCTACAGGCACAAGTGATACGATGCCGTCGGTGTTTGCGCTAACCACATTGATGCCAGCAAGTTCCAGACGCTCAATAAACATGAGCAAAATCAGCTGACCTGTAATAGTTGTCTGGATAAGCAGCTCTGGTGCATAAAGGATCGAGTATGGTGAGCCCAACTTACCGAACGATCCGTTAATCACAATCTTCAAACTGTTGGCAGTAATCTTGTCTTTTGCAGCCTTAGCTGCAAGGCGTCGGTTCACGAAGCGTTCATACACACGAATGAAATTGACACCCAAATGTGGAGGGAACAGGTTTTGCCCAATAATTATCTTCGGGTAGAAGGACTCGAAGTCAATGTCTTTGATGCGTGTATTAGCATCAGCAACAAATGCACGTTTCTTTTCTGAACTGTGCAATCCACCAATACCCATCTTATAGACAGATTTGTTAATCTCGACGTTAATATCCGAGATAACAGGTGGGAGGCCAATCGTGCCGTCTTCCTGCACGATGAACATTGCATTACGAATTGTGTCAAGCACCCAGTTCATTAAAGCACTGTTGTACTTCAAGAAAGCTGGCGGTTTGTAGAAAAAGACAGTTCCGGGGGCAATAGTCGGTTTCTGTGCACGGTAGCCGGACAGTGCGTCAACTTCGTGCGAAATGAGTGCTTCTGCAATCTGTGCATCAGACTTGCTGCGAACATCCACTTGGTATTCATTAGACAGCTTAATGCGCAGGTCAATTTGTTCCCTGAGCTCATTGCGGATGTGCACTGTGTTTGCAAGGTCATTGCAGCAGTACCATTTGATCACAGCAATCTGTTCAAGCGACAGAACTGTGTCATGAGCAAACGGTAAATCTTGCATACGCTTGCCGTGTACACGACCAGCGTAAATCTTCAACGAAGCCTGCAGCGGTGCAACCTCAATCAAGTCAATGTGGTCAATACGTTGCAGCTTCTTTACTTTGTAAAGCTTCAGCACATCAGCCGCACGCATCTTGACAGAATCTTCGTCTTTGCCGCCAATGATAAGGTTGGTTGCACCCTTCAGCTCTTTGTTAGACTTACCAGCCAAGAACATTGCCAAGATTGGTAAGTCGTACTTGATACCATTGAAGCTGACTAGCGTGAAGTTTTCAACTATCCACTGCAGCTTGCGACGGTTACAGTCAATACCGTATTGGTCCGAGTATTCGAACGTAAGACGTTTACCTGTTGTGCGCGACTCGAAAGCAATCAAGAAATAATTGATATAACACTCAATGTCGAAGATCAGTTCTTCGCGCTGTTGCTGCGCGAGCATAATTTCCTGATCTGACATATCCAGATAACGGTACGCAACCGCTTCATGGATATTGGGCAAGTAACCCGGTTCTTCCCATGTTCGAATGGGTGCTGGCCGTTTTGGTTTTTCAGCCTTTGCAGCCTTAATTTTGGCCGCGTCTTCCCAGAACAGACCTACGGAATCTGTACGCATCTATTTACCTCAATTGTCAACATAGGCCAATTACTAGCGAGCGGGCCCTGGCGCTGCAGCGGTTATTTTACAGGTTGCCAGACATCAATCTTAGCTCGTTTTGCTATCGCGACCATATTGGCTGTGCCCGGCCCACCCGGGAAAGCTATGACAATATCAGGACTAAGAAATACCCGCATCCACTCATTGCGAAGATTACCGGCGCTAAGACCATAATAACCCCAATTTGCATCCAAAGTGACATGCGGCACCCCTTGATCGTGAAACCATCTTTTAGCAAATGTGTCAACGCAACGTGCGCCACCCTCAATACCTAAAAATAAGGTTTCAAAGTGATGGCGCACGCTGTCCAGTGATGACCGAACAAAAGTTTCGTCCGTAAAGTTTCGACCACCACAGACTAGAACTCTTCGTTTAAGCTTTGCGCCCAATGATTACTCCACGGATAAGGTCACCAAAGAAGGCACATGGCCCAGGGTACGCGGTGAAGTCAGCTGTCTTAGCAACGCCTTGCAGAAGCTG
>ERZ869925.1070-NODE-1070-length-14168-cov-5.434280_pt1 | contig 14168 bp, 18 predicted proteins | sample MGYA00579311_ERZ869925 | MGnify/ENA primary metagenome ERZ869925 (study PRJEB32216, sample SAMN09231817) | wastewater metagenome | place: USA: Maryland | collected 2016-07-30 | study: EMG produced TPA metagenomics assembly of the PRJNA472060 data set (Reclaimed...
CGTATCCCGGGCCGAAGACCTGTCTGTCACGCGGCCGGCAGCACCAATGGGCGACAGCAGCGCAGCGCCGTATGCGTTCTCGGCATACTCTTTGAGGGCATCGTCCGAAGTCAGCGGCAGCCCTGCCTGCGCGCGTTCGAGCACTGCCTGCACCACTTCCGTGGGGGCTTCCGCCGCGACACCAACACCAGTACCTTTTGCCAGCACCTTGGGCAGAGACTCTTTGGCCAGCGCCTCCGCTGCTGCCTTGTCACCCCGTAAAAACGCCTGCTCGACTTTGGACCCCAGAATCTTGCCCAGTATCGTTTTGCCCAACGGGATCGCCGTGGCGGCGACATCGAGCACCGCCTGCCCTGCGCCGGCCGCAGCCGCACGCCCCGTAGACACCGGCTGCCCGGGAGCCTCTTGCACCTGCCGCTCGACGTTGGAGCCAAACTGCTGCACGAAGCTGGGCACAAGCGCGCCGATACCGCCGCCAACAACCGCACCGACCGGGCCGGCCAAGGCCCCGAGACGAGCTCCCGTGAATGCGCCGCCGGCCGTTGCCGCGATGTTGGGCGCCTGTTCTGCGAGCGCGGCAGGAATTTGGCTGATGGCCTCGCCCACGGCGGGCAAGAAGCCGCGCTGTTTGTAAGCGTCTGTTACACGGTCAAGGCTAACTTGGTCGGCGTAGTTGCGGGAAATGTCTTCGCCTCGGGCGACGCCGGCGCGGCCAGCTTGCGTTGCGTCTCCAAACAGGGACTGAATGCCGGTCAGCCCCGAAGATGCCAGCGTTTTTCCGCCTTTAACCGCCGCAGCAACGAGGCCGGTCTTGGGGGCCGCTCCCGTACCCAGTTGCTGACGGATGATCTGAGCGGCTTGCTCCCGCGATACGCTGTCGGGAAATTCGACAACTTTGCCATCCGGCAGTTCAACTGTGTAAGACATGCGCTACCTTTTAGGTTCTATCTTCCCCGTGGCTGGGTTGAATACGTCCGTGGCCACTTTGGGTGCAGGCATTGTATCGTCCCCACCGGCGCCGTCCATCTTTTTCATCGCCCGGTAGTAGGCTGCAGCCACCTGCTGCACACGCTCTTCGGGAGCCATCTTGTTCAACCACGGCGCCGGCGTCACGAGGTTCTTCATCTCCTGCTCGACGATCGTCTGTGCCCGCTGCAACGCTGCTGTACGCAACGCGTTGTCTTTGGAGTCTGCCCGAGCAGCGGAGTCTGCCCCAGCTCGCTGCGCGCGATCTGCTCGCGCATCTGCCGCCACCTGCAACCGGGTCTTGGCTCCCTCCTTCGTGGCGTAGACCCGGGACCCCACCTCGCCCTTAGCCTCAGCCAGCTTGGCCTTGATCTCTGCGATCTTCTCTTCCCACTTGGTGACGGCGTCAAAGTCGCCCCGGGCTTCCGCGCGCCGAGCGCTCTCAACGGCCAGTTTCAGCTCGTTCATCTTGAGCGCGTAGTCGCGGTCTTCTTTCTGGTTTGCCTTGGTGCGCGTGCCGTACTCCCCGGCCATGTTGGCAAAGGCAACTCCGGCCTGCCGGCCGCCCGGCGCCGTGGCAAAAGCCCGCCCCATGGCGATCAAGTCCTGCAGCGGGCGGTCAGCGGCAACGCGTTTCTGCTCCTCATCCATGGCAGCGTAGCGCTTCATGGCCTCCTCGCCCACAGGCGTGTTCAACCGGGGGTCGCGTGCGCGGCGCGCTTCAGGGCTCTCTGGCATGTCCGGCTTGAAGCTGAAGAACTCCTGCAGCGCTTTGGTGGCCGCCATTTCCAGAGGATCACCAGACTCGGCCGGCCCTTTGGGGGCCAACGCAGCAATACCACTGGCCGCCGCGCGGCGAGGAGCACTCGCTGGCACGGTTTTTGCTTGTGGCGTAGCCGGTTGTGCCGTACGGCCTGCCCACGGGCTGGGGGCCCCGAGGTTTTGTGGCTGACGTGCGACGCCGGGCGTTGCCCCTGCGGGCGCTTCTTCTTTGTCGCGCAGCGCATCGTAGTACGGCGTCATGGACTGCTTGCCGCTGTAAATGTTGCGGATCAGGTTGATGGGCAGCGATGCCACATCCGCGCCGGCGGCGCCGAGCTTGCGCAACAGGTCGCTATTGGCCAGCAGGGCAAGCAACCCCTGCTTCTTCTCGTCCTCATCAGGGTCCCAGTTCCGCTCGGGCACCGGCCCGTCGTACCCCGGAATGTCATCGGCCGAACCGCCGCCAGCAAAGGCCACGATGCCACCTTTGGCGAACCCACGCGAGCTGTACATGTCCGACGCGGCAGGAATGGCTGCAACCCCCTGCTCCATCGGCGGGGGCATCATGGACTGCTGGAGCCCTTGGGCGACGGTCGGCTGCGGCCCTGCGGCCTGCGCCTGCTGGCCCTGCATGCTCTGTTCCATTTGCTTGCGGCGGCTCAGCTCGGCCAGCGCAAGGTAGGGCGGCACCTCGGGGTTCATCCCGTTGGCATACGCCATGATGGCCTGCGTGGGCAGGCCCTTGATCTGGTCTTGGATTTGAATCAGGTTCATGTCAGCCCAGCCCCAGTTTCTTGAGCGCCTCGTACAAAGACGCGACGCCCGTCGCCGTACCCACCGCGTTCTGCAGCCCCGACACCGGATTGGGTGTGCTCTGCACCGTCGACAGCGGCATGCCCTGCAGCATGCTTTGCTGGAACTTCAGCTGCTCCATGGGGTAGTCCCGCTGCCGCGCGAACTCGTTGTAGTCAGCCGTCAGCCCTTGTTGCTCAATCCCACGCTCCGTCTCGCCGGCACGCAGCATCTGGTCCAGCGACGAAAGGCCAAACCTCCCGATGTCAAGCCCAAGGCCGGCACCAAATTGGCGTGAAGCGTCGGTGGCCTTTTGGGCGTCCATGCCGAGCTGCGCGGTGCGAAACTGCTGGTTCTGCGCGTTGGTGAACGCGTCGGAGTACCCTTTGCCGGTCAGATCGGAGACCTTGGTGCCGAGGTTGCGCTGCAGCTCCGCTTCCAGAATCGCCTGCCGGGAGCCGCCGTACGAGCCTGCCTTGGTCATGCGCGACGCGTTGTTGATGCGGTCGATCTCAGCCTGCCGACGCGCTTCGCGTAGCTGGGGTTGCAGCACCTGCTCAAGGTACGGGTTCATGTAGGACTCGGTCGAGCCCACACCAAACGGCTGCGACGCGGACGTGCCCGGGAGCCCCGAGCTGAACTGCATCGGGTTGTACGACGTGGTGTTGCTGGGCAACGTCAGACCACCAATTCCCTGAAACGCCTTGGACTGAAGAGCCGACGGCCCGGCCGTCATGTCGCCGCCGTACAGCGCGTAAGGCTGGTTGGACACCGCCTGTGCCTTGCCCAGCATGTTGGTGACGTACGGGCCTGCCCACGCGGAGAGGGTCGAGGAAGTCGTCGAGTTCGGTGCTGCAGATTCAGCCATGGTCTTTCCTTATGCGGGCAGGAAGCGCTCCGCTTTGCTGTCTTGCCCGCGCTTCGCCTTGCGGGCAGCGGCTTCGACACGGTCCATCATTGCGTACAACTTCTTGGCGCCAGCCTCACTGGAGCCGTTGCCGAGCTCCGCGACGACCCGCGCGGGCAAAACGAATTCATCGGTCGCAAGCGCAGCAGGTTGGCCCCCGCCGATCACGGCGGGTACGCCATCGGAGACACCGTCCCCGGGGCCCTTCACCATCCGCCCGCCATCCGAGTACGCGCCCAGAGAAGTGATGCCGCCAGCGGCAAGGCGGACTCCTTGACCACGAAGGTGCGCGATGTCGGCCGGAGCCAAATTGTATTGGCTGGTCAGCTGCGCCAACGTAGGAGCGCCCGGCGCGGACAAAAGCGCGTTGAGCCCGGAGATGTTGCCAGACTGCCACGCTGCCGCAATAGGGTCTCCGCCAGCGGCGGGGGCCGGAGCAGGCGTCGTAGGTCTTGGCGCCGTAGGAGCCGGAGCGGGCAGCTTTACGCCTTGCCCCCGAAGATGGTCAATGTCCGCCTGAGACAACCCGTAGGACGCCAGCAACTGCTCCAAAGTCGGCTTGTTGGCGGCCAGCAACCGGTTGAGTTCTGCAATGTTGCCCGCCTGCCACGCACCCGCAGTGGGGTCTGATGCCTGCGTCAAGCCCGGCGCATTCATGTTCCCTGTGTACGTCGTGTCGCTGAAGTACCGCTGAGGAGCACCTCCCGGGCGGCGCGTTGGGTCTTTGGCGTACTGAGTTCGCGTCGCAGTAAGAGAAGGAATGCCCCCCTCATAGCCGGCGTACCCGCCGCCACCCCCGCCGCCAGAAGACGTTCCCGCAAGCAGCGCAGCCAGAGAAGCCAGCCCAGCCGGCGACGTGGCCTTGTCAAGCACTTTGTCCAGCAGAGTGCTGCCTGCGGCTTTTACGCCCGTGGGGAATGCGTTGGCGATAGTACCGAGGCCGGCAACGCCACCACCCAAACCCAGTCCCGCTCCAGAAGCTGCAGCGTCCCACGCCGGCACACCAGACGCAACGCCCTCGCCAATGAACCCCGACGCATTCCCCACGGGCGCGGTGCCGGAGCTGGCACCAGCACCGGCCGCAGCAGCAGAGCCACCAGGCGCGCTGATCAGGTCCAGGGCGTTGCCGGTCACCAGCGCGGCGCCGATGGCCAGGCCGATCTGCCCTATTTTGTCGACCCAGCTGTCTTTGCCCAGGTCAGACGCGAACGTGCCGGTGCCAATGACGTTGCCGGCCGGATCGACGCGGGTGTAGGGGGTGTTGGCGTAGCGGGTGGAATCGCCGGGGCCCAGGTTGTTGTGCACCCAGAACTCGGTGACCGGGCCGGCCACGTAATCGCCGGCGCTGGCGTCATACCCGCCGTTGCCGTACACAGGGAGCGCGAGCTGGCCATTGGGCAGGGTAAAGCTGCCGCCGGTCTGCCCGATCGAGCTGGGCGCGTACATGCCGCTGATGCCAGCGTAGGCCGGGCCTGACGGCGCGGGCGCGGGAGCGGGAGCGGGAGCGGGAGCGGGAGCGGGAGCGGGAGGCGCCGCAGCACCGAACCCGGACATCCCCGGCCGGCTCTGCATGTACGCGAGGTCTTGCGCTGACAACCCGTATTGCTGCTGCAGCGCAGCAGGCGTCAGGCCGGAGTCACGCAGCCCGTAGCTGAAGCCCGAGTAGTCCCCGGATGCCTCTGCCTTTTTCCACGCGTCCATCAAAGCATCAGCCACGGCCCACCTTCACTTTCAGAACAGGTTTCATCATTGTGCCTCAAGCCACGTCATTTGGAAACACATACGTCACCTCTGCGGTAGCGGACGCAATATCCGGGACCGGCGCCGAAGCAGCGATTGCCGCCAATACAGTGTTGGTACTGTCAGAACTCCACATCAGTTCAACGTAGTCATCCGCCTCCAACGAAGCGAGGTAGTTCACGGCAACAACTTTCTCGTCGTTGGTTCCACTGATGACCTGCTTAACCGCAGAGTGTGGCAAGTTCGTGGTGCCATTGATCCTGAGCCATAAATACGTGCTGTGCGCAGCGCCCCCAATGTTGTCCAACTGCGCGCTGAAATGAAAGGAGTAGACCCCCGGGCGTGTCACGGTCAAACGAGAATTGCTCGCAACACTGATGCCGAAGGCTTCACCTGTGGAGTTAAACTTTACCGGGTATGCCGTGTTGATGACAGCGATTGTCTGCGTCGTGGTGTCGTGAAACGCCCCGTAGTGGTTGAACCCCAACAGCAGCTGCTGCAGCCCAGAGTCGATCTGGTTGAAGTACAGCCGCAGAGCGTTGAGCAGCTGGTTCAAATGCGCCTGCTGCGTCGGGGTGTAGACCGTGCCGGGCAGCGGCAGGTTGGGCGCTTTCGGATTGCGAATCTGCCCCATGTCACCTCCGTCCGTCGGCTTTGACGTCGATCCGGGGAGCACCCAGCTGCCACTGGACCCCCAAGTCCGTAGACGCCACGCGCATCACCATCTGCCGACCGCGCACCCGGATGTTGACCTGTCCTGTGAATGCCTCCACGGGAATAGTCGCCGTGCGCGTCACGGTGCGGGAGCTCTGCCCACCAACCGACAGCGGATCGTTGTACCCGGAACCAGAGTTCTGCAGGGGCTTGAGCGTCATGATGACAGACGGCGAAGCCGCCGAGGACCCCCGGAACGTCACGTCAGGCAGCACACGCCAGACGAACCCGAAGCGGTCTCCGTCGTCGATGTCGAACTCCGCCGACTCGATGTAAGACTCGATGGCCACTGGCGTGCCGGTCGACACATCGTCCGTGCCGATCTCGTGGTAGAGCAGGTTGCTGTTGGTCGGATCGGCTGCGATGGGGTACTGGCCAAACACCGAGTCGACCCACGCAGTGCGCGTCAGAGTGCCGTAGTACCACCCGTTTTCGACGTAGTTGTACACCACGTAGCGGTCGACCGTGCTGCTGTCCGCCGAGCAATAGAACCACCACACCTCATTAAAGGCTTCAACGGTGCCCGAAAAAATCTGGTCATTCTGGGAAGCGTTGATGCCCCCAAACACGTACTGGCGCAGGTCACAGTTGAGCGTCTGCACCCGGCCGTCATACATGTAGAACTTGTCGATGCCCATCCAGTACACCACGTTGGACGCCGTTGCCGCCGCGCGGTCGCTTGCTATGGAGATGTTGTCCCCAAGAAGCTGCGCTGCCCAGAAGTCAGGGGCTCCAACGTACTGGATCGAATACACCGCCGAATCAGTGATGGTGACAACTTCCTGCCGGGTTTGAATGGCCGCCACAATAACAGACCCCCGCGACAGCCGCAAATCCCCGGCCTGTGACGTTGCCCCCGGAGACCAGTTGGCCACGTCTTCTTGGTCACTCCAGCGAACCAGCATGCCGTCTTGCTGCACGGAGCCGATGGGGTTCGCGCCAAATGCCAAGACAAAGCGGTTGATGTCGGAGACCAAAAGGTAGTTTTGGATGGTAGGCGTGTCAGACGCTCCCGGCAGCGTGCTGATCTCAACTCCCCGAGACCCAAGACCCGAGCTGGCATCCCAATAGTAGACAGCCCCTCCACGAGGGCCAAACACAAGGCTTTCGCCAAAGTTCCCCGCACTCCACACCCGAATGGCCGTAGTAGACGTCCCGCCTACCCCCCAAGTACCCAACCCCCACGCACCGCCGCCCCAGCCAGACAAAGCCCCCTCCACGTCGAGGCCCGTGTTGATTTGATACGCCGCAGAGACTGTGGCTCCGCCGCCTCCCGTGACTGTGGATGTGGCATTGGACGACGCCTCGATCGTGTAGGTGTCAACGTCAATCACTGTGACCTGATACTCGTTGTTGAGCGTCAAACCACCGACGGCCGCCGCGCCGCTGAAGGTCACGAAGTCCCCAGTAATGGCGCCGTGCGCCGTGTCATGCACCGTCACCGTAGCGTCGCCGTTCACCGTGTCAAAAGGGTTGTTAAGCGTCACTGAGCTGCGGATTGGCGTGATGTCGTAGTAATCCCCGCCGTTGGAGATGTAGAACTTCAGGTGTGTCCCGACACCGATAAATATCTCGCCACCAAGCGTAGCCCACTGCACGAGCAGCCGGCACACACCGAGGTAGGTCTCCGCTGATATGCGTTCCCACCCCCCAATCTTCTCAGGCGTGCCTTGGCGAAAGCGAATCTTGTCGCACGAGTACCACTTGCCCTCATTGACGTATCTGGTGTTTTCTCTGTCCACGCCGGGCTTGAGGATGAGCTTTTTCAGGGTCATGTGTCGCCAGCCTTTTTTGGCGGGCGAGTGCCGAACCACCACACGACACACGTCGTGAAGCAGTAGAGCAGCGTCGCCACAATTTGCGCCAGAAGCGTCAGCAGTTCGCCGTTGTCAAACACGTGGCCGCGCGTCTTGAGCATGTCCATGAGCGTCAGGAACATCATAGTCACGATGCCCGTCAGGTAAATTGTCAGGCCCGGACGAAGCGCACCCCGCAAAAAGTCGACAGTGGCCATCATCATCGTGACGGCAGCGCCCACCCAGCCCTTGCGCTTCTGGGCATCGGGTTGCAGGTAGTTCGCCTTGTCGTGTTCGTAGCTCGCCACCAGCGAACGGGACGCGGCTTCTTCTTCCTTCGCCTCTGCTTCGCGGTCGGCAATCGCCATATCAGCGTCGGCACGGATGCGGGCGCGTTCGCTTTCCATCTGCGCCAGAGCAAGGGCGTTCTGGTGGTTCAGTTGAACGATCTGAATGTCACGGTCCCGGTTTTTCAAGTCAAACCAGCGTTGCAGCAAGACGCCGAGCAAGCCGGTTGCCCCGCCTGAAATCACGCCGCTGATAAGGGTTCCGAGGATGGCAAGCATGGTTACTCCAGTAGCAGGGCGCGGGCGTACAGCATCTGCCGGTCAGCCAGTCCGTGGTGCCCGCCGTTGATGCGCCGCGTCAGTTCGGCAAAGTCGCCGGAGTCGGCCCAGCGGTTCAGTTTCTTGACGCGCCAGAACAGCGCAGCCGACAGCGCCGCCCAATCGTCGCGCTCCAGTAGTTCCGGCTGTTGTTCAAAGTCGGGCACGTCCGGGCCCAGCATCTCGCGCAGCTTGATGGTCGTCATAGCGTAGTTCGCCCGCCCGGTGGTCTGAATCAGTCCACGGCCCATGTACCGCTTGCCGTCACCCGGTTCGGTGTTGCCCAATCGCTTCGCAAGCGTGGTGCCGTCATACCGTTTTTGCTGATTGGTCGGCCCCCATATCTCTCGGGTGTAACGCAGCCGCCCGGACTCATGCCCGATCTGTGCCAGAAACGCCGCGCGGCGCCAATGCGTCGTGCAATCCGCAAACTTCAGAGCCCCCGCAAGCGGGCGTGCCCAGCGCTGCGCCGCGCTCGGCCGAACGCCAAACAACGACTGCAGCAACACCGGGTTCATTTGAAAATGCCCGCAAAAAGTTGCGTTTTTGACGCGATCCACGTCATCATTGCGCTCATCAGCCCGCTCAGCGAAATGGCGGCCCAGAACGCGCCGCGTTCTTGATTGGCCAGCGCCGTGAGCTCCGTGAGCTGTCGGGACATCTGCTCACAATGGCGGTCAAGTTTGGCGACGGTTGCCTTCATTTCGCCAAACTCTTGGGGGTCGATCGCTGTCATGGTGCCCTCTACTACGAGTTTTTGATTCCGTACAGCCGGAACTTGCCGGATTGGATGTTGCCGGACGAAGCAAAAAAACGGACCCCCGTAAGCGCTGAAGTACTGTTGTTTGAAGCGCTGCCAGTCACAGCCTGCATGCCCCCAGCGTTGGTGTTGCACACACCGGTAAAGGTGAAGTTCTTAGCCAAACTTGTGCTTGCGGGCGCGTACACGTAAAAGCAAAAACTGAAAGATGCGGACGCTGCGTTGCTAATCGTAGAGAAGATAGAAATGCGATCGTTGCCGCCGGACACAAGCGCGTTGTACGAACCTGTTGCGCTGACAGGTATGGCTGTATGGTATTGGTAGTTACTTCCCGTATCGTAGGAGCCGCCAACCTTAACCTGCGCGTAAAGCAGAACGTTGTTGGTCTGCACAACCCCAGCAGAACACACAATCATGTACGCGTCGTATGTACTGCTAAAAGCGGTTTCTACGTCTACCGTACTGGACCCCGACGCAGTTACCTCAGAGAGAAAAACAACAGCACCAGACGCCGCTGGCGCCGTACTCTGCCACGTCGACCCGTTAGACGTCAGGACATTTCCACTTGTGCCCGGGGCCACCGCCTGCACCGCGCTTGTGCCGTTACCCAACAGCACGTTGTTGGCCGTCAAAGACGTCGCCCCGGTTCCTCCCGAAGCCACCGGCAAAGCTGAAGCCAGCGTCAAAGACGCCATGTGGCTGGTCGCGTCGATCACGTTCGTACCATCACACATCAGCACAATGGACTTGCCGTTGGGCACCGAGATACCCGTACCGCCAGACGTTTTCAGCGTCAGGGCGTAGCCACCGGTGGTGCTGTTCTTGAAGAAATACAGCTTCTCCGCCGTGGGGCAAATGACGTTTCTGGCCGCCGTGAGGGTGCCCGTCATGTCGACGAACATGTTCCGCGCCTCATCCGTGGCGCCGTTGGCAGCGCTCAAGGTGTAGTCCGCGTCCGACATGGCGATCGAGACGTACCCCGCCACGGCGGTGTCCACCAACTGCGTGATGCCTGTATTGACAGTGGTGCCCCACGTACCGTTGAGCTCGCCCGTTGCGGGGAGCGTCAGGCGCAGGCTTGAGGTGTATGAACTTGGCATATCGGTTCCTTACGTGACGACGGGAGTCCAGTTCGGCGTCTGCGAGTCGTTGATGGGCCCCCACGCGGGGGTCAAGTCCTGCTCCACCAGCAGCGCATCGCCGTCCTCAGTCAACAGGTCCAACCCGGACTCCGTCATGAGAACGTTCTGCGGAACGGTGTAAATCTGGTTCCACGTCATTCGATCCTCACGAGTGCGGTGGTAGCGCCGGCTGCCGGAAACTGAACGAGAAACGTCTGCGCTGTAGCGGTTTTGTCCGAGCCAAAGTCCAGCACGCACACAGACTTGTTACCGTCTGTTGCATTGTAGATGAGAGCGCCGCGCGCCGTGAAAGTGGCGTTGGGCCAAGAAGCGTTTGCGAAAGTGGTGTACGCCGTAGTGCCCGAAGAAGTCGGAGTGACGTTGGTGAGCGTGATGCCGCCGGCCGCGTACCCGGTGCCGGTGATCTCGCCCGTGGTGGTGTAGGCCGTGGTGGTAGGGCCCAACGAAGCTGACGCTTCGTACAGAGCGATCTTGAAAGTATCGCCCGTGCTGGCGGTGAAGTTGTGCACCCCCTGCAGCAGCTCCACCTTGAACGACGTGGTTTGCCCTTGCTGCAGTGCCATCAGACCACCTCAGTACGTAGCTGGCCAGACCTGTAGGCGTCCTGACGAAGTTTGCCGTCACCCAGATTTTTGAGCAACGTGAGCGACTGGACGTATCGGTTTTCGTACATGTCCAGCATCTCCTTGTCCTGCTTCATGTAGGTCGCCGCCTCGAACAGGCAGGCGTTGAGCAGCACAGACTCGAAGTTGTCCCCCAGCCATGTGGTGCCAGCCGTCACGATGGACTCCGGGTAGGCGAAGTAGTGCAGCTCCACAGAGTAGCTGCTGTCTGGCGTCGGGCCCACGATCACCGTGTCCGCGTCGAAAAAAGCGTAGTGCACCGGCGTGCCCTCGGACGTGGGGTTGGGGTAGCACTCGCGGATAAAGTTCACATCCTTGTTCAGCAGGTACGTGTACGTACCTGTACCGCTGATGACCGCCAAAGAGAAGGAGGACAGGAAGTCCGTGGGAAGCGCCAGATACGGGCTGCCGTCCGTCAGGGTGCCTGTCACGTTTTTGCGGAACGCCGGCAGCTGCACGGCGTTGTTGATCCGCTGTTCGGCCAGCCGAATGAGCTCATTCGTCACGCTCGTCTCGAACGTGTTCTCAGAAAAGTCTTCGATGTAGGTGACGAGCTCGGCGTAGTTCATGTCTTACGCCATGGGGCCCCGGGCCGTGACGCCCTTGGTGGCGGCGCCGTTGCCGCGCGTCTTTACCCCGGAGGTCTTGGCTCCGGTCTCAGGATAGCCGGCCGTTTTCGGCACAGGCACCGGCTTGGGCTGGTTGCCCTCGGTCTTCATCTTCATTTCGAGCTCGCTTTCTGGTTCATGGCGCGCGCCAGATTGCGGCCATACTTCTTCATGTCCATGCTCGTCACACCGCCCTTGCGCATGCCGTGCATCTTCTTCTCGTGCGCTTTCACCTCGGTGTCAGCGATTTTCTTGACCTGCTTCTTGTCCATGAGGACCTCCTACGAAATTGAGACTGTCACCGTACCGGTTTCACCCGCTGCCACCAACGCGTTGGGGGTAAGGCTCGCATCAAACAGACTGCTGCCGCCCACCGGTGCCCACCCCCACTGAATCACCCGACTGCCGCCGCCCGGCTCCCCGTTGATGTTGAGCCCTGACGCTGTGTACGTGGTGTCAGGCCGGGGGTCCAAAATCGCCTGCGGGTCGTACACCGGAAACGTGCCAAGTTTAAGCTGCGGCTGGTCTGGCGTCCAGCACTCCGGGCAAGCCAACGTGGACGTCCGGGCTCCACGAACCACCAACCACTTGAGCTGGCGCTTCTTGTACTGGAACCCGCAGACGTCACAGCAGACGAGCGCGTTCGACCCGTTGGCCCACGTGGCGCTCATCCCGAGCTCCCGATATACTGGCGCCGGGGCACCCACTGCTGCGGAGCCTTTTCGCGGTCCTCGTCGGCGGCCAGCTGAAACTGGCGTTCGTATTCGGCCTGCAGCATGGGCATGCGCGGTGCGAGGTCCGGCACTTTCATGGCGATGTAGTACGCCAGCCCGGCCACCATGGCGTTGTAGAACCGGAACGGCATGTCCTGCGTGTACGTCCCGCCGTCGCCGGCGTTCTGGATGCGCCGCAGGCGCCAGTAGACCAGCGAGTAGGTCTGCGCAGTGTCGGGCACCGGCCACAAAGTCACGGTCGGGCCACTCGCCAGCCGGTTGATGAGAATCTGCAGAGGCCGCGCCTGCGACAGCTTATTGGGCAGCGTGGCGTAGGTCGACACACTGATGCGTGTCATGGCCAAGTCCGTCTGCGTGGCGCTGTTGCCGGCGTTGGTGCGGATGACGTGCTCAAGCAGGTCGATGGTGTCCGTGGGGAGCGAATACGTAGCCGTGCCCGCGACCAGAGCGATGGTGCCCTGCTCGATGGTCCACATTTCGATGCCCCGGTTCGTCCACTCAATTGTCAGGAGGTTCATACTGCGCCGTGCAGTGCGCAAGTCCCAACCTGAGCGAAGCTCCCTACCTGCCCGATCCCACGCCTCCTCCGCCACCTCACTGAAGTTCATGTCGAAGTTGGCGACTCCGGATGTCGTCATGCTTTGCTCCTGCAGTTTGAAAAATGCCAACGCTTCATAGCGTGCATGACCCCACTCTTGCCACAGTGTGGGCATTCTACTGCAGGGCGCGCAGCATGCGCAGCCCTCATTTTGGCCCGAGTCTCCTCTGAATGTCGCTTCCCGTAAAACGGGTTGTTCGTGCCCGTGGCGGCTTCGCGGATACGCGCCTTTGCCGCCGCTGTATGCTGTTTACCAACCATCGGATTTTGCCAGACCGCCTTGTTTGCAGCGTGCCATAACTGACGCGCCACGGACTGCTTGGCCTCCTTTGTCAACGCTCCAGCTTGCGCATACGCCGCGCGAAGATCATGCCGTTCCGGGCGCACCCTACGCGCTTTGTTGCGTTGAATAAGGGCTTCCACTTCTTCGTCCCGCAACGGAGTTTTGCGTACGGACTTACCCGCAAGCGCCAGTCGTATGCGCTCTTTCGTTTCTTCAGCCAGCTTACGCCCTCGCTGCCGTTGGGCCTGTGCCGCCTTTTGTTCGGGGCTTTTCGGACGCCCCCGCGTTGCTGCTGAAATCTTTTTGCGGACCTCGTCGTTGGGGATTCCTACGCTCCCCCCTCCAGAGATCATGTTGTACCGGGGCTGTAGCGTACGGACGTAAAACTCTTCGGCGGCATCAAGCGCCTCTTTGTCCGCGCACTCTGCGACAACCTCTATCGTGAACGCTTCGACTCCGTGCTTGCGCAACGCGGCGGCAAAAGCCGTGGGCTTCCCGTTCTTGGCGTCGCTGCAATGCTTTTGCCACCGTTTACTCAACGCGATGGTCTGCCCCACGTATGCGTGCGGAACCCCCGCTCTTGCAGCGGCGTAGATGACCCCGTAGGGGCTCACTTCCGGAACCCCTTCATGGTTTTGGCAAGCCGGGCCCGCTGGCCGAGTTTGCCGGGGGCCTTGGCCGCTGCGTTCAGCTTCGCTGCGGGGATTTTCTGCCCTTTGGGCACGCCAAGCTGCTCATGCAGCGCCCCGGGTTTCTTGATGGCCTTGTTGATCCACCCACCCTCGGCGTACATGTCGACTTCGTTCGGGTCATCCTTGCGGCGGATGACCTTCTTGCCCGGCATTTTGCTGGGCGCGATCGCGCCCATCCCGCGTGAAGCGCGCATGGTGTGCTACCTCAGCACTTCCCGCCGCCGGCCATCTTGACTTGCATGGCGCGGGTTTTGCCCTTGGTGGCCACACCGTCGGCCGAGCGCACGTAGCCGCCCTTGGCAAACTTCGGCATCTTGCCCTTGCCTTTGGCGTCGTCGCCCTTCTTCATCATGAAGGCGGGCATCTTTTTCATCTTGGCGTCTTTCATTTCGCTTCCTTTCGTGGCCGTTTGGCCGGTTAACAAGTCAACACTTCCAAGCCCTGCG
>ERZ869925.1071-NODE-1071-length-14161-cov-4.091309_pt1 | contig 14161 bp, 15 predicted proteins | sample MGYA00579311_ERZ869925 | MGnify/ENA primary metagenome ERZ869925 (study PRJEB32216, sample SAMN09231817) | wastewater metagenome | place: USA: Maryland | collected 2016-07-30 | study: EMG produced TPA metagenomics assembly of the PRJNA472060 data set (Reclaimed...
AGAAGTTAGAAAAATTTACAGTGGTTTTCATGATGGATTGTCCTTTACAGTTACAAGGTTACGGGTTACAGATGCAAAGCGCATCAAATAGGCCACGATTGCGCATGGCCTATCGGATTACATTACAAAGCCAAAATACAAGGCCATCGGCAAAGCCAGTACAGCAGACACAATCAGAGCTTCGATTAGATTACGCATTTTTATTTGCTCCAAAGTAAGGCATTGATGACATAAGGTAAGCAAACCATGCATACCAGAGATAAGCGGAGGATAATCATTTAGTTACTCCATTTCGTTGTTGATGTCTCTATTGTAGCACGTTTGTGCTACACTTCAAGCCTTTTTTGCAAAAATTCCCATCTTGTATTGAAATATTGCAAGTTCTTTTTCTTCAACCGTAGCAAAGTAACCCAAGTGCAAACTCTTACCATTGGCGCTTACCACGGCCTTATGCTTTTTGGTTGACTTGGGTACGCGCTTAACCCACTGACCAGTCATAAGATAGTGCTTCAAGATTACCGCACTCAATCTCTCACCTTCATAAGTTACACGGTTTCCGCATGGTTTAATCTTTTCGCGCATATCAGTTCCTTTGCGCCATGTTTCAACCTGCACCAGTTCACCATTGCGAATTTGGTAATCAACCGATAACCTTGACCATCTTTGAGTTAACGGTTTTGGTAATTTGGGCGGTTTCGCAGGTTTGCCCGGTTTATTTGGTTTACCTTGAGTCTTTCCATTTGCACGCTCGACCATTTTGCTTAGTTGTTCATCAGTCATGCGCTGAATCTCAGTCATATCTAATTGAGGGTATAAATCGTAAACCTTGTCCTCCAAGGTTTCCCTTTCGTTCTCTGGTTCAATGTACATGGTTTCTTTCCTTTTGTTGGTTAAATGTGACGCTTACTATATTACTACCTTTTTAGCCACTTGTGACAATCTTACTTTTAGCCAAGATATTCATTTTTAAGATTCTGGAAAATAAAGACGTTTCAAAAAATGGTTTAGCTTCCGCCTCGGGTGCGCGAAAGTGTGTTTGTCACAATTGGTTAAAAAGGTAGTAATCTAGTAACATTTTAACATCATTTCGCCAGTAATCCAGTAATCTAGTAACATTTTAACAAACTGGCATAATTACCAGATTACTAGATTACTACCTTTTTAGCCACATTGAAACATCAAAATTCTGCCGATGTTTTGATTCTCTGGCTGCTCGACTGCTCGACTGCTCGATTCCCGCTGGTCAAAAACGACCCCCCCGCCCCATGCCCCCCCCGGGGGGACCGGCGGCAGTGGTCACTGCTCAGGCTAGCACCACAGAAACCGTGATAATTTTTTTAGATTTAAATGTGTAACAAACGACACACAAAAACCGTAAAATTTTTTTTATAAATTTTTCGTGTGACAAGTGAGACACGGTAAGCATTAAAGTTAATACCGTGATACCATTACTGCACTATGGAACAATCAACTATTTATTCTGTAGGCGCAGCCGTCACAAGCAGTGAGACACCCTTACCGACATGGCTTTCTGTGCCTGACATCAAACCACCACGGCTTATTGCACAAGCCCGTGAATTACTACACGTGCAGTACGAGCAAATGTTTGAGCGTGTTGTTGAAGATATTTACCGTGGTCGTTCCCTTCAATCGTTAATACGTGATGACCATCGAGAAGTTTCATATGAGGACTTCTTACGCTGGATTAAAAAAGACCCAATGCGCCATGAACGATTCAAAGAAGCGCAGGAGATGCGTACTGAGTTCTTAGCTGGTGAAATTTTGCAGATTGCAGATGGTGTGGATTCAATCGAACCTGCATCCAATGATGCGGTAAATCGGGACAAGTTACGGATAGATACGCGCAAGTGGCTAATGGGTGCGCATAACAAAAAACGATATGGTGAAATTAAGCAAGTGGAGGTTGCTACGTCCATATCCATTACCGACGCACTGGCGCAGGCACAAGCCCGCGTAATTGATGCGGAAGTGGCTGATGTAATAGATAACTCCAACAACCTACAGATAGAACAGTAATGCAGAAACCACGTTATTCACCCGAAGATGAGCAGTTGTTGATGAGCCAGCTATGGTCACCACAACTAAAAGATGACCCTGAAGCGTTTGTATTGTTTGTGTTTCCTTGGGGTCAAAAAAATACACCGCTGGAGCACTTCAAGTCACCGCGTAAATGGCAGAGAGAAGTGTTACGTGAAATTCGGGACTTTATTAAGACTAATCGCAACAACATTACCAATGGTGAGTTAATTGATGCGATGCGGCAAGCCGTATCATCTGGCCGTGGTGTGGGGAAGTCGGCACTGGTTAGCTGGTTAATCTTGTGGATGCTGACTACCAGAATAGGTAGTTCTGTTATTGTTTCAGCTAACAGTGAGTCGCAGTTGCGTAAGGTTACATGGGGTGAGTTGACTAAGTGGGTAACTATGGCGTTGAATGCGCACTGGTGGGAACCAACAGCTACAAGTCTTAGCCCTGCACAATGGTTAACTGCACTGGTGGAGCGTGACCTGCGTAAAGGTACACGTTACTGGGGTGCTGAGGGTAAGCTATGGAGCGAAGAGAACCCTGATGCCTATGCTGGTGTGCATAACATGGACGGTATGATGGTGATATTTGATGAAGCATCGGGTATACCAGACAGTATATGGTCGGTTGCAGCGGGGTTCTTTACAGAGAACATCTTAGATAGGTATTGGCTGGCGTTTAGCAACGGTCGGCGTAACACTGGGTACTTTTACGAAGCTGTAGATGGGTCGAAGCGTGACTTTTGGCGTAGTCGGAAGATTGACGCTAGGCAGGTTGAAGGTACGGACAAGACTATTTACCAGCAGATTATCAATGAGTATGGTGAAGATAGCGACGAAGCTCGCGTTGAAGTTTATGGTGACTTTCCTAAATCAGGTCAAGACCAGTTTATTTCACCCCATGTGGTAGACGATGCGATGAAACGCCCGTTGTACAAGGACATGACCGCACCGATAGTGATTGGTGTTGACCCTGCACGCGGTGGTATGGACAGTACCGTGATTGCAGTACGTCAAGGGCGGGACATCATTGCCATAAAACGGTTTAGAGGTGACGATACCATGACTACAGTGGGTAACGTGATTGATGCCATAGAGGAATACAGACCTACACTGACTGTAATTGACGAAGGTGGGTTGGGTTACGGCATACTTGACAGATTAACCGAGCAGAAGTATAAAGTACGCGGGGTTAATTTTGGTTGGAAAGCGAAAAACCCGGTAATGTGGGGTAACAAACGGGCTGAAATGTGGGGTGCAATGCGGGAATGGTTAAAAACTGCTGCAATACCTACGGATAGATTGCTAAAAAGTGATTTAACTGGTCCGATGAAAAAGCCTGATTCGTCCGGTACGATTTACTTGGAGGGCAAAAAGGAAATGAAGTCACGCGGTTTAGCATCACCAGATGCGGCTGATGCGATTGCTGTAACATTTGCATTTCCTGTTGCACATCGTGAGTATAATCCCCGTACAATCAATCGTATCAATAGTCAGGGCAGCGGTGTCGCTACTTCTTGGATGGGCGCATAATGGCAACAAAGAAAAGTGTATCATTAAGTGTAGGACGCGGCGAAAAATTACCCGTGTCGAAAGGCGCTGGTTTAACGGCTAAAGGTCGTGAAAAGTACAACCGTGAAACCGGTAGTAATCTTAAAGCGCCAGCACCTAACCCAAAAACTGAAGCAGACAAAGGTCGTAAAGCGTCTTTTTGTGCCAGAATGGGGGCTGTTGCAGCTAATGCCAAAGATGGTGAGCGTGCTAAAGCTGCATTAAAACGCTGGAAGTGTTAAATCATGGCTACTAAACCCGGACTCTACGCTAATATTCATGCTAAACGTGAACGCATTGCTGCTGGTAGTGGCGAAAAAATGCGTAAACCCGGCACTGCTGGTGCGCCAACAGCTAAAGCATTTAAAGAATCGGCTAAGACAGCCAAGAAAGGTAAATGATGCCATTGGTTAAATCTTCATCTAAAGAAGCGTTTCGTAAAAACGTGAAAGCAGAAGTTGCCGCTGGTAAACCTGTTAAACAAGCAGTTGCAATTGCGTACTCTACAAAACGTGAAGCTGAAAAACCTAAGTCATCAAAGAAAAGCTGCAAATGAACAATCAAACAGGTATTGTTGCTGCTGCTAATGTTGCGGCAGGTGGTGGCAAAAAAAATAGTTCGTCAGATATATTGACTGTTGCTAGAGCGCGTCTTGATTTAGCGGTATCGGCACTATCTGAATCGCGTGAAGATGAAATAGACGACTTAAAGTTTTACGCTGGTTCACCAGATAATCATTGGCAGTGGCCCGCTGATGTGTTGGCTACTCGTGGTGCAGTGCAGGGTCAAACTATCAATGCACGTCCTTGTTTGACGATTAACAAACTGCCTCAACACGTTCGCCAAGTTACCAATGACCAACGTCAAAATCGTCCGGGTGCTAAAGTAATACCTGTTGATGACAAAGCCGATGTACAAGTGGCTGAGATATTTAATGGCATGATTCGCCACATTGAGTATATCTCCGACGCAGACGTAGCCTACGATACCGCTTGTGAAAATCAAGTATCATATGGTGAAGGTTACTTGCGCTTGTTAACTGAATACTGTGATGACAACACTTTTGACCAAGACATTAAAATTGGTCGAGTGCGTAACAGTTTTAGCGTGTACATGGACCCCACAATCCAAGACCCGACTGGTGCTGATGCTAAGTGGTGTTTTATTACCGAAGATTTGACCAAAGCTGAATACACTCGAATGTATCCAGATGCTGCACCTATTACCACATTGCAGTCATTGGGTGTAGGCGACCAGTCAATCAGCAACTGGCTTAATGAAGATACTATTAGGATTGCCGATTACTACTACATTGACTATGACCGCGCTACGTTAAATCTGTATCCCGGTAATATGACAGCGTTTGATGGCACACTTGAGGATAAGCAACTTCGTGCTTTGTACGGTAAACCAAAACGTAGTCGTGAGTCTGACCGTCCTCGTGTAAAGTATTGCAAGATTAACGGTTACGAGATTCTTGAAGAACGTGAGTGGGCTGGTAAATGGATTCCTGTAATCCGTATTGTCGGTAACGAGTTTGAGGTTGACGGTCGGTTGTACGTTAGTGGTTTGGTGCGTAATGCTAAAGATGCGCAGCGTATGTACAACTACTGGGTTTCGCAAGAAGCTGAAATGCTGGCGTTAGCACCCAAAGCACCGTTCATTGGCTACGGTGGACAGTTTGAGGGTTACGAAACCCAATGGAAAACTGCTAACACACAAAACTGGCCTTACTTAGAAGTTAATCCAGACGTTACAGACGGTCAAGGTGCGGTTTTGCCACTACCACAACGGGCACAACCTCCAATGGCGTCCAGCGGGCTTTTACAAGCTAAAGCGGGTGCGTCTGAGGATATTAAGTCTACCACTGGTCAATACAATGCTTCATTGGGTATGGGAAGCAATGAACGTTCTGGTAGAGCTATTCTTGCGCGTCAACGTGAGGGTGATGTAGGCACATATCATTACGGTGATAACTTAGCTCGTGGTGTTCGCCATGTGGCGCGTCAATTGGTTGACCTGATTCCCAAGATTTACGATACACAACGTATTGCTCGTATTATTGGTGAAGATGGTGAAACCAAGATGGTCAAGATTAACCCTGACCAACCAGAACCAGTCAATAAGATTGTTGACCAACAAGGCATTGTGATAGAAAAAATTTACAACCCTAGTGTTGGTAAGTACGATGTAGTTGCAACCACCGGACCCGGTTACGCAACTAAACGCCAAGAAGCACTTGAAGCCATGGCTCAGTTGTTGCAAGGTAATCCTCAGTTGTGGACTGTTGCTGGTGACTTGTTTGTTAAAAACATGGACTGGCCCGGTGCACAAGAAATGGCTAAACGGTTTGCTAAAACCATTGACCCCAAACTTATGTCAGATGCTGATGAAAATCCAGCGTTGCAAGCTGCACAGCAACAGATGCAAGCAATGGGTCAAGAAATGCAACAAATGGCTTCTATGTTGCAAAATGTTCAGCAATCAATGGAAGCGCAAGAACAACGCCGTAAAGACTACGAAGCTGAGATTAAAGCGTACCAAGCAGAAACACAACGTATTAGTGCAGTACAAGCGGGTATGACTGAACAACAGATTCAAGATATTGCTATGGGTGTGGTTGCAGCAGCTATGGAACAAGGCGGTATTCCTGAAATGCGTGAAATGCAACCAGAAATGCCACAACAAATGCAACCAGAAATGCCAATGGAAGGAATGATGTAATGAGTTGTGAAAACTTTTTAGGTCAGTTGTTTTTAGCACGGGATGTTGCGCACTCGGTGCATTTAAACACTCGTAGTTACGCTAAACACAAAGCCTTGGGTCATTTTTACGAAGATGTAATTGAACTTGTGGACAAGTTTGCTGAAGCGTACCAAGGGCGTAAAGGATTAATTGGTCCCATATCTTTACAATCTGCACGTAAAAACGGTAATATCATTGAGTTCTTACAAGATTCCTTGGAACAAATTGAAGAAATGCGGTACATGGTGATAGACAAAACTGACACACCGTTGCAGAATATCATTGATGAGATTATTGGGTTATACTTGACCACATTGTACAAGTTGAAATTTTTAGCTTAAGGATTAGCAATGGAATTGCTTAAACCGATGACCAAAGCGGATTTTCCCGCACAAACGGCGTCTTACACTGGCAGCGCTGCTAATACTACTGGTTGGAACGCTGGCCCACAAGGTGTTGTTGTCTGGTCTGACCAAGCCTGTTACGTTGAAGTAGGTGAGGGTGCTGTTGCAACTACTGCTAGTACACCGATTCCTCCGTTTACACCCATTCCGTTTGCTGTACCAATTAACACGTCAGGTGTTTGGCGTGTTAGTGCCATTCGTGTATCAAACGATGGTGTGATTTACTGCAAACCGATTAACAAAGAATGAGTTTCTTTGGCGTCGCAATTCGTAATTCCCTAGCCATTGGGTTAGGTGGAATCGTATGCTTGTTTTCCGGTCGAGCACATGACCAAGCACAAGGCGATTTGCTAACCGAAGGTAATGATAACCTAGTCCAAGAGGACGGTGGTTTAATCTTGCTGGAGTAATAAATGGCTGTCAATCTTTCCCCTGTCGGCGGCGTTGCAGCCCAATTTTTTACAAATAGTGGTGTGCCGTTAAACGGCGGTAAAATTTTTACTTATTTAGCCGGAACAACCACTCCCGCAACCGCTTACACAACATCGCAAGGTAACGTAGCTTGGTCAAATCCTATTATCTTGGATTCTGCTGGTCGTGTACCTAGCGGCGGCGAAATCTGGATTACTGACGGTTTAACTTACAAGTTTGTGTTGAAAGATAGCAACGATGTACTAATTGCTACTTACGACAACATTAGTGGTATTAACAGCAACTTCGTTGCCTTTGTCAACCAGCAAGAAATTATTACCGCCACCGCAGGTCAGACGGTGTTTAACCTTGGTATTAGCTATTTACCGGGCACCAACAGTTTGTCAGTGTTTGTTGATGGCGTAAACCAATACGGCCCCGGCGCTCAGTACGCCTACGTTGAGACTGACGCTGACACGGTGACATTTACCAGCGGCTTACATATCGGCGCAGAAGTTAAATTTACCACTACGCAGCAGCAAAGCGCTGGCGCTGTAGATGCTTCGCAGGTGTCTTATACGCCACCGTTTACGGGGTCTGTGGCGACCAATGTTGAAGATAAGTTGGCTCAGTACGTTAGCGTCATTGATTTTGGTGCTGTTGGCGATGGTGTGGCAGATGACTGGGAGCCATGCCAAAAAGCGTGTGACTACATTCAGTCCCTTGGCGGCGGCACAGTTCTTTTTCCTGCGGGGAAAACCTATCGAATTGCAGGCAACACAATTATTATTTGGGGCAACAACGTTAATTTGATTGGTTATGGGGCAACGCTTTATAAAGACAACGCAGGTGGATCGGCAGGATACTACGGCGACGCCCTGACTGTTTTTGGTAAAGTAAATGGCGTTTTGTATTACTCACCACAAGTTGCTGGCGGGTCATATACAGCCCCCGCAACATACAACGGGTCAACCATACCTTCTGTAAACATCAACATTGAAGGTTTTACCGTTACGTTTGGAACTCATCTTACAGATTCCCTTAATGGAATCTCGGGCCTTAATTTTGAACACGTTACGGTTAAAAACTGTGTTGTTGAAAACGCACCGCAAACCAGTTTTGCTTGGGTTGCCTCTGAAAACACAAGTTGCGTTCATGTCACGATGGACAATTGTTTTTCTGACGGCGCAGGTATGCAAGCGTTTTGCTTCAACTCTTATGACACAAGTCCCGGCGATGCAGGCGAAATTTTTGCCAAGGTCATCAATTGCCGTTCAGAAAACACTCAATTAACTGTCGCGTCGCCTTGGCCTGAGCAGTACGGCCTGCCGTCGTCGGCGTTTGTTCGAGCGTCGGGCAACGACATTCAATTTCAAGTGTCTTTTGACAACTGCCAGTTTGACGCTACAACGCATTTGCTAGACGGCTATCGCACAACCAGTTTCCGCAATTGTCGAATGGGGTTTGTGTTTGCGTTAAATGCTAGCCCCGCTTGCGCGTTGATGTTTGATAATTGCAGATTCCGCGCTTTTGATAAAGCAACAGGGTCTGGCGTTATTGACTCACAAATTTACACCCGAAATCAATTCAACGGAACTGCGAAAATCACCATTAACGCTTGTTCATTTGAAGCGCCTGCTGCGGCTGAGTACAACATCATCAACTACGGGTTTGACATCGCAGTAAATAACAGCACTGGCGAAATCAATCTGTATTCAGTACCAGAAGGTGTTGGGTATGAAAATACAACACTAATTGCAAACTGCGCTTTGAAAAATCCGGGTTCGTCTGCGGTTGTTGTGGCTGGTAAAACAAGCGATTTTGCGGCCTGCGTGCTCAAGTCACCACTGGTCGTCCTTGGCACAAATGACAAAACTGTAACTGTTAAAGACAGTCAATTTGTTGTGGACGCCACCTTTGCAACTTACTGTATTCAAGTCGCATCTGATGCTTCTGTCCGCGCTGTAAACAACATTGTTGATTACACGAATAATTCTTACGCCACCGTTCGCATAGCTGACATCACATATATTGTGGAGAAAAGCAACACGTATTTGTACGCCGCAGGAACTGAACTTTCCTATGACGAAATTTATGCAACTGCAACGCCCTCGTCGGGGTATTGGCAAACAACATCTCGCGTGATCCGCGCTCAACCTATTGTTGGGCAACCTAAAGCTTGGGTTTGCACTGTAGCAGGGGCACCGGGCACTTGGGTTTCTGAAGGCAATCTGTAAAGGACTGAATTATGGCCGATAAAAAGATTTCATCGTTGACCAGCGCGTCAACCCCTTTAGCTGGCACAGAGGTATTGCCAATTGTTCAAAGTAGTTCGACTGTCAAAGTCAGCGTTGCAAACCTGACTGCTGGCCGCGACATGGCGGCGACTTCGATTACTGTTGGCAGTGGCCGCACTAAACTTGCTTCAACTTATGTTGCCGATGTGCCCGGCCCTACTGGAAACAACACAGGTATTTTGTTTGGCGGGAACACTATTTTTCCTTGCGATGGAAATGGCGCGTTAACAAACGGCGTGGCTAGCTTAGGCAATTCAAGCCATCAATGGAATAACATTTTTCTTGCAAATAACGTAATCATAAAAACCGCAGCCAAAGGCGTCAACTTCACCGCCAACACCCCCGCAGCGGGGATGACGAGCCAGTTGCTGAACTGGTACGAGGAGGGGACTTGGACGCCTACGGTAACTCCAGAGACAGGTTCTTTTACAACTGTTACCGTTGGAACTTGCCGTTACACAAGAATTGGTAGAGTGGTTACAATAAACGCACGTTTTACACTTACTAATAGCGGCACTGGCGCTGGCGCAATGACAATTGACGGACTGCCGTTTACAATTTCCAGCGCCAATGACCAAAACACTATTACGGGTCGAATTGTTAATACCGGTACATTTTTATTTGGTCAATTAAATGGAACAACTACAACAATAATAAGTTTTTACAAACTTGACGCAACAACCGCAATTGTTGATGGATATATTTACACACTTACGGCAACGTACACCGTTTAAGGAATAGTTATGGCTTTGACCAAAGTAACATATTCAATGATTGAAGGCGCGGCTTTCAACGTCAAAGATTTTGGCGCTTTTGGAAATGGTGTTGATAACGACACAACAGCAATTCAAGCAGCAATTGACGCTGTTGGCGCAAACGGTGGCGGTGTGTTATGGTTTCCTCCGGGTACATACATGATTGCCCGCAACGTAGGAACCAATGACCATTGGGGCATCAAAGTGCCCTACAGCAACATCACGTTGATTGGCGGGCAAGCTGCAACCCTAAAGCGATTTAACGCAGACATCAGCACTTACGCCTTGGCCTACCCGCTGCTGTTCTTGGGTCAGCCCGACAGCAACACAACACCCATTTCCATGATTACCGTGGATGGGGTTTTGTTTGAGGGTAACAACACAAATCATGGAAATGCTGGTTCGTCAGAAGGCGACAATCGTTACGCAATTGTTTTCAAAAACACAAGCAGCACATTGATCAAAGACTGTAAGTTTTTTGAAATTGATTCGGGTGCAATTTGGTATCAAAAACCTGTTGAATACGATTACACCAACAATGTTTATTACAACACCACAACAAACAAAGCCAGCGTAATTGACGCGTGTGCGTTTTACACCGTACCTCATACTGTTGCGGGTCGTGCACTAGTCCATACCATCAATTTGACCGGCATTGACAACTGCCGAATGGTCAACAATTATTTTAGTTGGTGCGACGATTGTTTGAGTGGTGAAACAACGTATGATGGTCCGTTGTCATCGGGAACCTACACGCCAACTGTTTCTGGTTGGAGTCTGGGCGCTGTGCCTAGGTCTGGCCGAGACTGGGTATTTTCTAACAACAACTGTTACAACAGCAGCGAACACGCGGTCTATCCCGCTGGCGTGGATGTGGTTATTTCCAACAACACGTTTCACTCTGATGAGCCAACCATTACAAATGGTACTGACCCAGTAAAGATTCGTTCGCGTAATTGTTCGGTGACCGGAAACACAATCACCGGATATGGCTTGGGTATTACTGTTAACGAGCCATCTTTCAATGTCAGCGTTTCCGGCAACACAATTGCAGTTTCAGGTGCGGCATCGGCTGGTGGTGCAATTGATGTGAACAGCAATGGTCTTGTCAGTTACATCACTAATCGTGCGCCTTATTTTGCAAACTTTTACCCAATGTGGAATATTTCCATCACGGGCAACACCATTCTTTTTCAATCTGGCAATACAGCGTTCTTTTCTAATATTGGAATTCGCATCTACACCGATGTTTACGATGGAACAAACTACCCAAACGGTCAAATTCAGGGAATGACAATTTCCGGCAACACGATTTCCAATTACAAATACGGCGTGTACGTTATCAACAGTGAAGCTAAAAACATTGCTGTTGACGGAAATTCGTTCTTCCCCAAACCGTTTACATCAACTGGTTTTACTACTGGCACGACCATGAACACTGAAGCTGTTTTGGTCACAGAACAATCTGGCGCTGGTGATACTTTAACGTCATTCCGTGAAATGCGTTTTGACAACAACATGGTTTGGGGCGCAAAGTATCTGTTATCTACCCAAGATGGTGGCGGCAGTGCGGGAACGATTGATGTGCCTTGGGGCATGACTGGAAACAAGTTTAACTACATCCAGAATTTAAAAACCGCAGATATGCGTGATTTTGAGGTATTTAACGCTTTTTCTAAAAACACTGGAATATTCTTTTTGCCCAGAACATGGAGTGGTCAAGCGCTAGATAATTCTCTCGGCAACGGTTCCACATCCAATTCGTATTACAGATACACATTTAGATACAACGGCACAAATGTGGTGTTCTACACGGACGATTCTGGAACGACTATTACGTTGTAAGCCTTGACAAGCGTTTTCTTAGCGCATAATCTAAGAACTGTACCGGCCCAGTAGACCGGGGATTCTAAGGAATCAGTAAATGACTGAAGAAGTCCAAAACTTAGCGGAAGTTGAAACCGCGCCAGCACCCGAAGTGACGGCCACTACGGATAATGCACAAAACGCGCCGGAAACCGTTGAAAATCAAAACAATGATAAGCCAGTAGAAAAAGTCTACACTCAGGCTGAAATTGATGCGATGATCGGTAAACGCCTCGCAAGAGAGCAACGTAAGTGGGAACGAGAGCAAGCACAACGTGCTGCGGAAACGCAAATCGTTAAAGCTGCACCAACTGCGTCCGTTGACCAGTTTGAAAGCCCTGAAGCCTATGCGGAAGCACTGGCATATCAGAAAGCTGAAGAACTATTGGCTAAACGTGAAGCAGCTAGGCAGCAATCAATTGTTCTCGAAAGCTATCAGGAACGTGAAGAAGTAGCGCGTGATAAGTATGATGACTTTGAACAAGTTGCATACAATCCCAAGTTACCAATTACGAACGTGATGGCTGAAACAATCCAATCTTCGGATATTGGACCAGATTTAGCGTATTATCTAGGTTCAAATCCAAAAGATGCGGAGCGTATCTCTCGTATGTCGCCACTAGCACAGGCAAAAGAGATTGGAAAGATTGAAGCCAAGTTGGTTTCATCACCTCCAGTTAAGAAAACAACATCTGCGCCAGCGCCGATTTCGCCAGTAACTGCTCGCTCCTCTGGAGCACCGGCTTTTGACACTACTGACCCACGGTCTACCAAGACTATGACGGATTCACAGTGGATTGAAGCTGAACGAGCAAGACAGCGGAAGAAGTGGGAAGCTCAGAATCGCTAACTTTTAAGGACTTTTAATATGTCAAATAGTATCCTAACGATCGACATGATCACCCGCAAGGCTCTGGAAATTCTGGAGAATAACCTTGTATTGACCCGTAACGTGAACCGTCAATATGACGACTCTTTCGCTGTTGAAGGCGCTAAGATTGGTTCTACACTGCGTATCCGTTTACCCGACCGCGCTTTGGTAACTGACGGTGCCGCCTTGCAAGTTCAAGACGACAACGAACAGTTCACCACTTTGTCAGTTGCTAATCAAAAACACATTGGTGTTAACTTCACCTCTGCTGAATTGACAATGCAATTGGACGACTTTGCTGAACGTGTACTTAAACCACGTATTAGCCAATTGGCTTCTAGCATTGACGCTGACGTTGCTAACGCTTACAAAGTAATCGGTAACTCTGTTGGTACTCCCGGTACTACTCCATCAACTTCTTTGGTTCTGTTGCAAGCTCAACAAAAACTAAACGAAAACGCTGCTGTAATGTCACCACGTTACGCTACTGTAAACCCTGCTGCTAACGCTGGCTTGGTTGAAGGCATGAAGGGTCTGTTTAATCCTACAGACACTATCAGCAAGCAGTTCCGTAATGGCATGATGGGTACTGGTGTATTGGGCTTTGACGAAATCAATATGTCTCAGTCTATCAAGCAACACACCACTGGTTCACGCGACGCTTCTGCTTCTACACTGGTTAAAACTCCCGGTGTAACTTCTGAAGGCGCTTCTACAATCCTGTTGGAACAAGGTTCTGTAACTACTACTATCCGTGCTGGTGACGTGTTCACTATTGCTGATTCGTATGCAGTTAATCCACAGACCCGTGAGTCTACTGGTTCGTTGTTCCAGTTTGTAGCTTTGGCTGATGCCACTGCTGTGTCTGGTACTTGGACTGTAACCGTTGCTCCAATGTACTCCGCTGGTCACGCTTTGGCTACCATGACTGTACTGCCTGTAACTGGTAAAGCTGTAACCTTCTTGGGTGCTGCTTCTAGCCAATACGCTCAGAACTTGGTTTACCATAAAGACGCTATCACCTTTGCAACTGCTGACTTGTTGTTGCCACAAGGTGTTGATATGGCTGCCCGTGCTGTCCATAACGGTATTAGCTTACGTGTTGTTCGTCAGTATGACATTAACAACGACCGTATGCCTTGCCGTATTGACGTACTGTACGGTTACAGCACTATTCGTCCACAAATGGCTTGCCGCGTTTGGGGCTAAACCTAAT
>ERZ869925.1073-NODE-1073-length-14155-cov-8.637660_pt1 | contig 14155 bp, 32 predicted proteins | sample MGYA00579311_ERZ869925 | MGnify/ENA primary metagenome ERZ869925 (study PRJEB32216, sample SAMN09231817) | wastewater metagenome | place: USA: Maryland | collected 2016-07-30 | study: EMG produced TPA metagenomics assembly of the PRJNA472060 data set (Reclaimed...
CGATGAGTAACACCACCTGCAAGACCTGTGAAGGCGGCGGCATAGTCTCCGCCGAGTGTGCTTTTCAGCCGTCGTGGACGAATCAATGCCCCGACTGCAACGGCAAATGACTAATCTACCAAAAGGGTGGGAACTAAGATATCCGATTTTCGCCCTACAAGATACACACAATCACATACACTACTACTGCTCTTACAACCCTATTAGAACAAACAGATTCATACACAGAGATATCCACGGCAACATTACCGGATACTCTTACGTTCACTTCTAATCTTCGCCAGATTAGTTGACTATATTCTAGAAAGAATAATTCTCTATTTTTCCCTTATCTAAGGGATTCCTTGGGTCGGTTTCCAGATTTTTGCATGTGTTAAATTGGGGATGATCTTACCACCCCCATACCCCCGAACTAGCCGGGGGTAATAGGTGGGGGTACTTGGACTACTCAGCTTCGATCAGCGCAAGCAGGTCGCTGACCTCTTCCGCGTTCGGACTGGCCGCTGTGTTGCCTGCCTGCATGGGGCGAATCGTTGCCGCACCGATGCAGATTGCGACCTCACCCGGCTCGACAGTGAAACGTCCGACCTCTGCGCCGTCAGCGTCACGCGCGATCCAAGTCTTTGGTGATGCTTCGCCGTCGGGGTTATCTCCGCTGATACGGCCCCGCGTGAAACTGGCCACATGCGCCCAGTCTGCACCTTTGTTTTTCTCAGCATCCTTGCGGACTGCAACCGTGTGGCCTGCTTCGATCGCCTGCCGGGCAACTTCCGCCAGTGTGACCGCGCCCTCATCGGACTTACTGAGCGATTCGGCCTGCTTTTTGATTACCTGCATGATGTTTCTCTCTCTCTTGAATGTGCGCCGTTCGGTTTCTCCGGTGGCGCTGATAGGGGTAAATCTAGCAGGTCAGATAGGCCGATGCAAGCTAATTTTAGGTATCTTTCAACTTCATGCCAGCACAATATAAATTGACCTCAAACGTGCTATATGCGCGCGTGGGCGGGCGCGCGCGAAGAAAATACAGAGTCTTGGCCAGTGTGACTCATATCACATACTGGGGGAGAGATTTCTGCTAGGCGCTTCTGGCTTCTGGCCTAGCAGATTTTTGAGAAAGTTTGTGTGATGCGCGTCACACTCAGAAAAATATCGCAAACTGCCTCAAACTGGGCATGAATCGACTATGATGGTCTTATCAATCAATTGATACCTATTGGAAGGGGCTTAATTCTGGCGCAATCTGGGAACTTGGCCTAGAGATTAGGTAGAGATAAAAAGGGGTAGTAATGTACAAAGAAGTAGAACCGCTTATGCGAAACGCTGATACTGTAGTACGGCAGTAACCCGCACCATAGGTACTATTGCGGGTAGTGGGATTATGTTTGGGCGCAACTTAGGCCGGTATTAGCCTAATCCCACTACCGGCCATAGTGCCGAATTACATAGCGTCACCATAGGGTAGCTAGACTATCTGGAATATGACTATGGGGTTATATTCTGGCGCAATTTACCCGCCCATGTAGTACCAATAAGTCAAGTCGGGTATATACCCTTACTCACTAGGGTAAACGGCTTACCATAGCCGATAAGTCTGGGTGTAGACTCTAAACCGCCATACGATAGCTAGGATTATCTGGCCATACCTAGCCGCGTATCAAAATAATGTTTGATAGCCGGATAAGTCACCATAAGCACTACCGGCGCAATATCCGCCAGAGTAGCCGCGTACCGAGTCACCATAGACATAAAAGGGGTACTAGTAAGTTTCGATTACTTACGCGGCTAATTGTAAACAAACAAAGAAAGGTAAGATCCGGAGTAAGGGGTAAACATGACCAAAGAACAAAAAGCTAAGTGGCGCGAAGTAATCGCCAAAGCACTTGCAGCAGGTGTTACGCCAGAAGATTTTGAGCGTATGATCCTTGTTCACAAAGCCGAGAAAATGATTGACTAGCAGTAATGATGAATCTAATTACTGCCGCTAGTGGCTACTACAATCAGTCAAGTTTGGACGATATAGCCTGCTACGTAGTGCTTGCATTATGTGTTGTAGGCTATCTAAGTAGTTACCGAAAGAACCGATAGAAGTAGGACTGGGAAATTATAATCACTAAGGGTAAGGTGATTGTTATGAGTTCGGCGGAAAACCGCCACGCAGTACGCTAGGCGAACTGATAGAGGTATCGGGTGAAGTCTAGTATGATCCGCTTAGTTGCGGATAGAGGGTTATTATTCGCGTGGTCAGTACGCTAACGTAACCCTCTATCGGCAGCTACGGTAGGCCGAGTACGCGAACATATGTTCGCCTGCTACACTTCACTCATCGGCCATAGGTGAGCATGTGCTACCATAGGCCGAGCTAATCCAATCACTAACCGCAAGGGGTAAGTAATGTCACTCATAAACAAAGCTATGTATGAAACAATCGAATTGGTAGAGGGCGTCGGTGACATTACCGAAACACCATCGGTAGTAATTGACCGTATTGGAAACACTATGCGTTTTACGGAATATGACGCGGACGGCGATATTGTTTCCGACAAGAAGTATGTAGAGGTAATTGAAAATGAATAACAAGAATTTCTATTCAAAAGCTAACATACGCATGACTCTCGGCAAAGAAAGGGCAGGACAAGCGTATTACAACGCAGCATATGAAATTGACCCAGACTGGGCAATTATGATCCGTTGTACCGCAAATGACCCCTACTACGACGATAGTAAGGTTGCAACATTTATAGAACTTTGGGAAAACGACCACTAACCTGTAATAATACCAATCAAAGGATAGACAAAAACTAATGAAAACGCCATATCGAGACATACCGGAAAAGCTGCGTAATCTTGAACCCTTTACAGGGAACTCTATGCGCGCAGTAAAAACTCATTCAGGTAGTGGTAATGTAATTTATGAAGTATACAGTTACGATACGCCTATCGCACAGGTTACTCTAAACGGTGACGTACACATTATCTCTCAGAATTATTGGGGGCCGACTAGTGGGCGCCATATCAACCTATGCCACGCTTGGCTAAACAAAAGAGGTTAGTGTAATGCTAGTTGAACACATTGCGCCGAATATGCGGCAGGCTATCAAGTGCGGGTATGACCTATTGCTTAGTGACGGTGAATATGTCGTGCCTAGTAGCCGTTGGGGTGGTGATACTAGTGAATGTGCGGTTACCGCACTAGCATGGATTCTATTCCACGAAGATGATCCTAGCGAAATTGTGCCGGAATATCTAGACGCTATCATGTATCTTGCAGTAAACGATAGCGATGATATGGCAGGGTTTAGCAGCATGGGCAGGTATGCAGACTATAACGCCGAAGTTGAGCGTATCGTAGGTTTGCGCTAGGCGCAAAAACAATCAATCAAACAAGGGGTAATAATGAAGATCAAAATTAGTAGAAAAGACTTTATCAACGATATTCTAGACGACATGGAGTATGCTTGCAGCTATTGGGCAAGGGGTGTACGGAAGGGCGATACTTGGGATATTTGGGATATGGAAATTCCAGACGAAACCTACGTGGTAGACGCGGAGGTTATTGAGAAGGGCATTGAAGCGGCTAAGTCATTTGAGTATAAATTGAATGAAGATTTGAAGAAAGATATATTTATGGCCGACAACAATAACGAATCTGTTTATCTGGACGCGGTTACGGTAGATGTTATTGTGCAGGCAGGTATCTTTGGGGAAACGGTGTACGGATAATGAGTATTGCAGACCGAACAATTACGCGCAGTAGTATCGTACTTAGAAATTCTCTCTACGACTTTAGAACTAAAGGTTTGCCGGTAGAGGTAAACGTAGACCTATCGGAGTATGAAGATACAGAAGGTGTAGTCACCTATGGTGTGACCGCTACACGAAGGGAAATTAGTACAGGGCAAAGCGAAGAACTATTCGATACCTATATCGAAAACAAAAGTAGCGCAGTAGATTACTGGCGCTGTGCCGTACAAAGAATCTCAGACAACACTACAGATAGCTACTAGGGGTAATCATGGATAAGATTGTAGCAAAAGTTCTCGCAGAGGACGGTTTGCCAGAAGATTATTGTTTCAACTGGCAAACTGCTGACACTATCGCTAGTCAAGAAGGGCGGAAGGTAATCGCGCTTACTGGTGATGGTATTTACACGAAAGAAGAATTACAGGATATGTATGATCGTAGTTTGGAACTTTACAACGATTGTTTCGGCGTGGACTACGAAGATCGATACGGGGTATCAGCATAATGCCTAAGTACAACGTAGCACTAATCGTTACCATCGAAGCAGATAGCTATGACGATGCTTTGGAAGAAGCTGACTCTTTGGCGGAAGGTATTGGTATGAGAGAAGAATTGAGCGTTAGCGTGGCTACCCACAATCGTAATACGGGCGGGCGCGGCAGGGTGGTCTATTTGTATGATGAAATAGAGTTTTTCTAATGGAAATTGATAGTATCAAATTCGCCTGTAATGCCGCGCTAGTTTGTAGACTTATGTGGTTGGATAAACCGGGCGCTGACCATATCGTTAGTTATGTACGAAGTAAAGATCCTGTAAATTTTGACGACGCTATGGCGCTCGCGTATATTTGGATTGACAACAATCTATAAGGGGTAATGATAATGAACAAGGTAATTCCGGTAGCATGGATTCAAGCTACCGCCTACTACGAATCGGACATACCGTATCTTTCTAACGTCGAGCGTTTTACTGACGAATTGATACAGTGGACGCCATACGGTATCAACCTTCTAGTGTCGCGGGCTATGGCCGCCACTAAATAAACAACAACAAAGGAAATGGTAATGATTCCTGCTTTTGGAGAAATTCCCGAAATCAAAAACGTAGAAAGATTCAACAGGGTAGTGAGTAACTACTACCACTTTGGTCACCGCTTTCTGAGGTTTTTGGAGGGTAGCGTTCTCTACGCGCCTAAGCGAGAATCCTTTGGATTCGACCCTTGGGAATAGTTTTACCCCACTCAAAAAACATCGAATAACACAAACTACCACCACCTACAGAGTAGGGTCAAAATCACACACTTACCCCAGCGTGAATAATTAGTAGGTTATCCACTTCCCTACTAGGCGGGCAAAGCTTCTGCACAACAAACAACACTAAAACAATCATGGAACACACACTAAGTAACACCGACATTGTAAACGCTATCCGTAACGCGGCAATTTCTAGGTGTACGATTATGGATACGCCAGATATTATGGAGTGCTATTACGAAATGATAAAGCAACCCTGTAATAATAGTCTGGAAGTGTTTGAACGCGCCCAGAAATACGTTGACGCAAACTTCTAAACTATGAAACTAATTAGAGCATATAGCGACCTACACGGTAGGTTGCCAATTATTGAGAAGTGTGACACCCTTCTATTGGCGGGGGATCTTGCCGGAGTAGAGGGCGACCATAACCCACACTTCCAATTGAATTACATACACGGTATCTTTACAGACTGGTGTAACTATCTCCTAGAGAGCGTCTGTCACGAAATCGTTATGATTCCCGGTAATCACGACTTTTGGGCGGAAATCCCATATAAAAAAGAAGTGAAATTGCCGGAAGGTGTCACATTCCTAGTAGATGAAGGTACTGACACACTCGCAGGTCTTAGTGTCTACGGTAGTCCGTGGGTTCCTAATCTGCCTAGATGGGCGTACTATGGTGCCGCCCACCAGCTTGACCTACAGGCAAAGTCTATGCCAGAAGGTTATGACATTTGGCTAATGCATGGGCCTCCATACATGATATGCGATGGTGTTAGGCCGACTGGGCCGCATGTTGGTAATGGATTTATCAACAAGGCTGTTAGGCAAAAGAAACCTAAATACTATATTTGCGGCCATATACATGAAGCATATGGGAAGGATTACCTAGGTCATACTAACGTTCTAAACGTATCGTTTCTAGATGATATGTACGAGCCTAAGTGGCGGCATGGGGTAATTGCTATTGAGGAAGGGCAAGACCCAGTAGGGTTTATGAATATGAAAGACCAAGATAACCCTAAACAACTGTTTTATCATTCAGGAGAATAGGGATGGATACAAAAACTCGCAATATCAAAATCATTGCAAATACTGTAGCAGGTCACGTTTCTACTATGTCTAATGAGAATAACATTAGAGACTTTATGGCGCGAATGGAATCTATGGTAGAAATGATGGAGCTTGACGTACATGAGTACCGAGAAGCTATCGAGAAACGTCTACCACAAATGAGGATGCCGGTCTAGCTATGTTTTACCACGCAACGCGTCCTAGTAGGTTAGAGGGTATTCTATATGAAGGTCTTAGGTGCGGCAATCCGGGGGATGGTAATTTCCCGGACGCGCACCGAGATATAAAAGACTACCATCATGCAGTATATGGGTTTGGCCTAATCGAAGAGTGTATACATTGGGCTAAAGCAAAAAGATTTGCTTACGGAGATAAACCCGTTGTTGTAGAATTTAGTAGTAAATGGTTTCCTTTCCGCGACCACATTATGTATGACGTTGAAGGGTATAAGTCTCCGGTGTATTTCTTAGAACATATCCCGCCAGAGGAAATCACAAATATCTACCTAGTAAAATGATTACAATTATGGAACAAGAAGATAAAGTCTACGTTTGTTCACTATGCGATAGTGAATTGGAACTTTGGGAAGATAGTATTTGCGGCCAATGCGAGAAAGATAATGGCTGGGAAGAAGATAACTATAGCTCAAAGAAGTATGATGAAGAAGATTTCTACAATAATTAGCGACTAATTTGATAGAAATTGGGAGGCTCTGTACGACGTTTTGAGAGTTTTCCCTACTCTACCCTATGCTTAGGTCAGATTGCACAAATCTTACGCGCAGGTTGCGTCTGAGCCGTTCAGGCGCGTCGTTTGATAGGGTACTGTAGTCGCCACCGTGGAAGGGTAGGTGAGCTATTCGATATATGTATCCACTAGGAATAACCCTAGTGGTGCCGTGAAGGTAACTACCAATCGAAAGAAAATAAAAGTGTGACACAAAACAAATAATATGGAGAGAGCGTATGGATACAGTAAAGCAAACTCAAGTAGAGGAAATTAGTTTCACCAAGCTGTTCGCAGAATTGATCCGCGCACTAAGCGCTAGATAGCATGGGAAACAATTCAAGTATACCATTTACTCTAGCAGTAATAGTATACTTGCTAATGTTCAAGTAGAAAGTAACTAATGGGATTCGATAAGCAAAATAATCTGGGCGCTTTTGTTATGGGCGATTCGCAATATGGCTACGAACGGCCACTTGCCCTACTAAAGAAAGAAGGATTTGTCTTTAGTGAGGGTGATAAAGATGTACGCGAACGCAAGGATATCTCTGTAGTCCATGTTGGAGATAACGGAGATTACTATTGGGGTACTGAACTGCGCGACCAAAGGGCGTGGGAAGTATTGCCGCAACACCTAGATGAAATGCTTATCGGAAACCATGAAGCTGCTGTTATGTTTGGACACCAGTTGGGCGGATTTTCACCGCCTAATAAAGTCACTATGCAGATCATGGAGAATCTGTACATTACTGGTAAATTGAAGTTTGCTACATCGCATAATGGATTCCTTATTACACACGCTGGCGTTCACCCTATGTTTGAGGAAATGCTACCGGATGATCCTGTAGAAGCGGCAGACTGTTTGAATAGTTATAAGCTAGACCCAAACAACCCTATCCTATCCTTTTGTGGTAGTTATAGAGGGGGCTGCGATCGTTTTGGGGGTATTTTGTGGCGTGACGTATCAGAGGCTATCTCAGATAAGTGGCCGCAAATCTTTGGTCACTCTAGGATGGAAAGCGTAACAGTTATCAGTAAGGAGTTTACTGACGAAGACTATCACTACGCTATTGATGTTGGGTATCCGTCTAATGGCAGGATAGCTGGGATCTACACAAAGGATCTAAAAGCAGTAGAGGTAAACATCAATGGCTGAGACAACGTATTACAAAGGTAACGACAACATCCATAAGGTTCATATACATACTAATATGGCCGCAGGATTATTGGCAAAAATAGTTGTGTCCAAAGACGGCAAATATGTTGCTAGGGCTTTTGACGAACTAGGGGGCGGACTAAGTATTGACTCAGAACAATACCTAAACGAAATGAAGAAGTTTGTGAACGCGCTAGAAAAAGAAATCACGCAAAAGAAAGCATACAAAATCAATGAGTAAATACAGTGATGAAAAATGTCCTGTGTGCGGCTACTGGTGCTTAGAGGGAGAAGCTACTTGCGGCTCTAACCCTTGCCGTATGGAGTATTGGGGTATTATGCCAGACGAAATCTACGAAGATATGTGGTGTGGGGCTGACGATGAGTAATTTTGAATTCGTATTAGGCATAATTAGGTTAGCTACTGCGTTTTTCTTTCTGCTTCTAGGGACCCTTATTTGGTTTGATAAAGAGGAAGTACCTAGCCCTAAAGCTGTGGCTTCTCTAACTATGTTTGCTATTGCAAACGCATTTCTTGCATATAACAATTAGGTTTCTATTATGAGTAGATAATGAAAAAGTATATTGATTTTATTTTTGCAACTGTTATCATTGCATTTGTTATTGGTAGTGTTTTCGGTCTTGCAATCCATCACAGCAAGCCGCAGGAAGTACGTAAGGAATGTATAGGTAACACACAGAAAGGTACTTACGTATTCCAGAACGGTGAGTATTACAGTACGCGCGCCGTATTTAGAAATCCTGCAAATGGTTATATCCCTAATTATATTCGCGTCTATGACAGCACAAACGCGGATTATTTCTGGGTAAATCCTTCCGAACTAAACAGTAAAAATTGTATTTCAGAATTAGAAATGAGGTAATTATGTTTTTGCTTGCAGTAGAAACAATTAGCTGGCCCGAAGCAGTTGTTTATCTAGGCGGATTCGTTACATTTGCTGTTGTCATGTGGATAACAACTAAATTGTAAGTTAAACTTGGCGGAATGGCGAAGCTGGCTGAAACGCGGAGGACTTAAAATCCTCTACTTGTTAATGACTACACCGTGGGTTCGATCCCCACTTCCGCTACTATGAAAGTAACTACTAAAGTAAAACAACGAAAGAAACTTACCTATAATCAGGTAATAAAAGACGCCGCAAAGAAAAATCCCGAAGCACACATTAGAAAAATAAAAGATAATTTGAAATGAATAGTGACGGATACCGCTCGCAGAGTAAGTTGGAAGATCAGCCTGCCTGTAGTCTTTGTGGACTAAAAGGGATGCATTATTGTGTTGGAATTAGGCATTATAGGAAGTCTACTATTTGGCGCGAAATTAGGGAAAAGTTTATCAGGAAAAGTAAATGAAAGTTAAACTTTACGTTTGTGATAAATGCGATAGGGTGAGCTTTTATACACCGTATGGCAGTAACAACAAATTTAATTGCCCTACTAGATTCAATGGGGAGCATGACAATATTCCGTGTGATGGTAAGCGCGAACTTAAAACATTTGTTCTAGAGGAAAAATAAATATGATTTTTGATTTCAATAGAAATGAAGTTCTTGTTTCTGACAAGAAAATAGAGCTTACTGAAGAAGAAATAAAGAACACTACTGGCCTTTTCAGGGCGTCATTGCAAGACGCAGTTTTATATGGCGGCGAAGGGATTAAGAAGGCGCTTAGCACAATTGAATTTCAAGGTAACAGAGAGTTCATAACTGTAGATGCTAAAGTTCATATGCTTATGCCCGGTATGATTCCTGCAATTCCCGGCTGGCATACTGATGGTATTCCTAGATCAGAAAATGGCCACCCTTCTGGGGAAATGCCACCGTTTTGTCCGATGTTAGAAAAGTCTGATTCTCCCTTTTACCATTTATTTATCGCAGGTAGCTGTAGCCCTACGGTATTTTTGGAGCCAAGAAACTTTAAGGTAAGAGTTCCGAACAAGCCAACAAATAGTCTTTATGGAATAGTCAACGAAAACCTGAACAAGATTCCTAATCTTGACGCATATGAATATGATGTTGAAGAAGGTTATTGGTATACTTGGGACTGGTTTGAGCTTCATAAAGCGCAACCGGCTAGAGAACGTGGTTGGAGACTTCTAATCAGAGTCACAGAATCAGATTTCCTTGAACCTAATACTGATTTATCTGATGTTATTAGAACACAACAGCAAGCATATCTAACTAGCGAGAACTTTGGGTGGTAAACTATGAGACTTGAAGAAAATAAACTAGTTATTAGTGAACGTAATGCTAGGGCGCTTCTCGCAAAACTTGAAGGCTACCCAGAAGAAAGTGCTTGTACTATAGGTACACCAGAAGGTGATTTCTGGCTTCAAATTGAACCGGATGAAGTTCACTATAAAGATAGGCCAGCAGGAATAATGCATTTTGCAACTGAGGTAAGGTTAGTAGATGATGCATTGGGTTGAGTTTTATATACAGCCTTATAGGTTTAAGCTTGCATTAAGCTTACCGGCGCACGTATGGGGCGCTGGATTGCATGATAACCTAATCCCTTCTGCGAAACTGAACGCTATCTACAAAGAAAAGAAAGGACAAAAATGACTGGCGTGACTGTAGTAAATCCGAGCCAATACAAAGAAAAACCTAAAAGGAAAGAGTGTCCTTATTGTGGAGAAAGGACTGTAGCGCCTTTTTATAAAACATGCAGCAGTAGATCATGCAAGATGGAATATGCCGGTGTTACTGAACGTGATATTCAAGAATGGCGCGACGGGAGTAATTACTATGGATAAAAAGCAGATAATCATTGACGCAATTCAGAAAAAGAAGCAGCTTGTATTCTTCTATAACGAAAAGTGGCGCGAAATCTCACCGCATAGGTTCGGAGTAAAGCACACTCCTAGTGGAGATGATTTCCGCGTGTTTGGTATGCAGTTTGACGGGCGCGATCACGAAGGTAATCTAGTAGAGGGAAAATGGCGTTGCTTTAGCGTGGATAAGTGTACCCGCGTTATCAGTAGGGTGAATGATGGAGTGTTTCATTCTGCGCCTAGTAATGGCGGCACTAGTTTTTGTATGGATTCAATCACCGAAGAAGTGGACTATGGATAATTCTAGACCGCCCTACAAGACATATATTGTTTCAGTCAAGACCGGCTTTTATGTAGATGCTAGAAGTGGAATTGATGCTATTAGTATGTTTCAAGAAGCTATTAAACCTGAAAATGGAGGCTATGCCGGATTCCCAGATTGGGAAGTAGCTTTTGAGGATACAGAAGTAGAGGTTGCAAATGGCATGTGAACACATATTCGTAGAGACTAAACGAAAATATATTGAGCCAGCCCTTACTGTGCAGAATGTCCTTGAAGGCATAAGGTTTCAGGGAAGTCCAGAAGCAACTGCTAGGGCTATGTATGGATTTACTGTAATAGAACTTACTTGTACTATTTGTGGCGACCTGAAAATGGTTGAACATGAAGGCAACCTAACATGAATAGGCAAGCCTTTATTAAAGTAGTTAGTGACTATTTTCATAGCATACATCATAAATGTACTACGCCTGAAAGTTGATACCTATTTATATACGATGTAATTTCATCTAGGGCAAATGATGATGAATGGAATATCGTTGAACTATATGATTACGGTGTAAGGGTTGAAATGTATGCGAGTTACACCGAGTTTACATATTTAGCAAATTCTCCCTCAATGGGTAAAAAATCCAAAAACTATCTTGAATGGTTAAAGTATTATAATATAACTCCCCAAAAGGGTAAGCGCCTGTCTTTGTTCTGAGGAAAATAAAATGACTAAAAAAGACTTTATGCGTAAAATTCACATATTACTTGATAGTGTTTATGATCCTGAATGTCAAACTCCTATTAGATGGTATGAATATATATATTGGACAATAACCAATACTTACAAAATTAGAGATTTCGAGATAGTGTTAGTAAATGACTATCGAGTATTGATTAGTTCCTCTATTGGGTATAAAGAGTTTACCACTAGAAGTGGCCCACACAATTTTTATTCAGCGCCATACAAAGAATGGATAAAATATGAGCAGAATAAATTTCAAGAAAGTAAAAAGATAAAACTATTCTAAAGGAAAAGAAAATGGCTGTAATTACAGAAGCAACAACAACGCCTGTCCCTAAGCAGAATAAAATTAAAAACATATTCAAGCGTGACGAGAAAACCAATCTACTAAAATCAGAATTCTCTAAGCAGTATTTCAATTTTATTGATTGGTGGACTATCACTGAAAAGATTGACGGTATGAATATGCGTATTCATGCTAATCAAAACGGTGAGTTCCTTATCGGCGGCAAAACTGATAAAGCTAACATTCCACAGGATCTTGTTGATAACATTGGAAAGCTTTTCCCCGGCAATTCAGACGAAGAATTTAATGAGTTTATTATCAATAAGCTAGACGACTTTGGGTACGCAGGCTACAACGTCACGCTATTTGGCGAGGGTTACGGAGCAGGTATTCAGAAGGGTGGTATTTACCGAGAAGATAAGTCATTCATCCTGTATGATGTTTGCTTTACTAAGGATGATGGGCGTAAGTTTTTCGCGCCACCTAGAGAAGTAGAAGATATTGCTGAGAGTCTTGGCATCGAATGTGTTAGGATGATTCACGGCGCGAGTCTGGAATACGTGATGCTGTTTTGCGAATCAGTGGCGGAGCCCCAACTAGCAGAATTGCATAGCTATGTAGATCTTGCAAAAATGGTTGATGAATATAGTGAATATACCCCAGAAGGATTTGTTGTGTATCCTACAGAGCCGCTTTACGATTCCTTTGGGGAACGTATTGTATTCAAGCTAAAGACCAAGGATATTGTTCGGTTGCGCGAGTATGGTGTTGCTAATCTTTCAGAAGATCTGAATAAGAGAATACGAGAAACAGTAGAAGCATACGTCGAAGCTCTAGCTGGGGGCGATGCTGATACTGAAAATACAGATGATGTTATTCTGCATTAAATAGTTTACTGGGCGGAAAATCAGGCCAATCTTATAAGTTGGTGACTTAAAATCTGGTGTTGGTAGTAGTCTCCGTGGGTTGCGAGGGTGTAGCTTAGATAGTAAAAGCATCCGTCTTATAAGCGGAAGATAGTGGGAGCATTACCCACCACCCTCATGTGATATAATAGGGTTATAAGACTAACTGCTATACGAGGATAAGTATGACTTACGACCCGAATAACCACGAACATGTAGAAAGAAATAGGGAATACCAACAAAACTGGTATAAAAATAACAAAGAATTGCAAGTCGAAAGGACAAAAGTCCAGAAAAAAAAGAATAGGGAACGCAACAAAAAATATGTTGAGAAATTTCTAGCATCTAGCATATGTAATATATGCGGCTCAGAAGATAATCTAGTATTCAGAAAGGAGTCCGGCAGCCACCCAAAGGTAGCTAGACTAGCCAGCAATCCTTCTGCGTTATCTACCTTAATAGAAGAAATAAATAAATGTGTTGTAAGTTGCGAAGAATGTGTAGCTGAACAAAAGATTTATAGCAAAAAAAATAATTCTAATACTAAGAAAAATAAAGCTTTAGGTATGCATCATTCAACAGCGCAGCATAGATTAAGGGGCATGTTGTTTTATAATGCGCTTGTAGAGCTTGGAAAAAATATGTGTTACCGATGTGGGGAAGAAATTAATAGTTCTAACGAACTATCAATTGAACATAAAACAGCTTGGCTGAACTCAGAAGATCCGGTGTACTATTTTTGGGATTTAAATAATATAGCTTACTCGCACCGCAAGTGCAATAAGGCTAACTTATAATTTCAATTCCCACCCGCCCTATAAGAAAGGAAAAATAATGAATATAGCAATAGTAGTATTTTTGACATGGGGATTTATAGGTGGTTTACTTTTCCTAGAAATTATCCAAGATGAATATGGTAATTATGCTAAGTTTGATTCTAAGAGAGCCAATGCAATAGCTATTTTTATCAGTGGGCCATTTGTTTGGGCATTATTCTCAATGTACCTTTTACTTCTAGTAGTTGTTAAACCATTTATGGCAGTTGCTAATTTTATAAAATATTGGCTAGAAGATATGGGTAATTAGTAATGGAATATATAACTAATCATGACAAAATAGTAGATCATATAATGATGTGTTGCCCTCCGGGGTGGCATAATCTAGCTCTTGAATTACATGCTGGAATCTACAGAATTGATCCAGAGTAT
>ERZ869925.1074-NODE-1074-length-14152-cov-5.443144_pt1 | contig 14152 bp, 19 predicted proteins | sample MGYA00579311_ERZ869925 | MGnify/ENA primary metagenome ERZ869925 (study PRJEB32216, sample SAMN09231817) | wastewater metagenome | place: USA: Maryland | collected 2016-07-30 | study: EMG produced TPA metagenomics assembly of the PRJNA472060 data set (Reclaimed...
ACGGCCGCACGTGGCAGGTGGCGAAGGCGGAGGACTGGTCGGCCTCGGGTAATTTTTGGGCCGTCGAGTGTGAGCAGATCGACGCTTGACCTACCAGCGATCGGCGGGTTGTTCCGTCTTTGCATTCTCGATCATCGCAGCGACGAAGGACACGCCGACGGTGCACTTCTGGTTCGCCCCGGTCTCCATCTCGGCGACGGCGAGCAGCGTGATCATCTCGAGGAGCGGCCGAATACGGCAGTTGCCGATCATGTCGCAGTAAGCCGCGGCGCGGGCGGCGTGGCCCTTGCCCTTGAACAGCAGCCCGTGCGAGGCGGCGCGCGAACCACCATCGGCGGCGAACAAGGTCAGGAACACGTCGGTGTGTCCGGCGTTGCTGGTCTCGGCGAAGATGTCGGCGGAGAGGGTGACGGTCTGGGTGGCGGGCATGTCCAGACTATGCACGCGCTCCGAGGCGTCGTCAAGCGTTATTTGCAAGAATCGACAGAACGCCGTTCACGCTCAGCCGGTCGACTCCACGTACTCGATGCGCGCGGCGCGCCCGAAGTCTCGCAGGCCAGGGTCGCGCCTGGCGAACGTGACGGGGTCTGCGTCGCACGTCACCCGCAACGCCCCCGGCGGGATCCCGCGACCCGCGTACCTGTACGGGCGCAGCACGTCGTCGGACGACACGAGCGGGATGCCGGCGACGCGCATCACGCCGGCCGCGTCGTGGATGTCCAGCCGCCACAGCCCGTCACGGTCGTCCCGCGGCGACCAGCGGATGGTGAAGCGGTAGCGCTTGCCCTCGAGGTACACGAGCCCCGTGACCGGCATGGGGTTATCGGCGAGGCTGCTCGGGAGTCGGAGAGGGATCGTCGCCATGTCACATGCCGGTCTCGGTGGTCTGCGAGCCGAGCGCGATCGTGTCGCTGTCGGCCACCGCGGGGATCAGCGTGAGCGACACGACGCGCACGTGCTCGAGCGTTATCGTGATGTCGACCTGAGCGCCGTCAGCCGACGGCGTGATCTCCAGCATCGAGATCGCACGGTCCGCCAGCACGCGGCCCGGGAGGATCATCGTGAGCAGCTGTCGCTTCGCCTTGAGGTTGCGCAGGTCGGTGGCCAGCCCGAGGCACCTGTCGGGCGCCGGGAAATTCGCGTTGATCACGAACCCGATCTCGAGCGGCTTGTCCACGAACACGGCCGAGATCGTGCAGCGCTCGGGCTCCTCGAGGATCGAGTCACTGGGGCCCTCGCGTCCGGACTGGATCGGGTGGCGCGCGACGGCCCCCTGCGACTGAAAGGACACCTGTGTCAGCAGGTCGAAAGCGATCGTCTGGTCGAAACGCAACGCGCCCGTGAGCGGTTCTTGCGGGATCACCACACCGAGCTGCGCGGGGTTCAGGCCGATGTACGACACCACCTGCAGCCTACCGCGACGCGTTGACACGTCGTCGAGCGCGGTGCATCATGCACGGATGCGCATCCGCGATCTCGTCGCCGTCACCCTCGTCATCACCCTCACCACCACCTCCGGCTGCACCGAGAACCGGCGCGCCCGTACCTACGGCGGGACCACGTGCATGGACATCGCCGCCGGCCAGCGCGTCTTGAACGCCACGTGGAAGGACGCCAACTTGTGGGTGCTGACGCGCCCGCTCCGCGAGGGTGAGGCGCCCGAGGTGCTCACCTTCCACGAGACGTCCGCGTGGGGCATGCTCGAGGGGACGATCGTGCTGCGCGAGCACGCGGTCGACGCCAAGTGAGCGTCAGTACACGATCGGTAGCTTCGCCTCGCGGATGCCAGCGGCGAGCTCCTGCGGGAGCTTCTCGTGGAACACCTGCGAGATCATCTCCCGCATCTCCCGCGGGTCGCCGGACACGGGACCCGTGAACGACACCGTCACCTGCGGCGGCTCGACCTTGACGATCGACACGGCCACCGGCGGGGGCGTGCCGCGATTGGCGACGTCGTTGAAGCCGGCCGACGCGAGCAGCGAGTTATGGAACTGCCCGGGAAGCGGCATGCCGGAGTCGACGCGCTCGCGCAGCTGGGCGCGCGTCGCCTCCTCGGCTTGCTTCGCGGCCGCGTACGACTTCTCGCGGCCCTCTTTACCTACGCCGGCTTTGATGCCCGCGCGCTGGCCCGCCTCTTTTGCCAGGCGGTCGATCTCTCCCTCGACAGTCTGCTCGTACGCCGACAGCTCCCGCTTCGGCTTGCTGCCACCGCTGCCGGGCTTGGCCATATCGAGCTCTTTCGAGAGCGCGTTGTACTCGGTGTTCTCGCTCGGCTTGCGCTTTTTGCCCTTCGCGGCGAGCGCGTGGAACCTAGCGACCTTGGCGTCATGCGACATTCCGGCACCACCGCCGCCGCCGCTACTGCCGCCCGACGAACCCCCGCGCATGTTGCTGGTCTGCTGCGTGAGCCCCTGTATCTCGAGCCCGAACTGCTGGCCGGTCTGTGCGGCGATCATCACCTTGGACTGCCGCGTCGCCACCTGCTGCCGCGTGGTCGCGTCAAGCTCGGCGAACGACCCGACGCCGGCCTTCTTGACCACCTCCGCCTCGAACGCGAGCCCGGCCTGTCGCGCCTCATACGCGCGTCGTTCGCGGTCGCGTGACGCTTGGTCGACCTCTTTGCCGCCCTTGTCGATCTGCTCGAGCGCTTTGCCCATCGCGTCGACGCGCATCGCGTTCGCCACGTCGACGATCGACAGCTTGGTCCGCATCCACGCTTTGGCCACGGCTTCACCCGCGAGCACGCCCGCGACCGCGGCTGCGGCGAACGGACCACCCGCAGCGGCGAGTACCAGCAAGCTGGTTCCGACGCCACCGATCTTGTCGACGAGCGTGACCACGACGTCGACGACCTTCATCACGGCCGACGCGAAGGTCGCGGCCTTCTCGATGATCTTCTCGATCTTGCCGGGCAGCTCGTCGGCGGGACCGATCAAGCCGCGCAGGTACTCCCACACGCGCTTGATCGCGTTGCCGAGCGTCTCGCCGATCCCCTTGCCCGACGCGCGCGCCACCCCGAGCCACTCGCCCATCGACGCGGCCACCTCGCGGATCGCCGGCAGCATGCCTTCGCCGATCTCGATCGCCACGACCGACACGCGGTTCATCAGGAGCTTTAGCGTGTTCTCGGTGGTCGCGCTGCGGACCTCGTACTCTTTTTGCACAGACGCCGCCGCGGCCTGCGTGTCCGTGGCGAGGCGCATCGCGTCGTCGAATTTCTTGAGGTCAGTCGTGAGGCTGGCGATCGGGCCGAGCGACTCACGGCCGAACAGCTGCATCGACGTCGCGGCCTGGTCAGCCTTGGACAAATTGCCCATCGACTCGATCACCTTGCGCGAGATGGCGAGGCGCTGCTCGGCGGTGCCGGTGAATTGCTTCGCGACGTCCTTGCTGTCGAGCCCGAGCCGCGCGAACGCTTCGCGCTGGCGGCGGGTCGCGGCGATGCCGGCAGACATCGAGAGGATGAAATTCTTGGTCGCGGTCGCGGCGATCTCGGAGGTCGCACCCGATGCGATCATCGCCGACGCCATGCCGGCGACCTCCTGCCCGGAGATGTTCGCGGCCTTGCCGACCGCGCCGACCCGCAGCGTCGCGTCGAGCACCTCGGCGGCCGTGCTGGCCATCGAGTTCGACAGGACGTTCATGGTACCGGCGAGGCTGACGACCTGGTCCTGATCGAGCGCGAGGTTCGCCCGCAGCTTGGCGAGGCCGTTGCCCGCCTCCTCGGACGAGATGTCGAACGCGACCATGGTCTTGGCCGCGTCCTCCACAAACCGCGTCAGCTCGTTGCCCTTGATACCCGCTTGGCCTGCCGCCGCGGCCATCTCTGCGAGGCCCTCGGGCGTCACGATGCGCGTCGACAGCGTCTTCAGCTCCTCGGTAAGCGCGTGGTAAGCGGCCGTGGTCTCGCCGGTCGGGCCCTTGAGCCCGTCGACGACTTTGGCCACGTCGGCCATGGCCGACTCGAACGCGATCGCCTTCGCCGCCGAGCCGACGAGCGCGTCGCCGATCCCGTCGACAGCGGACCGAGCCGCGCCCGAGATCATATTGCCGACCACGACGCCGCCGGCGACCGCAGCAGCACCGGGAGCGTTGGCCATGCGCTTGGCGAGCGCGCCGGGCTTGTTAGCTTTGGCGATGCGTGCTCGTGCTTCCGCTCGCATCTCGGCCAGACGTGGGGCTGCGTCGGCGCGAGCTGACGCGCGCGCGGCACGATCACGCGTACGCGCAGCCGCGCGGGCGGCCCGGTCCATCGCAGCCGCGGCCTTGTCTTGCGCGCGGGCGTTCGCTGCGGCCTCTTTCGCTGCCGCGCGCGAGGCCACGTTCAGCTCGCGCAGCGCCATGCTCGTGCGCTTCGCAGCGAGCGACTCGTCGGTCAGTGCGAGGCGGGCGGCCGCGGTCTTTTTCTTGAAGTCGGCCTGCGTGATGATGCCGGCCTTCGCGGCCACGCGGAGGTCCTGCAGCTCCTCGCGCAGCTTGTGGGTCGTGCGGACCGACTTCCGCTGCTCGTCCTCGAGCTGTTTCGTCGCGGCCTTGAGCTTGTCCGCGTCGGTGCGGGCTTTCGCCAGCTCGGTGCGGTTCGTGTCCCACTTCAGCTCGGCGACGAGTTTTTCTACGGTAATGGCCACGCCCCAACATCTTACGTGTCCGGTGTCAATCGGCGTTAGCTCACATGCACCAGCGACGCGGTTGCGCGTGAGGTCCCACGGTGTACGATGCGCCCGACATGGCCGACCCGGGATCGCTCTCCGACATCATCGACGTGACGATCACCCTGGCCGACGCCGAGGTGCAGCGTGACGGCTTCTCCGGCGTGATGCTGGTGTCGGAGCACGAGGTCGGCTCACCGGCCCGCGTGCAGACGTACACCGGCAAGAAGGCGGACGTGCTCGCGGCCATGGTCGCGGACGGTTTCGCCGCTGGCACGCCGGCTTACGTGCAGGCCCGCGCCGTCATGTCGCAGCGCCCGGCGATCGCCACAATCAAGATCGGGCGCAGGGACGCCGGCGACGCGTCGTGGACCGACACCCTCACCGAGATCCGCAGCGAGGACTCGGACTGGTACGGCCTCGCCTGCGACACCCGAGACGCGGCCGAGATCGTCGAGATCGCGGAATGGTGCGGCTCGAGCGGCGAGGGCCAGTTCGTCCTCTACGTCGCGCAGACCAAGGACGCCGACGTCGCCACCGGCGACTTCGGCAACGTCGCCCTGACGCTCGCCGACGACACCACGCTCGAGCGCGTCGCCCTCGTGTGGCACGACCCCGAGGTCGCCAGCGGGGCAGCGTACGCGCGCCTCGTGACCGCCAACAAGGCGCCGTTTGTCCTCGACAACGGGCAGGTGCTCAACATCGAAGTCGACGGTGGGGCCGCGCAGCCGTTCACGCTCGCCGCGACCGCGGGGACGCGCATCGGCAACGTCGCCGGCCCGTACGCGACCACGGACGCGTGGCACCTGGACGTCAAGGTCAACGGCGGCGCGACGCAGGTCATCACCTTCAACACGGCCGACTTCATAGACATCGGCGCCGCACTCATCGCCGAGGTCGTGACGCTCGTCAACGCCGACACGACCGGCCTGACCGCCTCCGCGTCGGGCGGCTTCCTGCTGATGACCTCGGACACGAAGGGCACCGGCTCATCGATCCAGATCGTCAACACCAGCACGGCGGGCTTGCTCACCGCGCTGGGGCTCACCGCGTCGACCGGCACCGGCACCGGCGACGCCGTCAACATCGCCGCGACCACGGTCGCCGAGGTCGTGACGAAGCTCGCCGGCCTCGCCGGCGCCGCCGCGTCGGCTGGCTCGGGTGACGAGCTCGGGCGCGTCGTGCTCACGAACAGCTCACAGAAGGGCGAATGGGGCACCCTGCGCGTGACCGGTGCCGTCGCCAACGACGCGCTCCGCTTCTCGCGGGTGCTGACCAAGGGCGCCGGCACGCTCGAGGACTACCTCGACGCGGCGCTGCTCGGCGCGCGCCTGAACGCCGACCTCGACGGCATCCCGCCGAGTGGTGGTCAGATCACGTGGAACAACGTCGTCGTCCGCGAGGTCTACGCCGACGCGCTGACGCGCGTCCAGTCGAACACCATCCGCGACCAGAACGTCCTCACGTTCGAGCTGCGGACGAAGGCGCGGACCCCTGGTGAGATCCACGACGGCCGCATGGTCTGCGGCGACTGGATCGACGCGCGCACCACGGCCGACTGGCTGCGGCTGCGGCTCGTGGAAGACTTCAAGAACGGGATGGACCAGATCGCCGACAGCGGTCAGAAGATCCCGTACACCGACGTCGGTGCTAAGACCTTCATCGAGCGCGTGGTCAAGAGCCGCTTGATCCTCGCCAGCCAGTCGGGGCACACCGTGCTGGACCTCGAGCCGCCGGACCCCGCCGCGACGCCGCCGAAGACGACCGGCATCGTCGTCCCGAACCTCGCGCAGCAGTCGATCGCCAACAAGGCGGCGCGGCGCTGGGGCACCGTCGAGATCTACGCGCAGCTGCAGGGCGCCCTGCACGGTGTGGTCGTGCACGTGACCCTGTTCCAGTGATCGCTCGCTCGCTCGCCTCCCGTCCTCTCACCTGACCACGACGCTCGCCCATGTCCAACGCCAAATATGATCCGACGATCGTCGCCGCGCAGTGGGGCCCGATCATCCTCACCGGGTTCGCGCCCGGTGCCTACATCACCGCGCAGATGTTCGCGCCCGACCGCTACCAGCGGACGTCGGCCCGTGGGCGCAGCATCCACACGCTCGTGACCGACAAGGGCGGCGAGGTGATGATGCGCTTTCAGGGCGACTCGCCGAGCCTCGCGCTCATCATGGCGCAGATGATCATCGACCAGGCGCCCGGCGGCAACGTCGTGTTCCCGCTGATCATCAAGGACCTGAACGGCCTCGACAGCGTCGTGTCGCCGGTGGCCCGCTGCGTCGCCATCCCGAACCTCGAGCACACGGACGGCGAAGCCAGCCCGCGCGAGTTCAAGTGGTGGTGCGAGCCGCTGCTGATCTACCACGGCGGGATCGCGTCGGTCAACGGCTGATCTCGACAGCGTAAGCGCTCGCCTTGGCGAGCAGCGCGCGCAGTTGGACGGCGCTCTTATCAGCCTTACCGTAGGGCGCGAGGAAACGTCCACCGCTGACCTTGAACGTGTAGGTGGTGTAGCCGTTACCGGCGATGATCTCGACGCGCTCACCCGCGAGGCACTTGGCCAGCGCAGCGTCAACATCAGTCACACGCTCGAAGCGGGACACAAACTCGCCGTGTGCGGCACCAGGGGCAGCGGACACGCTGCGAAAATCCCACCGAGACACCATAGCGAGGCTCACGATCCCGGCGCCCTTGCGCTGGATCTTGTCGCCCGGATAGATGCGGGCGCCGGTCCAAGCACAGACACCTGCAAACTTGGCATCAAAGGCGTAGGAATCAGAGGCGGAAGTGGCGAAGCGGGTCTCGGTGGTGGCGGGCATGAGTAGACAATAAACGCTGCCGCACTCGTCGTCAACAACTATTTTTGAAAAAGCGACGGAGCAGCGTTTAGGTCCCCCTAACTACTCATGCGGAGTCGAACGCGGCGGTCGCGCGGGTCCGGATCCCGACGAGCAGGGCCAGCGCGTCGGCGCACGCGCACGCCGTCGCCAGCGCGTCGACGGCGGGGTCGTGCTTCGGCCGCAGGTCGGGCTCGCGCACGAGCGCACCCGTGGCCGTCTCGGCGGCGTCCCACAACGACCGCGCGTCCCGGAGGCGGCCGTGGACCGAAGCGGTACCCACGTGCTCGCCCACCAGCTGCCACCACAGCGCGAGGTCGTAGGCGGCGGGCTTCGCCCACCACCTGCCGACGCCCGCCCCACAGGCGGCCTGCCACGTCGCCAGGACGGTCGCGCGGAGGTCGGGCAGGCCAGCGCGCGAACCGTACCCGAGGGCGCGCCTGACCGGCTCGCGGACCTCCTCGGGTTGATCGAGCCACCAGCCGATCGTCTCGTGATCGAGGTCGCGCCCGCCGATCCCGTCCTGGCCGCGCGTGGAGATCGGCCACCCCTTGACGTCTGCGCACGGGGACGCCCACGCGAGGCCGTCCTCGTCGACGCCGAACAGCGCCGCCCCGAGGCCGACGATGACGGGGCGCGAGCCCTTGCCCAGCGCCTCGAAGTCGAGGACCATGTCGGGCCGGGGGACGAGGTCGTGGGCGGTGTCGGGCGGACGGTCGACGATGCGTGCCATCCCGCGATGGTCGGGCGGGTGCGACGGAAGTCAACCCGCGCGATCGCCGCGGTGATACGATCGACGGGTGGGGAGGCGAGCCCGGACGATCGGCAGCACGGACGGGCGCGCCGTGCGCCACGACCTGTACCTCGAGATCTACCGCGCGCGCGTGTCGCTGGTGATCGGCGAGACGCTCGCCGACGCGTGGGCGCTGACCCGCGCCGCGTGGCCGGAGGTCGACGAGTCGCACGATGACGGGGCCGACGCGTGCGTGCTCGACCTGAACGACCGCGCCGTGGTGCTGCTGGCCCGCGACGCCGCGTCCGACGTGCTCGCGCACGAGGCCGTGCACGTCGCCGCGTGGATCCTGCGCGTGCGGGGGATGCCGTTCTCTTTCAAAAACGAGGAGGGCGTCGCCTACCTCGTGCAGTGGTTCGTGAGCCACGCGAGCCCGCTGCTTACACAGCTCACACCTCCAGCTTCGACTTGAGCCCGAGGTGTCCGCCGATCGCGTCGTACATGCGACGCAGGCCAGCGGGCGTGATCTCGTTATCGCCGATGTAGGCGCTTCCGTCGGGCTCGAGCACGAGGTCGTTCATCATGCCATCGATCTTGACGTGCACTGGTGAGGGAAGCACTCGCAAGGTGGCGATGTGCTCGGGCGTGATCCACAGACGTGCATCGCGCACGACGTCATTGTCGAGACGGTACATTGACTCATTGTTGCTCTCGGCCACGCACATCTCGAGCTCGCGGCCCGCCACGATGACGCCCAGCATCGCCGACGAGATGCTGACCTCGTCAGCGTCCTCGATCACGAAAAGACCCGGGACGACGGCATCGTCGGGAGCGTAGAAGCGCCAGACCTCATCATCGATCGGCTTGAACCGGACGGCAACGCGAGCGCCGATCGAGAGGGCGTCGAGCGCAGCGGAGATGGCGCGCAGGGATCTCAGCGGACGTTGGGACGTGATCTTGTTACTCATGTCGCAAGTGTCGCACACCGCGAGCGCCACGTCAAGCATTTTTCACCACGCGGTACGTTGCACGCGTGCCGAGTTACAACATCGACCGCGAGAAGTATGGCCTGCCGGCCGGAGCCAACGATCCCCAGTACGCCGCCGAGAAGTGGGCGCTCTCGAAGTGCATGACGCACTGCCGGGAGGCCAGCAAGCATTTCGGTGCGCACGTCGCCGACCTGTTTGCGGTGGCGCTCGGGACCATCGACCACGCCGATCCCGTCGATGGGTTCTACAGCCAGCTCGAGCGCATTGCCGCCGGCGGGTACCTCTCCAACTTCGTCGACGCGTTCGGCGAGTTCGACGTCGTCGACTCGTTCAAGCGCATGGCGCAGGACGGCCGACTGCGCCGACTCTCACCCGACGGCACGATGTGCCAGGTCTACGGCGACAGCCCCGAAGGCAAGGCGGAGGCCGTGGCGCAGGGACACGTCAACGGGATCGAGTCGTACTACGCCGGCCAGCCCGAGACGGTGGTCAAGCTGTGGTGGGCCATGCTCTGCGAGAACTGCCGCCCTTTCGCTTCCCTGCACGACCGGATCGCGGCGGTCCTGCAGCCGAAGAGTCCCGCGCGTTCGTAGCGGAGCTCGAGCGCGGTCGACTCAAGCTGACGACCGCGTGGATCCCCGGCGACGAGGAGCCGTTCAATTGGGACCGCTGGGCCCTGTCGCGGTACTGTTTCGACCGCGAGGGTGTGGTGGTGCCAGCGCTCGTCGACGCGATGGACCGGTGGCCGCTCGAGCGGTTCGAGCAGATCGCCGGCATCGCCGTCGAGCGCGGCGACATGTCGGCCGCGTGGCAGGACTTCCGGCACAAGCGAGCGACCGCGCAAGCGGCCGCGGAGTCAGGGCCTATCACCCTGACGCCGCGGCCGGCTCGCTGACCCGCGTCGGCGGGTGGTGGTCAGGTCGACGCGCCGAGACCCGGGACGAAGTAGGTCGTGTTGCGGGTGCGGCCCTCCCACGCGACGAGCCCCTTCTCGATCAGCCGGCCGAGCGAGGCCCGGATCTGGTTCGGGGTACCGCCGATGCTGGCGAGGATGTCGCGCATCGACAGCTTGGCGCCGGCGCGGCTGACGTGCGAGAGGATGCTGTCGTCGTAGGCGGTGCGACCCTCGGCGGTGCGCAGGTCGTGGTCGATCTTGGCGGCCTTCGCGGGCTTGCCCTTCTGCGCCTCCGGCTTGGCAGTCTTCTTGGCGGTGGTCTTCTTGCGGGTGTCGGTCTTGCTCATTCCGCGATGATAATAACGACCGCGGTGGGCGCAAGGGTCCGCGGTAAGATTTTCCCGTGCCGTCGCCCCCGACCTCCTGGTTCCCCTGGTTCCGCTTCCAGCGAGCCGTCGGGGTGTGGGCAGCTGGGGCCCTGGGGCTCGACCCGGCGGGCTCGTCTGTCATCTGGGCAGACCAGAACGTCGAGCGCCCCGAGCTACCGTACCTCGGGCTGCAGGTGACGTCGGGGCCGACACGGCGCGGGCAGGACGCCTCGCTGTGGCCGCGGCTCATGCCGAGCGTCGTCGACGTGCAGGTGCTCCCGTCGGCCGTCGCGGCCACGGGCGACGCGCTCCGGTTCTTCGTCAACGGCGAACTGTTCGAGCACCTCGCCGGTGTCGGCGAGACCGCGGAGAACGCCCGCGACGCCGCGCTCGAGCTGGTTGATGCGAGCGTGCAGCTCGGGGCGACGGTCGCAGCCGTCGGCGCTGACGTGCTCCGCCTGACTGCGGACCGACCCGGCTCGCTGGCTGTCGAGGCGGCGATCGGCTGCGCGGCGACGACCGTCACCCGGCAGCTCGTCAAGCTGGCGAAGGGCGCCCGGCTGATCCGCGTGCGCGCGACCGCGTACGGGATCCCGGAGCCGCGGGCCCCGGGCGACGTGGGCGTGGCGGAGTGGATCGAGCTGCTCGCGGAGGCCAGCGACGATGACGACCTGCGACTTGCGCTGCGCCGGCAGGGCTTCGTCGTGACGCAGTCGACGGTGCTGCAGCAGCGGGCGTCGGCGCCGTCGGGGGCCGAGCGCGAGCCGCGGGCCGCGGCCGACATCATCTTCGCGTGCGACGTGGTCCGCGGTCGGCTCGTGACCGACTGGGTCGAGCACGTCGACGTGAACGTGCCCGACGTCGGCTGACGTACGATGGCGGCATGGGTGCACCGGGACTGACGCGGCAGTGGGGGCGGTACCTGACGGTGCTGCTGGACGACCTGCCGGTGTGCGACTACGACGACTCGCGGGGCACCGGCGCGCTCGCGGGCCTGGACTGCAGCTTTCGCGTCACGAAGCACACCCGCCTCGAGGCGCAGCCGGCGACCGTGACCGTGTACGGGATCAACAAAGAGACCCGCGACGCGATGGACCGGCGGCGCGACGAGGCGATCGACACGGCCTACAAGAAACGCAGCGCGATCAAGCTGGGCCGCATCACCATCGCCGCGGGCCGCCCCGGGGCGTTCGGCATCATTGCTAACCACGACCTGCTGGACATCCGACACTCGCGGGACGGGGCCGACTGGCGCACCGAGATCACCGCGCAGGACGGTCGCATCCAATGGCGGTCCGGGTTCGTGAGCGAGTCGGCGTCAGGCTCCGTTGATTTATCAACGGTCGAGCAGGTGCTCGCCGCGGCGGTGCCCGTGCTCGAGGGCAAGTCGCCCCCGGAGGTGTTCGCGTCCGCGTTCCCCGAGCTTCTGCAGACGACGGGCGTCGGCGGGTACGAGCAGGGCTTCGTGATGTTCGGGCCCTCGCTCGACGAGAACGAGAACCTCATGCAGCTGCTCGGGCTGCGGGCGTTCTGGAATAACGGGCAGCTGGTCTACGTGCGCGCTGACCTGCCCGGGCTCGACCTCGCGGTCGTGCTCGAGGAAGGCGCAACGCTGCTGGACGCGCAGACCGAGTCGCGGGGTTTCGTGCGCGTGACGGCCATGCTCGATCACCGCATCGAGCCCGGCAGGCAGATCATCCTCAAACGCGAGGACGGGACCTTCTACGGTGGCTCTCCCACGTATCGCGTGGAGCAGGTCGAGCACTCGGGCTCGGTGTGGCAGCAGGAGTGGTACTCGGTGGCCATCCTGCGTCCCACAAACAAGCCTCCGCTGATCTGAAAAATACGGGGGTCCGCTCGAGCTAGCTCGAGCGGACCCGAGACGCGTCACCGGTGAAGGATGGCACCGGCCGCGCTGCGGGTGTTCGGCGGCATGCCGTCCGCCGTGGGGCACCGCCCGCTGACCAAGGTGGATCACGCGCCGACGCGAGCGTGCTCGTACGACGTGGCCCGCGGGCGCGGGCGCAACGGCGTCGCCGGCGGGTTGGCGTCGAGCTTCCGCAGCTCGCGCAGCGCGGTATTGCGGTCGCTGATCGCCCCGCGGCGTGCGATGTCCGTGGCGATGTTCGGGCCGACCTGTGCGGCCTCGATGTCGATGGCCTCGAGTTTGGCGCTGGCCTCGCGGGCCTGCCGCGAGTGCTCGGCGTGCAGCGCGTCGTGGGCGGCGGCGGCGATGGTCATGCGGCGCGAGCACGCCTCGCGGGCGTCGACCTGCGCGTCGTGGACGAAGCTCAGGCGCACGTCGCCAGTGGCGGTCTTGACGTAGCTGGTCTGGGCGCCGAGCTCGCGACGGGCGACGCGGAAGGTGCTGCGGGTGCGTCGCCCGGCGATGCGGGAGCGACGTGGGCGGGTGGGGGTGACGATCGTCATGTGCTGCATCTTCGCACGCGCCCGACGACGTGTCAAGCTCAGCGCGGTCCGTTGATCCACCTGGTTCGGATCTGCTCGCCGACGACGGGGCTGACGCGGCGTACGAGCTCGTGGGCAGCGGCGACCGAGGTCGCGGCGGCCCGCGCGGCGCGGATGACCTGGCGACTGGCGCGCCACGCGAAGATGGCGATCGCCACGACGGCGAGCGCGATGACGAGGAGGGCGGTGGTACCGATGACGGCGAGGACGGATGCGAACGTGCTCATCCCGCGAGCATGCCACGCCCGCGACGACGGGTCAAGCCTAGGGGGGGGGGGGGGGGGGGGGGGGGGTGGGGGGGGCAAGGGTAAGGTGAGCACGTGGCGCAGAATGTCGACCCCGTCCCGTCACCCGACTTCGGGATCTTCGCGCGCGTGCTCATCGAGTCGGCGGTCAAGAAGGTGCAGGTCGCCTACCCGGCGATCGTGACCGCGTACTACCCGCCGAACCCGGTCACGAAAGACCCCGCGATGGTCGACGTGCAGGTCGCCCGCAAGTACGCGCGGCAGATCGATCATCTCGAGGACGCGCTCCCGACGGAGACCACGCGCGAGGACGCGGAGTATGGCTTGCTCGCCACGGCTGACATAACGCCTGTGCCGCGCGTGGTCGTCCAGTACCCGGGCTTCGCGGGCATGCGCATCACCGGCCCGCTCGCGGTCGGCGAGGAGGGGCTGCTCGTCACGTGCACACGGTCGATCGACAGGTGGGTGCGTCGCGGCGCGGTGCCGGTGCAGGATCCCGTGTTCCAACACGCGATGAATCTCAAGGACTCGATCTTCCAACCGGGGCTGCGCAGCGGCGCCGACGTCGGGTTCGACATCGTTCCGGAGGCGGGGTGGCGCATCGGCGCCGACGACGGCACGTGGGAGATGTACGTGGACTCGGAGACCAAGGGGCTGTCACTAACTACCTCCGGCCCCGACGTGACGATCGACGGGACCACCGAGATCCTCGTGGGCGCCAACGCGACGAGTTTCGCGGCGCTGGCCAACCTCGTCACCGCCAAACTCAACGCGATCCGCTCCGCGGTCTCGGCCGCCCCGACGGCGTTGGGCGACGGTGGCGCGACGTTCAAAGCGGCCCTCGTGACAGCCCTCAACCTGATCGACTTCAACGTCGCCGCGACCAAAGTCAAGGTCGAATGACGACCGCGGGGGGGGGGGGCGGGCGTAAGCTGCAGGGGTGACCGTGCTCCGCATCGAAGAT
>ERZ869925.1075-NODE-1075-length-14151-cov-4.744041_pt1 | contig 14151 bp, 35 predicted proteins | sample MGYA00579311_ERZ869925 | MGnify/ENA primary metagenome ERZ869925 (study PRJEB32216, sample SAMN09231817) | wastewater metagenome | place: USA: Maryland | collected 2016-07-30 | study: EMG produced TPA metagenomics assembly of the PRJNA472060 data set (Reclaimed...
GCCAGAGGCGCGGACACGAAGACGGCGTTCCCGAAGCTAACCAGCGTGGGCGGCTCCATCTACGCCAGTGGAGCGGACACGAAGACGGCGTTCCCGAAGCTAACCAGCGTGGGCGGCTACATCGACGCCAGCGGAGACTGGTCGAAGGTAAATACCAATGATGCTGTAACACTTGCCCGTTGCCGAGCAATGCTCCTATCGTCATTCGCCGCCGCAGGGTTCTCGTTCGCGGATGGTGTTCTTGCTAGAATTGTATCTAGTCGTGGTCCTGTTTCAAGGGTAATCGTATGCGGCAATACGGAAGTCTCGTACCTTGTGACGGACGGTGAAGCATGGTCGCATGGCAAGAGTCTTAGAGAGGCGCGGGACGGGCTTCTGTATAAGATTGGCAACCGTGACACTTCCGAGTTCAAGGAATGGAAAATAGACAAGGAAGTCTCGAAGCGTGATGCCATTCGTGCATATCGCGCCATTACAGGGGCTTGTGAAGCCGGGGTACGAGGATGGATGGAACAGAACAATGTTCCTGAGAAATTGACAGTCAAGAAGGCAATCGAGTTGACGAAAGGCGCTTACGGATCGGAGGTGTTCAAAGAGTTCTTTTCTAAGAAGTCTTGACTAAGATTGAGGGCATCCGATTCCGGGCCGTATCAGTCGCAAAGACTTGCCCTCCGAGCGACTTGGTTAAATCCAAATGATACGGCCCCTGATTTTAGGAGGGCTAACATGGACGATTGGAAATCAAAAGTACTAGACTGCCAATGGCTAGTCAATGTCAATGGCGAGATTGGGAAGTGTAATGCTCCCACTATGCCTGGGGAGTATTGGTGCTTGAGTCATTTGGCAATGGGGCAGAAATGATCTACACCCCGCCCCGCTACAAGTCCGATTCATGGCAATTAATCCTAGTCCTAATCGTGTTCACCAGCCTGATATTATTGGCTTGACATTGATTAGACACAATTGTAGCATCTATGTATAGGAGGGCTTAAATGAACGATAAAGAAAGGATCGCCGCATTGGAGGCCGAGGTAAAGAGGCTGGAATGGGAAGCCGGGAAGTCCCAAGATAAGACGGCTGAGTTTTGGCTTGGCGAGATTGAGCCATTGCAGAATAAGAATAAGGAATTGGAGGCCGAGGTCGAAGTATGGAGCCGCAAGTACGCCGACCTAGAAGCGGAGTATGGCGCGTTGAATCAGAAGTTTGTCGAAGCAAAGGACGAATGGAGAAAGAGGAATTTCGATGCTTGAGCAATCTGGAGTAGATGCCGTCGAGAAGGACGCAGACCTGTTTGACATGGACGAGGATGAACTCCGGTCAGAGGTCATGGACTTGCGCGAGACAATCGAGAGCATGGCCCTGCGGGAGGAAGTCTCAGAGTCGGACATGAGGAAGTACCGGGAGAGATTGACCCGTCGGGATGCCAAGATTGAAAAGATGAAGGTCGAGTTCGCAAACACGAATACTGACCTTCAAGTCATACAGAAGATGCTCGATGAATCGAAGGAACAAATCTCCCGTCTGACGAAGGAGCGCGACGAGGAGAAGAAGTGGCGCGACCACTACGAGAGGGTGGCGAATCTTCCTTGCCCCAAGTGCAAGGCCCTGTCCGAGTCCAAGGAGGCGAGGCCATGAGCGAGTACGAGTGCGAGGTCCAAGATTGCCCGAGCAGGGTTCCATTTACTGTTTGCAGAGTGGCAAGCAATTGTGTTCGCTCGCTGAGAGACACGATACACAGGAATGATGCTGAACTCTCCCGCTTGAAGCGCAAGTGCGAGGCGAAGGTAATCATCCATTGACAACATACAACATACAATAATACTGGTATACTGAAAGAATGAAAAACAGAGATGGAAGTGACGTGAACGACCATTGGGCTACGCCGTCTTGGCTGTATAAAAAGCTAGACGACGAGTTCCATTTCGACTTCGACCCGTGCCCGCTCAATTCGACTTTCGACGGGCTATCCGTTCCGTGGGGCAAAAGCAACTTCATCAACCCCCCATACAATCGGAAGGACAAGCCGCGCTTCATTAAGCGGGCCTTCGACGAGTGGAAGAAGGGCGCGACCTGTGTTTTATTGATCCCCGCCGCCGTCAGCACGGCAGACTTCCACGACCTGATATACCCGAACGCTGAGATTCGTTTCCTTCGCGGGCGTGTTGCGTTCGTCGGCACCAACACCAAAGGCGAAAAGGTTACGACGAAAAAAGGAAAGCACGACAGCATGATTTGCGTGTTCAAGGGGGGTCTTGTGAAAGAGGCGCAGGATCGGAAAGTGGTTCTACTGGCATCAACGGATAACAAGGTGACGGAGGAGGCAAGCAAGTGAGCCCAACGCCATTCGATGTCTGCAAGTGCGGCCATTACGCCTGCGCCCATAAATGGGGCGGGGGCAAAAGCCCATGCGAAGCAGGGAACGCCGAGGATGGATTCTGTGAGTGTGAAGAGTTCGTGGAGGATGCAAGCAAGTGACCAAGACCCAATCAGCACTTCTGTTCGCCGTGTTGCAGTTCGTCGGGTGCGCCAGCAAGAGCGACATCCGAAGGCTGGAGGACGAGATAAAGAAGCTCCAGGTCCCCCGGATTGAGGGAGGTCAGGGGTTCTCGGTCATCTATCCGCGCATGATAGTCCCAATCTACAGCGCGAACATCCCCGAAGGGAATCCAGGCATCGTAATCACGACGACGGCATGGCAGGGCAATCTGGACCTCGGGGGCGGCAAGTGAACTTCATCGAGTTGGCGAAGCAAGTAGCCGTCTTTGTTGTTTCTTATGAACTGGGGAAGTTCACCGGGAGGGTTCTGTTGAAGTGGTGGGCCGAGAGGCCCAGGTGAACTTCATCAACGGGTTCGTGGGGGTGTTCAATTCGGTGGAAGCGGGAAAGGCAATAGGGTTTGTATCCCTTGCTGTTCTTGCTATCGCCATCTTTTGTGGTCTTTGTGCATATCTTGATAGCGTTGCTGGTGGGAGGTCCAATGGCGAATAAGCGCAAGAGGTTCACGGACACGGAGCGTCTGGACTGGTTGCTAATGGTAGTCGGAGAAGAGGGATTCATGCCAAATCAAATCATGTGGGGCAAATCGCTGTGCTGGAAAGCGTGGCATGGTGAAAGATACGAAACTTCAAATTGCCCGAGAAAAGCAATCGACTCCGCGATGCTGGCCGAAATGAAGGAGGGGTAGAATGAAGAAGATTCTTGTTCCTTCGTGCAAGGATTGTCCGCTAAAGACATTCGACCCCGCAATAAAAAGATACCGATGTTCGCACAATCTCTATCCAATACCAGTAAAGGGAATAACAAAAATATGCCCACTGGAGGACGCATGAAGAAGATGAAGTTCATCGGATACGCCAATTCCGCAAGCGTTGCCAACGACGCAGACAGAATGTTCGTTTATCAAAGCTCGGAAGATGCATGGTTGGCAGAAGGAACAAATATAGTCAAGGTCTACGCAGAGGTCCCGAGGAGGAAGAAATGAGAACACCCAAAGAGTTGTGGATCATATTTGACTATCTTGATGGACCACATATCTTTCATACCAAACACCAAGCAGAAAGAGAACTAAAAAAATGGGTTAAGGAATCAGACAGTTGCTATGACAGCGTTTGGGAAATGAGCAGTCCTATTAGGTTTACCGCTGAAAAAACAGAGGTTGTGAAATGAAAGACAAAGAGACTGAATCCGTAAGACTTGGACATGGGCTGATGGAAGAGGTTAGGTTGATCGCGGAGAAGGAGTCTAGGACAATCAGGGGACAGTTGGAGATTCTTATCCGCAAGGGGATGGAATGAAGATACTTGTAACAGGTGGGACGGGGTTCCTTGGGGGACATCTTCTTTTTGAGCTAGATGGTCATGATGTCCATTGCACAAACGGGAATCTTATTTACGAAAGATTCAACCCGGAAGGATTCGATTGCGTTATCCACCTGGCCGCGAAATGTGGAGGAATCGGAGCCAATCAGAAGCGTCCCGGCGAGTTCATCTATGACAATCTGATGATGGGCCTGAATGTCATAGAAGGATGCCGACTAGCCAAGGTAAAAAGGCTTATCCTGATTGGGACTGTATGCTCCTATCCAGAGATAACGCCTACCCCGTTTAGCGAGGAATCATTGTGGAATGGATATCCAGAGCCAACCAATGCACCTTATGGCATAGCCAAGAGGACATTGTTTGAGGTTGCCAAGGCATACAGGGCTCAGTATGGACTACAGACTACTTGCCTTATCCCTGCGAACCTTTACGGGCCGGGAGACAACTTTGATCCTGAGACATCCCATGTCATCCCAGCCATGATTCGCAAGTTTGTCGAGGCAAAGGAGAGTGGGGACAGGGTTGTAACTCTTTGGGGTACAGGAAAAGCTACAAGGGAATTCCTGTATGTAAAGGATTGCGCTAATGCGATTGGAATGGCCGCGCAAACCTCGTTTGACCTTGAAGGACCATACAACATTGGAACTGGTGAGAAAATAGGCATCTATCTTCTTGCTAGAAAGATTGCCGGGATAGTCGGCTATGAGGGTAGTATTCTATGGGATTCCTCAAAACCAGACGGGCAGATGTCTAGGAATCTCTATACAGGACGCGCAGAGTACGACTTCGGATTCAAGGCAAAGGTTGGGCTTTACGACGGACTAAAAGAAACAGTCAAGTGGTACATGGAGAATAGGGGGTAATTATGTATATCCCAATGTGGCTGATAATCATCATCGTCATTTGCATCATGGCGAATGACTAAAATAATCCTTGACATCGGATACCACATTTGTAAGAATTAAGTAATGAAGAGAGGGCAAGCGTTCTTGTGTGGACATGGAGTAGACCCAAGAGGGACACCGCTGGCAGAGTGTCCCAAGTGCATGGAGCATATCAGAATGTGCATTGACTCTTGGGAAGCAAAGAAGAGAACGACTGAGAGACTGGCTAACGGGCAAGTCCCGTTCTAAGGAGGAGCATGGAAAAAGAAATGATGTTGCCGGACGAGGACTTCATCCCTCAGGTTGAGGGTATGTCTGATGACTTCTCGATGATTGTATTCGGGCCTCCGAAGGTAGGCAAGACTTCATTCGGAGCGTCGTTTCCTAAGTCAATCGTCCTAGAGTGTGAGCCTGGCGGGGCCAAGTATATCAAGTGCCGCAAGCTCGATATCAACTCTCTAGGTGAACTAAGGGACGCATGGAACCTACTCAGCCAAGACAAGAACTATGAGACTGTGGTTCTTGATTCTCTGGACAGGGTAGCCATGTGGATCGAGGAAGAAATCTGCAAGGAGATGGGCCTTAAGCACATAATGGACGCTAAGAAGGGAGAGCGTCATGGGGCTCAATGGGGAGAGTATTCTCAACGGGTCATGTCATTCTTGGAGGGCTGGAAGCTCCTGGGAAAGAGAATCATCTTCCTGGCCCATACCAAGAAGGCAGAATCAGACGGGAATGGGGTTGTTATCTCTCCCAAGACCATCAACCTCTATGGACAGGCCGCAACAAGGGTCATGTCCATCGTTGAGAACATCGGCCATCTGTACGCCGAGGACGACGGGCAGGGGAATGTCAATCGCATTCTTTCCTTCCGTTCAGGTCAGAATGTAGAGGCTGGAAGTAGGCACCCTGCGTTGACGGATAAGAAGATTGTCCTAAAGAAAGAGAATCCATACGAGTCATTCGCGGCCCTGTTTGGGACCGAGAAGAAAGAGAAGAAATCCAAGAAGGAACTAGCGGAGGTAGCATAATGCCATTCAGGGTTGACATGACTGGAGTGAAGGAATCGGGTGGGTTCTCCCCTGCTCCGAAAGGAACCTATGTCCTCGTAGTCAAAGAGGTTACAGAGGGGATGTCCCAATCCAAGCACAATCAGGTAAAGGTTGTGCTTGAAATCGCGGAAGGGGAACACAAGGGAAAGAAGGTTTGGCATAATATCACCTTCATCCCCGCTGGACAGCCTGGGGCGGGATTCGCCAAGGCATGGCTTAAGCATATCGGCCAGTCACATGAGGGTAAGGTCCTTGTGGCTCCGTCCAATTGGATCGGGAGGAAGCTGGAAGCGGACCTTGATGTCGAGGGATACTTGGACAAGGAGGGGAAGCCCAAGAACAAGAATATCATCACGGACCATCGGAGTCTCACGCAGTCAAACGATTCCCCATCCGAGGAGAAGTTGGATGAGGTCCCATTCTAATGGGGTTTGATTGGGAATCTCCCGGCAAGCCTGTTCGAGAACTCAAAGATGTCGGAGGTGTTCAGGTCATGGCCGAAGTCGTAGGTGTTAAGACTATGGCTGATGGGGGATTCAGGACGACGATGGACTCCCCCGATTCTGAGATTTGCAATCTACAGGCAATCGCTCAGATGAAGGGGAGAGTAGTGATAATGACTCTGCTTCCCGATAACGGAAGCTAACAATAACCTACTGCGTACTTATATAACGAGTCAGCAATCGCAGAGCATGGGAATAGACTGTGAAGGCCATGCACAAAATGGAGGGCATAATGGAAAAGGACTTTGACATTGACTTTACCTGTGAAGTAAACGAAGTCGAAAGAGATGTCCGCTGTGTTGGGAAGTTCACTCCAGGTAGTCCAGATGTCCTATACATGAGGAATGGCGATCCCGGCTATCAAGGTGATAGCCCTGAGGCAGAAGTATCTGCAATGTGGATGGATGGGAAAGCCGTAACCTCAGAAGAAATAGATTCAATCGTCCAAAGCGATATGTTCTATGACATTCTCTTGAATGAGATTGAAAAGTCTCAGAGGGAATGTTGCGAGGCTGATTTCTGTGATTGTCGTGGAGAGGGAGGGGAAAGATGAGACAAACCGCTAAGACTTTGATTATCGAATACCTTAAGCAGTTCAAGGTTGCACCTGTCCATGAGATTGAGATATTCGGCCATAGTCAGACTGCGATATCTGCAAGGCTCAGGGAAATGGCAAGAGAGGGGATCGTAACAGGTGAGCGTCTATCTGGAAAGCCATACAAGGTTTGGAGGTTAAGTGAAAAAGCGTAAATCAGGAATGGTCAAACTTCCATACCCGATGCCGAAGGATGAGGATAAATTCGCGCCTCTTTTTTTTGAGTCAGGTGTAACAGTTTTATGCTTGACTTGTGTGTATTTATTGTTAATAATCGGTCTAGCGATATGGCAAGCAAGCAAACTTTGAGCGCATGGCCCGTAGCACTTGCGGCGATACTCTACTTCGGATGCCTGATTGTCGAGTGGATTATCCTATGAGCGAGTTCGGAATCATGTCCAATGGCTTTCAATGTGTATGGCAGAGGAGGCTCCATCCTCCGAATGGGATGGATTGCATTCCAGAATGTATGTATCAGAATGCCAATAGGGGATTCTGCGATTGGGAGGAGTGCGAATACCGGAAGAGACAACATGACTAGGCTGATATCCGCGAAGGTCGAGACAGCAAGCAAACAGGACATGGGTAAGGCAATGGAAGGTCTATGCTCATGCGGAGCAGAGCTTCAAGATTGTGACATGGGAGGGTATTGTAACGAGTGCGATACTGTTTGGGTATACAAGGAAATCGCATGAAGTCGGGAAATGAAAGGAAGAGAAAGAGAAAATACAGTAAAGTGCTGTACGGATTTTTCGCAGAGGCATACCCAGAATATATTAAACAAAGCGTCGCTCTTTTTAAATTTGTAAATCCATCGAAGCACCGCATTAGGAAAGAAAAAAGATTTGCTGGCGGGAAGCCGGGAGGAATCACAATATCATTCGGTGGATGGAAGCCATTATCCAAAGGCATGGGTGTTAATGGTGACGAGTTACCGAGTGCCGAGTTGTGAGATGATCCCCCGCCAGCATCAATTAATGGAGGGCAAGTGAATAAGTGCGCGGACTGCATCTTCTACGCTGGACATCAATACATAGAGACTAGCGAGTCCCCGGTTAGGTGTAGCCTTACAATGACAATGGGATCGGGTAATGGGTGTGGAGTATTCAGGGAGAGGGCCGAGGCGATTAAGACGCTATTTGAAAATCCACCCAAGAGGAAGAATGAAAAAGAGAAAAAGCCCAAAGAGAAGTCCAAGTACCAAGAAATCGTCGAGTTCTTTGCCCAAAACAGGGGAATTGACCTATCTAATCCCGCAATCGTTGGAAAGTTCTTCGCAGAGCATGGTTCATCTGCCAAAGAGATTATGGACATGGCTGATGGGGATATTGAGCTTGCAAAGAAAGCCATCGAGGAGATATCCGCACAGCTAGATAAAGCTGTGCTAGACAAGAAGATTGACGCATGGAAGAACCTGCGCGCTGTGTCCAATGCCTTCATTGATTGGAAGGCGAAGGGTACAGGGGTTAAGATTGTTACCGCAAAGAAGCCAATCTGCGGGTATTGCGGGAAGCAGACAGACGAGAAGTTCTGCAAAGAGTGTTCCTGGTGTGGCCCATGCGATGATGCCGGACGCGATCCGATTAAACCAGCGTCCGAGTTAATCCTAAACCCGCATGGTCCTGGGTTGATTTGTAAATCATGTCTTAATGGAGGGTGAAATGGCCGGGGTCTATTCGGAAGAAGAAGAACAGAAGGCTTTGAATCGTGAACTAGACGATTGGGGTGTCTGGAACTGTCTCAGGCTTATGATTAATCGGCTACAGCATACCATTATGAGCCTTAACGCCGACATCCGTAGGCTCAATGACGAGAACAATACTCTAAGACACAAGATTAACACCCTGCAAAGCGAAGATGCCGTATAAGGGTCCATCTAACTCAATCCTACACCGCTTATGGTCTAAAGCGGTATTGGGTCGAGACAATAGAATCTGCCAAATATGCGGTAGGACTGGCACGATTCACGCCCATCATGGCATTGTCAGGGCTGGGAAGAGTCTAGGTGCAAGGTTCATAGCAGATAATGGGATATCCTTGTGCTATGACTGCCACTTCCATGGAGCCCATTCAGGCGATAATCATGGGAGGATGATACTGGATCGGATCGAGCAATGGTTTATCAATCGTCTAGGCCAAAAGAGGTATGACGAGATAAAAGCCATAGGCTCTAAGCCCTGCAAGATGGATGCAGAAGAACGGGAGAAACTCAGGGAGTACCTAGCGAACTACTCCGAGTTTGTAGTTGGGAAAAGGGGGTTTAAGACGGAGGATTAAGTGCAACGAGTTGATGAGTTCACATGGTGCGATAGGTGCAAGGATGTTACGGAACACAGAGCGCAATACTTCGGGGCTCAGAGATATACCGCAGACTATGAGACTACTTGTGTGGTTTGCGGCTCAGATAAGACAATGCAATCCCATGCAAGCGATATTGAATTGATGGGGCAGAGCGCATATCTTGACAGGGAAAAGAGACTTGATTTCGGGCGATGGGAGGATAGAAAGAAAAGAAATGGAAACAAGACCTTGGGGGAAGATGGAAACGCTTTACTCGATACCTGGGTTGAGGATCAAAAGGTTAGTGGTAGACCCAGGACATCGTACTAGCACTCAATACCACATTGACAGGCGCGAGGATATGTATGTAGTATCTGGAACCCCAAAGATTGAGCTTGGGTTGAATTACTCAGAGGTTGACTCGCCATCTCATGTTAGAATTGGGATTGGGGTTTACCACAGGATAACGAACATCGGTTTTATACCGCTAGAGATAATAGAAGTCTCAACAACCATCAGCGGGAAAGAAGCGTCAGAGGACGATATTGTGCGCGTAAATGATGACTACGGGAGAGTGCCTTGAACCTTCACGAACTCTACGGGAATAAGTACCGCATAGTGGACGATGGGACTAATTCAAGGGTTCCAGAGGAACGGGTATCCTGTCAGGAGATTCCAGGCAAGTATGGCGCGGTCTACTTCTATGGATCAGGAAAGCTGGCCGCAAGGGTAGAATCAATCAAGATAGCCACAAAGGTCGAGCAAATAGCCGAAAGGTGCATCCAGAACGGGGATGATGAAAGGACATTCGTATTCAGCCCTGACAAGTTTGAACAAGTGGCTATAATGCTCAAGTCAAGGAAAAAGAAGGTCCTGAGCGAAGAAGCGATAAAAGGGCTCAAAGCAAGACTAGCCTCAAGCAATTAATGGCTAGTTTGACCGCACAGGAACGCACCAAATCGGCCTAGGTTCAATTTTAGGGTATGGCATGAAGAATCCTATATCAAGGGTCGAAAACCTTGTACTGATGGCCTCTAGGTATGGGGCAGAACACTCTACATTTGACAGGCAGAGGATCGGCGCCATAGTCAAGCAGGGCAACTCCCTCTATTTCGGGGCAAACAAGCGTAGGACACATCCTAGAGCCCCGGGACCCTGGAAGTATGTCCATGCCGAGTTTGACGCTATCCTATCATGCTCTAGGTGGAGCAAGACAAAGGGTGCAGAGGTATTTGTTGGGAGATTCGACCTTAACGGGAATCCGGCAATAGCAAAGCCCTGCAAGTTCTGCCAATGGATGATGCGAAAGGCAGGGGTTAAAACTGTTTACTACTCAACCAATAGCAAAGAGATTGGAAGGCTTATTCTGTAGTGCGGAGAATACCCAGTCCTAATCTCCGCATTAAGACTTTCTCCAATCCGCTATTTTATTCTTCTTGTTTGACTTGTAGGTCTTGCCATTCGGTGCCGTAAACTCACCATTTACGATGTCAACGATATAGAGGTTAAACGCCCCGCTTGGCCGGACAAAGACTACCCCGAAACCATTGACCCACCTATTAGGTGTTCCAGCGCAGTATTCGGGATCGCGCTTACAGAGGCAGGGGATAGACCAAGATGAGCGAGTCTCGCTATCAACCGGGGAATGGATTGTGTGCCTCTGTGAATCGTGTACATGGCCGTAAGCGACATTCCTACCTACTGCCTGGATTGTCTGCTTTGAGTGCCTATCCGAGTAGTAGGAACCATGCGATAGGAATAGCTTTCCGAATTTGAAGTAATCGTTCTGTAGGTGGGTCTTGTATCCCCTTTCGACAAGTTTAAGGTCCCTCTTTAGACTGGGTATTCCACGACTGTTCTTGTTGTAGAAGTCTGGATTCTTTTTAACAAACTGGTGGAGCCTTTCCTCATGGTTCCCTATCCAGTAATGCCTTTCAGCCTTGGGAAACATTTTATCTATGTGACTGAGTAATCTGTTTCCCTCGTCAATCTCCCTGCGGACAGAATCAAAGTCTATCCTATCGGGGGACTTCTTTGTGCATCCCCAAAGTGCTGAGAAGTCGAGTGTATCACCCAGAAGAGCAACCATCGTTGGCTTTAGGTCGAGCGCATATCGGAATATCGGTTCAAGGTCTATCTCATGGTCCTCAAACTTGACCCCATCCCGTAGGTGTATATCGGCAAGAATAAGCCCAATTCTGTCAATCATCTGTTCTCCATCCTCTTGAAGGTTATGGTACAGGACAGAAAGTTAATTACCGCCATTCTTTTGATCGTCAATCGCTTCTTCGATGTGCTTTTCAAGCTCCTCGTGCAACGCTTCATCGGTTAGAAACGGGTCTGCGTAAATCCATCCACAGCGACAGGTAATGAGTGGATGCTTGAAATGGCCCTCTCCATGTATTTTCTTCGGGACCTTCTTTGACATAAAGCCCTCACGAAAACAGGTTTGATATCGGCCTTCCTATCCAGGTAGCCAAGAACCAGGACTTACACCTGAACCAGCGACCTTCTGCCTTTAGGATGTCATGCAATACTAGCGATGCCATGAGGTTCGTACACTTTGAACCATCATCAAACCTTTCGGTATCGCACAAGATATCATGGACCCACCACGCCATACTCGTAACATCAACACCTCCGGTTGAACCATCGGAGACATAGCCGGACGGGACAGTAGATGTCTTATCGTATCTAGGCGAAATGTACTTAATCTCTTGGTGAAGAACATATTTGGTAATAGTCCTAGTCCGTCTAAAGAGTCCAAAGAAGCACTCCTCAGATACGGGCTCCCTTACGATTGAGAAATCTAAATCCTCAATCACTTTTTGTTGCATATGGCAACAGTCTCATGGATCGAGCTGGCGCACTCGCCAGTAGCCAATACTGCGGCCTTGGATAGTGCCTCGTCAACAGTCTTAATCGTAGCACATCCTGAAAGAATCGTAACACAAAGCAGTAGCGTGTATTTCATTGGTCATCCTCCGTTCCGTCTATATCCGCCTCATTCATTTCAAGTCTAACCTGATGCCTTTCCTTCTCGTCCATTGCGGATAGGTAGCGAGTGGCCGCGCCTATCCCAAAGGCAGACGAGGACTCCTTCCAAATCAGTCCATTGCCATACCTAGCGACTACCAAGTATTCGATGCAATGCTCCTCAATCAAAGCGCAAGCGTTCTCAAAGTCTCTATCCATCGGCATTAATAACCTCCCGAGGTGTCAACGATTTTAAGAACTACGGACCAAATAGCTTCTAGTCCTCCCTTCTCAAATAGTGACCTAGCCCGATTAATTGATATTCCACCTGTAATCTGGAAGTGGGCGGGATCGGGCTGTCCTAGCTTCTTGGTAAACTCAGGAGAACCCCCCCAGGTCATTCCGAGGGACTGGCCCACTTCGCCAAGTCTAGCATAGGGGTATTTCTTATAGTCCCAGGACCATCTACCTCCTGGGCGAAATACAATATCAGCGGCCAGTCCGTAATTGTGGAACGAGTACCCACCCCTTGCATTTGTGACAATATTCCCAAGTGGCTTTAGAGAACAGGCTCCATCTTGGTTCTTTACTGTTCTTCCTAGAGCGTAAAGAGCATCTTGCTGAGCTATAGTCCTCATGCCGAAGAACAAATCGCAAGGCGTTACCTCCTCGCTATTGATCCTGGCTATGAGCTTGGATGTTCTATCTCTTAGGAATGGGAACACTAATCAACCCTTGCGTATTGCCTACGCATAAGACCCTTCATCTCTTTAACAGAGTCGCGGATATATTCGATGTCCTTGCGATTCTCGATACCTTCTCCGCGAAGAACCGCGACAGTCGCCTCAGTCTTATCCTGTTGCTCTTTCAAAGTGTTGATGTCCCCGGCTATGGCCTGATATGCCACCCCTAGTCCGAAAAGAGAGGTACACATCCAGACGATGAACTCAGGTGTCAGGCACTTCTTTAGTATGCTCATGGTGTCCTCATTTGAAGATTGTGTTGATGTAATTAATCACTGGAAAGTCCCCGGCACGAACACCGCGAAGTTCCCCGCAGAGGTCCCGGTTCCGATGGCGATTGACTGAGCTACAGCGCAATTCGTGCATCGGTACATATCCCCGACTCCTGGGAGAACCGCTTGAAGTTCGGCCTTTGTTTTCGGAGCAAATCTTACCGGACCAATCGCAACATGGGACCCATTTGTGGTTAATGTCCCGTTGACCGTGAGGTTGCCTGAAATGGTCGCGCTCGTAATGACGACGCCGTTTCCCCCGGAACCAGACAGGACATCGGTGAGGTAGCGGATTATTACAACACCGCTACCTCCAGAACCACCCGCCGTCGAGCCACCGCCGCCATATCCCCCGTTCCCCCGCGCGTCCGTTCCGGCTGTTCCAAGCGCGGAGGCCGCCGACCCACCGCCTCCAACGCCATAAGCGATGGCACTACCTGAAATAGAATTAGACCTTCCAGCGCAAAGCGTACCCCCAGTATTAACCCCCGCGCCTCCAGCGCAACCACCAGAACCCCCCCACGACCCGTCGCCGTCGCCGCCCTTAAATCCATACCCGATGGCACCACCGGAATTAACCTGTGTCGCGGCAAGGCCCGTTCCGCCATTTGCCGCCATGCCTCCACCGGAGCCTCCGGTTGTTCCTCCCGTTGCGTTGTAGTACGCCCCGCCACCACCTCCAAGCGCAAGCATACCGTCAAAAAATGAATTTCCTCCCTGAGAACCGGACGCCCCACCAGACGCGCCTCCGATTCCACCAGTCCCAACAATCACAGAGTAAGAAGTCTCGGCAATAACCGTATGGGTTGCCTTTTCAAGCATCCCTCCGGCACCGCCACCCCCGGCATACAAACCGCCACCACCTCCTCCCCCGCCAGCAATTAACATTACCTGAATTGTTCCGTTTCCAGATGGTGTAAATGTGCTTGTTGATGTGAAAGTGTGGACCGTGTATGCCCCGTCGTATGTGATAGTCCCGCCAGTCGCGTTCACCGAGCCCCCGGCTTGCAACACGACGATTCCCGTGG
>ERZ869925.1076-NODE-1076-length-14143-cov-14.574673_pt1 | contig 14143 bp, 13 predicted proteins | sample MGYA00579311_ERZ869925 | MGnify/ENA primary metagenome ERZ869925 (study PRJEB32216, sample SAMN09231817) | wastewater metagenome | place: USA: Maryland | collected 2016-07-30 | study: EMG produced TPA metagenomics assembly of the PRJNA472060 data set (Reclaimed...
GGTATACCTCCCGTTAGACGTGTCCTGATACTCGATATGTATTGATTTTTGGTCATACTGATAGCGCTTGCAATCTTTCTTGGTAAACCTGTTTTGTCATCCAAACAAAACCAAATCTTGTTTTTCTTTTAATGTCATTCATAGCCCCAGACACTCCGGTCTTACCAAAGTGTCTGTCTATGTCTGCAACGGAATCCCATTCATTTACAAACGAATAATCTTTGTTTAGCTGAATTACTATTTTTGATCCAAAATGATTCTTTCCAAACACTCCCCTAAATGGGGCTGTCCTTGTTTTTATAATATGAAAAGCATGAAGAGCATTTTCAGAATAAGTCACCCACTCAAGGTTTGTATAATGATTGTTTTTCGGATTGCCATCAATATGATTTACGCATGGTTTATTTTCAGGATTTGGGTGGAATGCGCCACAAACCAACCTATGAATCTGAATTAACCGAATGTCTCCATTTATTTTTGTCAATTTAAAACGACTGTAACCCTTTTTATCAGGCTTTGCGCTCATTATAATATCTTTATTATGATTATTATTCCAAGTTTTTCTTGCCAGTCTTTTTACCCTCCCAAAACTACTTACTTCATAAAGACCTTCGTATTCAATAATTGGTTTCCAGATTTCATTTTCCATTTTCTATGTGCCCGCTATGTTTTTTTGATCGTAAAGTTGTTGTAGCCAATACTCACGAGTATGAATCCCTATTCCGGCAAGTTGAATACAGGCTAATTCAGGAAGTAGTATTTCAGGTAATTCTATATTCTCACTTGTGGCGGGATCATACACCGCTATTCCATTTACTATGGTATAGCCCCACTTTGCTGTTTTTGGATAGCGTAAGTATCTTAAGTAAACCTCTACGATTTGTTGAGGCTCTATTTCTACCTGATTGTTTCCGATAAACTGACCGTAAGCGTGTTCAATATCGGGATATAAATTAGCATCGGTAAATAATTGATTCCATTGCGAATTATTAACAATGGTTATTTCTTCGTTTATTTTTATACTTGACAATTCAGGCTCGCATTTACTGTCTCCTGTTTGAAAGCCTTCGGGTACATTTACACACACGCATTTATTACATCCGCAATGATTGCAAACCACTTCCTTTTTTTTAAAATACTGATACGTTAAGGATTGAAGATGAAGGTAGTCTGGCGGGAGAGTAATCACTCCGTCTGTTGTTGGTAGTTTTACCTTAAGATTTATTTCGGAGTTGGCTATGTAGTCTTTTATAGCCTGATTTCGTTCATTACCAAGATAAGGAAGTGTTGCCCATTTGGGCTTTCCGAAATACTGTTCTATTAAAGAGTTTACATTTTGTGGTAAAACGGAATTAAAATCCGAAGGCTTGAAGTCTGCCCCTGTCTGATCCTTGTTGGCAAGAGTATCGCAATATATTTTGAACCTGTTGACGTTAAACATATCATATCGAAATTCTCTTATTCACAACATACAATACTCCACCGATATTCTGAAATTCAATAAAGTCGTTCTTTGTTCCGTTTATTATATAGGCTGCCGCATCCCCTACGAACAGTCCTGCCGAACCGGGGGCTGGAGTAGTCACGAAAGTCGCTGTCAGTCCCGAAGCAGGTCTGAATACAAACGGCTGTGAAGTGGGAGGATTAGTTACGGAGTAAATGGCTTCGGTCGAACTTAATGAGGTCAATGCCATTTCTCCCACATACCTGTTTGTAAGAGTATATGGTATCACTCCACCATTTGGTGTTACAGTAGCAGGAAAATTAGAATAAGCCGAATTTATTACCCTGCTTCTCAGGTTGGCGGCAAATGTCACGCCCTGCGCTTTGTTTGTAGCAAGGTATGTGCCTTCAAAACTTAAAAACGAAAGTACAATATTGTTGTTTATAATATTGCTTATGAATGAATAATAATTTAAGGTTATGTACTGAAAGTAACAACCACTATTAAAAGTGTTGTTTCTTACTGAACTTTGGAAAGAGTTTATTCCCGCAATAGAAAGAGCCGAATTAAATACGTTTTCAGTCCATGTACCCCCGTTTAATATTGTTTCGGATATTTGAGTGCCGTCTAATGTGTTTGTTCCGAAAGTCAAGTTGTACATATTACAACTCGCTATTCTTCCGTTATTTACAAGAACATTATCGGTAACGCTTGAATCTAATCCAAACTCATTATTAGTTATTGAGCTATCTGCGCTTATGGTATTGGAAAAGAAAGACCTTCCTGCAAAAATATTTCCAGAGATAGTGCCTCTGCTATTTAAGATACTTATGCTCACTCCTGTTTTTACAGTGTTTTTAGCGAATGTACCCGCGTTTCCAGATAAATTGCATAGCGCATCAATACACGTATTTCCATATACAAAGTTATTACCCCATTGGAATACAGATATTGGATCAATGTTTCCATTGGTAGCTCGGTAGTTTTGTGATCCTCCTACCCTGTTGTTATTCGGATCAATTCTTAAAGGAAATATATTATTAGGATAGTCGTAAGTAACCGAATCGCAAGCTAATATATATCCGTTTGTTAATGCTTTTCCAAGTACCTGCCAATTGGTAGTGTCGGTGTCAGGCGTTGTTCCTGCTACGCCCGTTAAAGATAAGTAATGCAGATCGCCCCAAATGGTTACGTAATTTGCTGCGGGTACTGCAATTGAATTATACCATACCCCTATATTGCCCAAATATCCCGTTACTCCTGAATAGTCTCCTACATTTTGAAAGTCGGGATTATAAAATATCGCTTCTCCCTTTTCTTCTAATGTATTGGAATTGGCTGCCGAGATAATCAATCCTGCGTCTGCGGGAGTTCCCGTACTCACCAAATATTTACAGCCTGTTGATAATCCGTTTGCCGCTATTCTTGTGTCTAAGTCGGTTTTTGATAATACATTGATACAGCCCGATTTTGTGCTTCGGGATATTTCGGTAAAAGTTCCTCCCGTAGAATCAGCAAAGGAATATTTAAGAACTATGTTTGTTCCGAGTATTCCCGTGGTAGTAAATGAATCGTTATTATTAAGATAAATATTCGCGTTGGGATTGCTTGAAACGGTGCTTGCGTTTGGTTGCGATACTATGGTGGTTAGTTGACTGTCAGTTGCAGCGCAAAGTATCAATAAATCCCCGTCCACAAAACCTACCGAATTAATGTAAACTAAGTAATCAGAGGCGGCAGCGGCTTCGTTGGTTAATTTTATCTGTGTAGTATTGGCGTACCTGTTTACTGAATTAAGTCCGTCAGAGGCTATTGTAAGTGATAGTGTAGGATTTCCTACTTCCGTTCCCCTTACGGTAATGTATTTTGTGATGTCTATTGATCCTGTCAGGTCGTCTGCAAGAGCATCAATATTTGAGTTCAGGTAATAAAATCTTCCGAACTGTACATCATATACCGTTGCTGCGGGCGCACCGTCTTTAAAATCAGTTGTAGTAGAGGTGATGGTTCCTGAGCTTGCCGATACCGTTGGTGTCCATCCATTGCTTATTCCACCGCCCTTTTCGGGTTCTATTAAGGTTATGACATTAGCGTTTACCTCCGCTACATAATCAAGTCCTGTTGCGGGAGTAAAATTATTTATGGCTGCGGCTAATCGTGCTGCTTCGGTACTTGTGTTGCTTGTCAGTACGTTTACATTTCCTGCTATCTGATTAACTCCGTTTATTGTTACTGCGGTAAAAGCTCCCGTAGCGGCTACGCCCGTTATGGTGATAGTGGCTACTGCGGATCGGTTAGCAGCAATGGGAGCGTTAGCCGCGCCCTTCTGCAACATATCTCTCACGCCTTCTGGCGTGTTGGCTCTTACACAGGTAATGGTGTTGTCTTGCAGGGTTTCATAAATGAACCCCGTGCCTGTGCCTAAATTATTTATTGCTACTGTTGCCATTTTATGTTACTGCTTGCACTCTTACATGGACTACGTATGTTTGTTCCTGATTTAAGTCACCAAATCTTAGTATCTCTCCCTGTACAGGATTGTACAATCTTACGGCTATTTTATTTCCTTTACCTGTTCCATCGTCTTCTATCCAAGGAATATTAGCCTCGATTGTGTTTTGGGTTTTTATTGCTGTTATGAAATTTCCAAGACTTGTTTCGGTGAATACGTTATTTACCTGTGCGTTTGCCACAAAGGTTTGTACAGCCGTAAAAAAGTCAGCGTATATAAAACTAACCACATCTCCATCACTCACGGGATTTGTGTACCATGCAATAGTATGGTTCGAAAAATCATCTACTATCGCAAGTTGGGGGTCAGTAAATATTTCTTCCATTGTAACCTCCCATGCCGTAGATACAAAAGCAATTGTCACTTTTATAACTGCAAGATTTTGTACATACGGAATCGGCCTTGACGTTCCTACTGTGTATGTAATTGTCTTTCCGTCAGGGCTTACCGTAGTGGCTACCGTTATCGGGCTTGTGCCGTTTACAATATAGGTCTTTGAACTTATCTGATCTATAATTGTTTGGCTTATTTCCACGTGAAACACGGTGGTGTTTCCGATTACATCCGATGTTACGGTTATGCTTTGGTCGGGCGAATCCACATCATAAAAATTATTTTGTGGTACAATTGCGGGAATTGGGGTAGGGCATTCATCCCCTCCGCAAGCACATTCTCCGCATCCCGATATTTCTTTTATCTGCGCTATGGCTGCGGCTGCTTTATCAAGACAACCCGCTTGTACATAAGCCGCATAGAAAGTAAGATTCATCATTATGGGCTGAATCTTTTCTTCCATTAATTGACTTGCTGAAACAGGATTGGTTAATAATAATCTTTGGTATCTTTTTTTAATATTATCCAAACAACATAAAAGCGCATTCAAGTTTACATCGCTGAAAACTAAAAACTCGGTGCATCCAGAAACCACATCTATCACCTGCCAATTCAGCCCCGTAGCAGTAGTTACAAATTGATACGTAACTACCGATACTATTTTTACTCCCCATGTTCCCGTAGTTATGTTCTGATAAACATTGGTGGCAAGAGAGGTAGATATTGGAGGAAGGTTAAGAGGAGGTATTTGGGCATTACCGGGTGGTGAGATAGTGTGTACCCTTGTCATGGTTACTATCTGACCTCCGTAATTAGTTACGTCAATAGACGTAATGTTGCTCGCGGGAAGGTTTATCCGATAGGATATTTCAGCATTTGGCGGTGTCCATGTATATTCATACGCGCTTGAAACTTCTGTGGAGAAGTCGGTTCCGAACTCGTCTAAATATTGGTATTGCGCTGTTACAGAATATGTTCCAAAAGCTAAATTTCCATTAGCCTGTAATGGTAGTGCTATGGTATTGGAGTTGTCGGTAGCAGGATAAATTATGTCGGCTACTGACCCGTTTATATTATCATAAACCGTTATGGTTCCTGATACAGAGGTAAAGGTTAATCTTAAAAAAATGCCAAAGTTGCTATACCCTGCCGTTATTAATGCTGCAATGTCCGTTGTGTCGTGGACAATCAGCTTGCTTGGCGTACTGTTTTTGTCAAGTATTGACGTGTACGAAAATGTGGATGCGGGTATTTGTGGCATCTATCATTATGCGGATTTCAATGTTTTGTCGCACGCTCTTTCTATTTCATTTACCATATCACCCGCTTTGTTTGATAACAAAAAGTTGGTGAGTGCTTCAAGTGGGCGTTCGCTTGTTGTTGCTGTACAGATAAATTTAGGGTCTTTGTCAGGATCAGGACTGAATTTCCATGAACCCTGAAATCCTTCCTGTGGTTGCTCGGTATCAAAGTAAAGAATTTCCATTGACCTTGCTTTTTCAATAGTTGTTAAAGCAATAACTTCTTTTCCCTGAAATATGTTTTGCGCGTGTCTTGGGTATGCCTGAATAAACCTTATGATTCCTGTTTTTAAAAGAGAGATTTCAGTAGGGTATTCTTCTGATGTTTTGTTTTCTAAAACTTCTTCTCTTAGTTCAAAGAACTTTTCACGGATTTTTGCGTCCTTTAAGATTCCCTTAGCCTTAGCAATGATTTCGTTGTCTTTCATTCCCATTGCCTTATTAATCATTTTCCACATTAACTCGGTTTCGGTTTCGGCTTTTTCAGCAACGTTCTTGCGTTTGTATAAGCAGATCAATTTTCTACCCTTATTATAAGCTACTCCATCTCCATACCACGGAGCATGAGTTAAAAACCAATTTAATTCCTGATCCGTGCAAGTCTGGCTTCCCTCAAGCATATACCCATCGGTTATCATTAACATTTGCGGAGTGTGAATGGTCATGTTTCCACGGCTCGGATGCGGTACAGTTCCTCTTGAATACTGAACGGTGTGCGCTCTTTTTGATTCATTTCCTATTGCAAAAAAAGCCCTGTATTCAGTAGGTACGCCCACGTCAGGGCATTGTATTCTTTTATTGGCGTAATCAAATCTGATCTTATGAGGATCAATAGCCCATGTATGGGGCGCGGTGTATTTTTTTACCTGATTTTCAGGTATGGTAAACTGCTCTCCGTTGACGTATAACATATTTTATAATTTAAAGTTTAAAGAAAGGGCTGCCCTGTTGCAGCCCTATATTGCTAACTACATGAACCTTATACTCCTGTGGCAGTAACCATGTTGATACCGCCCACATGAACAGAAGCTATTTGTGACTTATACCACAAAGTATTCTGATCTTTTGATTGCGTGTGCTGACCATTGGTTGCGCCCATTAATGTTCCTGTTTCACCCAAACGAGAATAGCCATCCATCGCTTTGTAATACATACCGAAGTATGGGATTTTGTTGCCCGGTGATTTTGGGTCAGGTTTTGTTCCGATTGGACAGAAGAATGCAAAGTTGTTTCCATTGTACCCCTGCGCACCACGGCCCTGCGGATCATTGAAACGGAAGAAAGTATTTTTGCAATATACGCGGTTGTTTTTTTCAAGGTATTGGAAATCCACTTTTACCGCTTTGCCTGATTCTCCCAATTGGAACAGGTCTGATTCTGCCTGTTGAGTTACGTAGTCAATTTGGGTGAACTGAAAGTAGTCTTTCATTGCATTGGTGAACTCATTACTGAAGTTATTGTCGTTGCAGATCATAAAGTATTTAGGGGCATAATTCTGCACCAAAATAGAATCAATCTGGTCAAAGAATAGAGGATTGAATAATCCAATAGGGTAGTTAATTTCTGTTCCTGTGCGTTTTGCGTATGGCAGTACTCCTTCTGTTTTGTAATCAATTGCGCTGTACGCTGCATCAATTAACATGGGGTTGTTGTTGCCCGGCCCTTCCCAAAGCGCATTGTCTATATCAAGAGCGTGCAGAAAATCAAGAACCTCCTGATTCATTGCGCGATAACCTGAAATTTCCTTACCCATTGAATCTTTTGTTATCCACAATTGATTCGTAAGCATATCTCCGTCAATCGCCATTGTGTTCCAGATGTTCTGTGAGTACCAATAATCCTGTAATGAACCTACGGTCATTGGTTTTGGAATGTCTGAACCGGCTGCGTGAACGTTTGATTCCGTAATAAGAATCGTTCCCTGTGTGTAGGAGGCGTTGGTTAAAGCTACATTTGGAGGATCAACGCGGAAGAAAATTGTTACCGTTGATGTGCCTTCGCCTGTGATGTTGTAAATTGTTCCTGTTACATTGTTGTCAAAGTTTGGCATTACCAAGCATTGACCTATAATAGCAGGCTGGTAATAGTATGGTGTAGAACCCCATTGAGGGAAGTTTGGAGCGAGTGCGCCCAAGATAAGATCGTTTGATCCCGCTGTGGTATCAAGAACGAAAGAATACTGTGCCGATACGCCAGGTGAGGCAGCCGTTACAGTTGTTAATGGGCCGGCTACATTTAAAACAGCTCTCATTCTGTCCTGCATATAATATGTTCCGTGATTTTGGGTAACGGCTTTTGTCATTCCCAAGTTTTTCAGGATTTGGTATTGCGGAAGCCCCTGCGCTCCATATATTTTAAACCATGTATTTTCTACTTCTGGTCTGTCTAAGTTGAAAGGTGATAAGAAACGCTCCTGCGCTATATTCGCACCGCGTGTTATATTGTTTGCCATTTTTTTTAGGTTTTTTTAAGTTTACATTCCTGCTTCCTTCATTTTTCTGAACATACTTTCGGGAGATTCCCATTGTTCTCCATTTGCAGAGGAAGCCTGTTTGTCTGCATTTGAATTTAACCCTGATGGATTGTGTTTAAAAGTCAGTAACTCTTTGGCTACGTGTACACTGTACGCTGTCAAAATCTTTTCACCGTTATTAGCCCAAAACGAGTCTCTTCTCATTTGTTCTATCGCAGCTAAAGCCTTTTGATCGTCAGGAGATACCTGAATGTCCCTGTCAGCTAAATAGTCGTAAACTTCTTTATTTATTTTCTCAAGATTTTCCTTTGGTGTGTTGAACTCAAAAGTGCCAACGCTCATTTTTGAGTAGTCGGTCATTTTAGCTATTACGGGCTGTAATGCTTTTTCTACCTGTTCGGGGGTGGTTTTTGGCGGAGCGGGTTTTACCTCCATTGCCTGCGCCTTGTATTTTAATACGATTTCTTTTGCGCCACGCTGGTCGGCTTCCATCAATGCCTCTCCCAATTGTTTTTGCGCTCTTATAGAAGCGTTTTGTCTTTCTGCATCCGCTTTTTCTTCTGGAAGCATTTCGTCATTAATCGCAATTTCCTGTAAATTGAGTTTGTACCTGTCTTCTACAATCAGTTTTGCGCTTGCCTCACTTATACCATCCCTAAGCATCATTCCTTTTATTAAAAGGTCTGTTTTTGCCATTTTGTCGGGATCAGTACCATATACGGAAAAGAAAACGTCTTTTGGGACGTTGTTTTTCTTTGCCTCGTTGTACTGTTTTACTTCATCATCAAAAAACGGATTGTAGTTTTCCAACTCCTGTAATTTGGATTGAAGTTTTTCGTATTCTTCGATTCTTTTTTTTGCCTCTGTAAGAGGAAGATCAATTCCGAAAATAGCTTTCAGGTCAACCGTTGAATCATTTTGTGTTGTGGAAGATTCTCCGAATTTTATAGCTTCGGTTACGGCTGTTGCATCGAGTGTTGCGGTGACTTCCTTCTGGGCTGTCGTTTCAACAACGGGAGCAGCGTTTGATGGCTGCTCTGTAACAGGCGTATCAACAGGGTTATTAGGATCAACTACTTGAAAACCTAAATTGGCTGCGATATTCGCTTCTGTCAAATTATTCATGTTGAAAACTTTTGTTTACGGGTACAAAAATAACAGGCAGAGTAATTACTTTAGCGGTTAAACTAATCGGGTTAAACCTAAATGACCAAAAACAAAGAGATTGACAAAACCTATAAAGACGTACTAAATCAGCTTGCATCTAACGTCAAGTATATACGAACAAAAAAGTTAAAGGAAAGTCAGGAAGCCTTCGCCCACAATTGCGGAACAACCCTGAAAGTTATTTCATGGTTAGAAAGGGCAAAAGGAAGTGACGTACATACAGTTGCAAAAATAGCTGTATATACCAAACAAACTGTTAGTCAGCTGTTCGGTTAGGCTACTGCCAATGCAAGGATTGCCGCTGCGGTTTGAGAGCAATAGAACTGCTCGTCTTTTCCGCTGTCAGGTAATGGTCTGATAAAAACCGAATAAATTGAAGTGTCATCTGGATCAGAAAAACTTTGAACCCTCCAATCGCCCGTTGCAATAGGAACTACAACTGTTTTTGCAGTGCCTGTTGGTTGAACAAAGTTTTTGTAGCCTGTGCGTGTATATTGTCTGCGCACTACTAATGAAATTGCTGTTGCCATAATTTTTAATTTTATATTCTATATTTTTTATTATCTATAATTCAAAAGTATGAAAAAACAAATATCATTTTTAACTTCAGGTAAAGCTGGGGATATTTTAGCCGCTTTGCCGGGGATTCGTAATATCACCGATAAGGCAACTATTTACATCCGGCTTGGTGTGATTTCCATTGTTCAAAAAAACTCTCAAATGGTAGAAGAAACCGAACTGTTTAATATGGATTTGTTTGAAATGATTAAACCATTATTAATGGCGCAGCCTTATATTGAATCGGTTGAGGTGTATGAGGGTCAGCATATTGATTATAACCTTGATATTATACGGCAGCAAAAAATATCCATTCCTTACGGCTCGCTCGCCCGTTGGTACTTTTATGCTTTCCCTGAAATGGCTTGTGACTTGTCTGTGCCTTTTATTACCTGTGAGGACACCGATACAGCCCTTATGGTTAAGGATCACTTACTTATTAATCTCACTTCCCGTTATCGTAATAATTGGATAAACTACGAGTTTTTAAATGAAAGGTTTTTAGATACCCCGATTTATTTTTTAGGCACGGCAGGGGAGGCGCAGGATTTTGTTGATCGGGTTCCGAGAGCAAAGTGGTTACAGGTAGATGATTTTTTAGATATGGCAGTTGCTATTAAAAACTGTAAGCTGTTTTTGGGGAATCAATCGCTTCCTTATTGGATAGCCGAGGGGTTAAAAGTTCCAAGAGTTTTGGAGGTTTGCCCGTTTGCCCCTAATTGTATTGGGGAGGGAAGCGGGTTTTATGATTTTCATACGCAATCCGCTTTGGAGTTTTATTTGAAAAACCTTCTTTAATCCCATAGTAAGTTTTTCCCTGAACAGGGGTTCCTTTCCTGTTTGGTTTGGTGCTTTGTTATTCTCTACACCACTCAGCCGATATACCATCCCGTCCCAGTGCGGGTAGGTTAATCTGTCCCTCGTTACCGATTTCAGTCCCCTGTTCCACTTCTGGAGAGCAGGCGTTTCGATTAACCATTTCGTTAATTAAGAGGGTTAGCAATCACGCCTTATTATCCTTAATTAACTACCTGTGTGAACTACCCACCCACAGCAAAGCTGATGGGTTGGGCTTCAAAAGAACAATCAAATGACTGAACTTAATCTTTTTTTACGCTTCAACGCCCCATCTAATGATGGTTGCTCTGCGTACTCTAAGGTGCGTTCCACACCCGAATTTCTTAATCCAAAGGAAAGTATATTGTTGGCAGCGTTTCTGTCCCTGTCGTGTGTAGTTTTGCAGTTTTCGCAAGTCCACTCTCTAACATCTAATGTGAGCGTATCGTTCTTAATACCACAGGTGCTGCAAATTTTACTACTCGGTTCAAACCTTCCAATATATTCTACTTTCTTACCCTTCCATTCAGATTTGTATTTAAGCATAGTTTCAAACATATTCCACCCACAGTCGCTTATAGCTCCTGCAAGTTTGTGGTTCTTAACCATGCCTTTAATATTCAAATCTTCCAATATCACAAGGTCAAAACGATTGGTTATCTCGTTTGTCGCTTTGTGCAAAAAATCTTTACGTTGGTTACTTACTCTTTCGTGTTGCTTTGCTATTCTGAACTTCCAAACATTCCTGCGGTTGCTTCCTTTTACTTTTTTAGAAAGTTGTCGCTGCATCCATTTTAGTTTAACCATTGCATTACGCAAGTGTTTTGGATTAGCATATTCAGTTCCGTCAGAGCAAACAGCAAAGGTTTTAATCCCTACATCAATCCCTACTGCATTACTGCTCTTAATGGGCTTAGGTGGTTCTTTGTGGTTATCTACCAATATTGAAACAAAATACTTATTAGTAGGTGTTTTGCTTATCGTTACAGTTTTAATTTCACCTTCAAACTTTCGGTGCAGGATTGCCTTTATCGGTTCTTTAAACTTTGGCAAATCAATGCAACTTTTTTTGAAATCTACCTTAACGCTTTGCGGAAGTTGGAAAGACTGTTTGTTGGTTTTCTTCTTAAAATTAGGGAACGATGCACGTCCTTTAAAAAAGTTTTGGAATGAGTTATCTAAATTACGTAAAGCCATTTGCAAACACTGGCTATTTACTTCACGTAACCACTCACATTCTTTTTTAAGGTCTGTTAGTTGTGCCGAAAGGGCGTTGTACGAAAGAGATATTTTGTTACCTGCGTACGCTGTTGACTTTGTTTCCAAAGCAAGATTATACAGAAACCTAACGCATCCAAAATGCTTATCTAAAAGAACTTTTTGTTCTTCGGTTGGAGAAATTCTGTATTTGTATGCACGTAACATTTATGCAAATATACTAACTTTTATAGAAACGTATATCATAGTTATAAGCTTATTTATTGTAAGTGAAAGGAGTGTCACTTACATCACACCCTCGCAAGCGAAGGGTGTGTTTTACGCTCCATTTATAAAATCTAAGGTCTTTCACGCACCCATTCCTCCATTATTTTAGGATGCGGTTCGGGTATGGGGATTAAATCTTCTTCTCCAAAGAATAAGTCAGGATTAAAGTCCTGTCCTACGGGTGCTTTCTTATCGGTTTCGCCATGACCGAAAATATTTACCAACATATTCTCTATTTTATAGGGCATTATCTCTTTCTTTCTTACGAACCCGTAATGAAAAATTTTAATATCATTTACAAATTCATCTGAACATGGATTAATCGCAATGTTTTCACCGTCCTCCCATGAGAAATAGTTTGGCTTTGACAATCTCATTACTCTTGTAGAGCAGGGTTTTCTTTCCTGCGGTACATTTAACATGGTATTGCAGGTCTTGCCCCATAAGTTATAACGTGTTACAGCAAAACCTTCTTTCCCTGTTTCCATAGCCTTTCGTATAATCTCATGCGAGGAGTCCGAAATTATTTCATCTGCCTGACAAAGAAAGTAGTAATCAGTATCCAATAATCCAGAAGCTATGTTTTGAAAGTAACTTATTTTCCACCGTGTCTTTGCCATTTCCCACATGATTTCAGGCAAATGTATGATCGTGGTTTTGTCGTCCGCGAGGCTGTCTAAGGCTTCTGCCGTGCCGTCCGTACTCCCTATTTCAACAACAACAACTTTATCGCATAATTGCTGTAAGCACTTTAACGTTTCTTTGTAGCAGTAGTCGTATTTTTCTCCGTCCTTTACCCAAAAACAGCCTCCGAGTGTTTTCATTTTTATATCTCATTTAAAATAGCAAAATCTTTTTTGTGAATCAAACATAATTCATTATATTTTTTAGCTGCTTCTATTGCAGTTTTAAAATATCCTCCCCATATATTTTTACCATTGGAAACGAATGACACTTGAAATTTATTAACTTTTTTAGAAAAACACACCCCTTTGTATCCAGTAGTATTTTTGTGACTTATTTTATTTTGTTGATTTTGAATATGTGAAACAACCCTAAGATTTTGTCTTCTATTATCTAATCCATTTCTATTTTTATGGTCTATTTGTTTTTCAGGGAATCCAAGTATCATCCTGTGCATTTTTACAGATTTTCCATCTATTCCGTTCTGTCTTTTTAGGGTTGTTATTGCATACACATTTTTACCATGATAATTTATTCTCCATGTATAATCTTTAATTATTTCGTAATCAATTTCATCAATCAAAACGATGTGCTTCCCAAATTTAGGAGAATTTATTTCTATTTCCATAATTAAAATAATTTCGCCCCGATTGAACGTGGCTATAATTAATCCTGTTATGGAGTAATTCACGTTCGCACGAGGCGTTTAATATTTTAGTTTGGTTCACAGAATTAATTATAGCGCCACAAATGTAATTATTTCTTTAATATAAAAACACCTATTCCGTTCCAATACTGCTCAACTGATCCTTCAAGCCCTTTTCCGAGATGATTTTCGTAAAGTATTTTGTATCCCGCTTCTTTTATTCCGTCACGAGTTCCTCGCTCTACATCTGCCCAATTACAATCGTCCACAACATATATGTGAACATCTGCCATAGAATCTTTAAACTTTATAATAACATCTCTTTGCGATTCATAACTGTGATTGCCATCCATGAAAAAACAGTCTACATCTGTAATTTGCTTTTCGTCAACCTCAAAGCAATCCTGATCTATTATTTTAAATTCTGTATCCATCTCTCCCCAATTGATGGATTCCATGTTTCTAAAAAACACTTCTTTATTATTAGCCTCTCCAAAATCCTGCGACCAATTATCAATTGCGTAGGAGTGGTGCAGTTTGTTGTTGCAGTTCGCAGATACATAAGTCGAACCTCTGAAAATTCCGATTTCAAGGTAGTTATTACTTATACGGCAAAGGTTGTTTAATAAATGTCTTATCTTGTCAGATGTGAAGCCGCCAACACTCATTGCTGCTTTGCTTACTCTGCTTACTCCTGTCTCTG
>ERZ869925.1077-NODE-1077-length-14128-cov-4.862076_pt1 | contig 14128 bp, 24 predicted proteins | sample MGYA00579311_ERZ869925 | MGnify/ENA primary metagenome ERZ869925 (study PRJEB32216, sample SAMN09231817) | wastewater metagenome | place: USA: Maryland | collected 2016-07-30 | study: EMG produced TPA metagenomics assembly of the PRJNA472060 data set (Reclaimed...
CCAGAAGCCATCGCGCCAGCCGCGACCATGCGGAGGGTGGCCCATCAGGCCTCCCAATCGAGCAGCACCAGGACGTGCTTGCCCTTCTGCAACTCGTGCTTGGCGATGCCGGCCTTGGCCAGCTCCTCACACGAGCGCTTCACCTCTTCGAAGCCCTGCCCGTGGGCTGGGCACTTGTGGAAGATGCTCCGCGCCTCGCCGTATTCGTCGGCTACCGCGTAGGCCACCAGGAGCACGCTGCGGGCCTTGTGCGAGAGCTGGGCCAGCTTGGGGAGGACGGTGCGGGGGATGCTCACCACCCACCTCCCGAGGTCCACGCGATGACCGCTGCGACGGCGCCGAAGACGAAGAGGACGACGCCCGCCAGGAGCACGCGGTCAGGGTCGAGGGCAACCCTCCGGGATTTCCGGAGGGCTGCCAGGTTGCCCGGCCTTGCGACCGGGCCCATGTGGATGCGGCCGCCTGCGATGAGGCGCAGCTTGGGGCGTGCGCTCATAGCGGCGCCGCCTGCGTCGTGAGAAAGTGGGGTCGCGAGGCGAATTGACGCGCCGCGCGACCCAACCCGAGCACCGGAGTCACCCGATGGCCGAGAAGAAAGCGACCACCAAGGCCGCACCCAAGAAGCGCACGAAGAAGCCCGCCACGCTCACCGACGTCGTCAAGGCGCTTGCTGCGATTGACGAGACCCTGATGGGCATCCTGCAGGCGATTCAGAACATCGAGGGACCGAGAGGTTAGAGCGTCTCGGCCAGCTTCGTCAGCGACCCCGCCAAGTCGCGCAGCTCGGCGGCGTAGAACTCGCGCTCCCGCTTGGTGAGTAGGACGCCATCTTCTGCGATATGGGTCAGGTTGTTTCGCGCCACGCGTAGCAGCTTGTTCAGCCCGTCCACCTGCCACGCGGCCTTCGTCTCGTCTGGTAGCTTCGCCATGCCCTTGTCCTTGCTGGAGGTTGTTATGCGCGCTCTGCTCGTCTCGCTCGTCCTGTTTGCTGCCTCGTGCTCTGCGCACGATTCCGTCGACGCGGTTCCTGTTCCACCCGAGGACACGCGGCCCGAGGCCGCCATCCCCGATGCCGTCACGCCGATCGACACCACTGCGGACATCGGCACCGATTCGACCCCGCCTGATGTCGCCATTGATACGGCGCCGGGCGCTGAGGTCGACGTGGCGGTCGACACCGCAGAGCCGATGCGCGGCTACTGCGCGGGCGCCTGTCGCGATGACGGCGACTGCTACACGGGCTCGGTCTGCCGATACCTGGCCCAGCAATACGGGTCGCTTACCTGTCGACCGGCCAACTACGAAGCCCCGCCCCTGGAGGAGTTCCCCGGCCCCTACAACGGGGCCTGCCTGACCGACAAGCACTGCGGGACTCGGCAGACATGCAGCTTCGGTCGCGAGCATGGCCGCGTGTGCGTGCCGGGCTGTGGCAGCGACGACGAGTGCGCCGCGCGTCCGGCCGTTGGCAGCGTGCCATTTTCGGAGTGCGTTGACGGGCAGTGTGAGCGCGGGAAGGAGGGGGACGTGTGCGGCAACCCAGACCTCAATCCGCCAAGCACCTGGGTCCCGTTCGCCGTCAACCAGCGAGCCTTCGGCGAATGCATCCCCACTTGCTCGGCTGACGAACAGTGTCCTGGGGGCTTCTGCGCCGAGCGATAGCGCGGGCTGTGCGCGCACCGTGCGCGACTTTGCGCGCACAGGTGGATCGTTTCGCACGATGGCGCGTTGTGAAGCCGTAGCCAACATCACGAAGTCGCCTCCGCTGCGCTCGCTTCCGCATCCGCAGAAGGGGCCAGCAGCTCAACCCACTCATCAGCCGACAGATCGATCACGCCTCGGAGCTTGCTCGCCATGTCACGGGTCATGGGGCGATGGCCCCATGACACCGTGCTCAGATGCGTCTGCGGAATCCTGGTGGTCGAGGCCACCTGGACCGCCCCACCAGCGGCCTTGATGGCCACCCGGAGTTTTTCTAGCGCCGCCTCTTGCCTCGGAGTCTTCATGTGCTGCATATCAGCACTGTGCTGATAGCCGAGTCAAGACCTGTGTCAGCCTTCCGCGGAATCGTGACGGCGCCCGCGCGTGTCGTCACGTTGACGCCCATGGACACGCACGACATCGACGAGCCCGAGGGGCTTTTCATCGGCACCCGCCTGCAGGAGCTTGCGAAGGCTCTGGGTACCAATCAGCGACAGCTCGCCATACGTCTCGGGATCGACCCGCGACACTTCAACAGCCTCTGGAACGAGAAGAAGGCCGCCGGCCTGCCGCTGATCATGCGCATCGCGCGCAACAGCGGACGGTCGATCGCGTGGGTGTGTGGCGAGGAAGCCGCGCGCCCCCAGATCGGGACGGTCGATGCTTCGGGACGAGTCACCATGTCGAACGACACCGCCATAGCCGAGGGCTTCATCCACTTCGTCGACGGGTGTGGCGTCTTCGCTGCCGGCGAGCGCGTGCTCGTCGACCCCACGTCAGCGTGGACCGAGGGTCAGTGGCTTCTGGTCCGTCAGCGCAACGGTGGCGAGCCCTGGATCGCGTGGACCCACAACCGAGGCGACATGCGGCTCATGCAGCGCATCGACGGCGAGGTCATTGGCTTCTCGGACGAGCGCCATGAAGTGGTCGGAATCGTGGTCGGCAGCATCGCCCCGCCTCCCGGAGCGCCGTCAGCAGTGCGCTGACATTTTCTAGTTGACGTGTCAGCGTTGTGCTGACATCGTGCCTCCTGTCACCCGACAGGAGCGCCACATGCCCACCCCGACCCCCGTCACCCTCGACCCCAACCGCAGCACGCACGACCACCTGGCCGACCGCGGGCTGACCCACCGCAAGCCGCTGACCCCGACGCGCAAGCTGGGCGCTCGTGAGGTCCTCAACGCTGAGGGTGCGGTCGTCTTCGTCGGCGACTGCTTCGCGGTCAATGGCTGGATGCGGTCGGGGATGTCGACGCAGGCGGTGGCGTGATGGTCGCCGCCGACACCCAGCCCGCCCTCACCACCGCCCGCGCCAACCACGACGCAGCACGCGTCGCCCTGCAGTCGTCCATCGACGCCTACGACGCCGACCCGAGCGACGAGGCCTGCGACCGGATGATGCAGGCGCAGGCCGACTACGACGCGGCCTTCGTCGCCTGGAGCCAGGCCGAGCGCGGCGAGACCAGCGACATCCAGGCAGCGCTGCTGGCCGCCACTGCGCCCCGCGGCAGTGCCGAGCTGCTGACCGAGTGGGAAGCCGAGGCCGACGAGCACAAGCACGCCCAGATCGCACACAGCGAGCCGCAGACCGGCGAGCAAGAGGAGTGGTGGGACGAGGGCTATCGCTGCGGGCTGCTCTCGGCGTGCGTGGACCTGCGCGAGCTGCTGCCGTCGTCGCCGAGCGATGACGACAAGGCGATCCAGGACGAGGCGCGGGCCATCTCGCCGGTGGCCGTGCTCGATAGCGAGGATGTCGAGCTGCTGACTCTCATCCGCGACCGCGGTCCGAGCTTGTATGGCCAGGCCGCCGCAGATGCCCATGAGCGCGTCCTGCGACTCAAGCAAGCCGGCCTGCTTAGGTGGTACGGCGGGGCCATCATTGGCCATTGGGAGCTGACGTCCGCCGCGCACAAGGCGATGGGTGAGCGCGTCGCGGCGGCGCTTGGGATGACCGGGGAGGTGGCGTGATGCCCGCCTTCGACAACCTCACCTCCCGCGGCCCCGCGCCGGTCCGCCCCATCGACAACGGATTCCGCTGCGTCGCGTGCGGCAACGTTCGGCTTGGGGGCACGAGCTGCCCGGACTGCGGCGACTATCCCTGCCGCCCCCGGTGCGTGTCATGGGGCGGGCTTGACACGTCCTGCTGCAAGCCCGCGCACGTCGCCACGCGCCCCATCGACGCGCCTCCCTCCGCCCTCACCATCACCACCGCCCACCGCACGCTCCTCCGAAGAATCATCGCAGGCGAGCCCGTCGGCGACCTCGGCCACGTCCTCGGCTCGCTCTACCTGCACGACCTCGTCGACGACGACATGGCCAACCGCCTGCCGTTCGTGACGCCGCTCGGCCTCGAGCTCCTGGCTCAGCACGACCGGCTCGCGGCGACCGTGAAGACCGAGCGGCCCCGGCTGGAGTCGCGCCCCATGCCAGCTCCGTGGATCGTCGACGGCTACCCCGGGTACCTGCACCCGCTCGGCGGACGCGTGAGCGGGAGCGTTGTGTGGAAGGCGACGCTGATCCCCTGCGGCGATGGCCGAGCCGAACTGCGCGCGATGGCGAGCGCGGTCATCTCCCTGCTTGACTGGCTCGACCACGAGGACGCCGTGCGGGCGCAGGGCGGTGCGTCGTGAAGCGCGCCGAACGCGAGCGTCGCAAGAAGCGAACGCAAGTGCTCGAAGGCAAGATCGAACACGCCTGGATAGCGACCGGGGTCTCGTCCAAGATCGGCACTGGGTGGCACGTCGGCCTAATTCTCGATGATGAGGCGGGTCGCTACAGTCTCATTGTCGTCGGCATCCCGCCCGTTCTCGTCCAGGAGCTCGGCGCCGAGCCGAGCGTGAGATTGATTGCGGAGGGCGACAACCTGGACTTGCTCATCGCGGCTGCCAACGAGTCGTTCGCGCAAATGGCTGGACCCGACGGGCTCAGGGAATCGGCAGGGCTCGAAAGCGTAACGGTCGAGGCGCGGAGCGCCGCGGGTGACCCCGAGAAGGCTGCGCACCTCTTCGACGGCTACCCGTGGTCGGAGGCGTTCGGTGGGATGTTCGGGGGTATCCATTGACCCCCGCCGACCTCGCCCGCGTCGTAGCCGCCAGCTACCGGCCCAACCGCCACGCTGGCCGCCTGCTCCCGACATGTCACCGCGACGGCAACGTGTACCGCGCCGGCAACCGCAAGAGCGCCTTCCTGCTGATGACCGAGCTGCGCAAGCGCGGCGTCAAGTGCGACGAGGCCGGCGTGCGCGCCGGGCTGGATGCGCTCAAGGCTGACGGGCTCGTGTCGTACGCAGTCGGAGGCTGGGCGGTCCGCGACTGGTCGGCGCTCAAGGCCGCGGGAGAGAAGCGATGATCCCCACGCGCTGCACCGCGCACAGCGACCGCTCGGGCCTCTGGCTCATCCGCCGCGAGCTGCGCCCCTATGGCGTGGGCTGCGCATGGTTCGTCGTCGCGATGGTGTTCGTTCCGGCGGTCGCGGCATGACCGCGTCGTGGGAACAGTACGAGGACTTCGACCCGGCCGACTGGACGGGCGGTGCGCCTTTGCCGGCCGCGCCCCCGCTCCCCATCGACCCGTTGCTCGACGCGCCCCAGCTCGGCCACGAGGTCACCCTCTACCGCACCGACGGCATGACCCGCGACGAGTGGCTGGCCGCGCGTCGTCAGCTCCGCTCGGTCGGTGCGTCGGCGGTTGCGGGCGTGCTTCAAGTGTCGCCGTACGCGTCGCCCCTGCAGGTGTGGGCCGAGGTCACGGGCCGCTATGAGCGCGCCGTCGACGACAGCGAGATCGACCGCATGCTGGTCGGCACCGCGTGCGAGCCCGAGGTGCGAATCATCGCTGCGAACCGGCTCGGCGTCGGCCTGTGCTCGGTCGAGACCGGTGCGGCGCTGGTTGGCACCGGGATCTCGTTCCTCTGCCCGTGGCCCTGGGTCGTGCAGCACCCCCGGCACAAGTGCCTGACCGCGTCGCTCGATGGAGTCGCGTGCGTCGGCGGCGAGCTCTGCGTCGTCGAGCTCAAGACGGCTGGGTGGCGGCAGCGCGACGGGTGGGAGTCGTACCGCATGCACGGGACCATCGAGTCCATCATGGGGACGTCGGTGCTCGCCTACTACACGCAGGTGCAGGCGCAGCTCGCCGTGACCGGCCTGCGTCGTGGCTATCTCGTCGGCGTCGTCGGCGAAGAGGCCGCCGCCTGGATGCTGACCACGATCCTCATGCGCCGCCGCGACGGCGAAGAGGCGCGCCCGCTCGCGCTCCGCGAAGGCGACGTGTTCGTGTTCCAGATCGACCGCGACGAAGAGGTCATCGAGGTCATCGAGACGGTCGTGCCGCGCTTCTACGAACGCTTCGTCGTGCGCGACGAGATGCCGCCCGCGATCGACAAGCGCAACGAGCTCGAGCTGCTGCGCGAGCTCTTCGTCGAGGCGCACCCCGACACCTGCCCGCGCGTCGACCATGTCGGCGAGGCCGCGCGCCGCTACGCCGCCGTCACTACCGCCGCCGGGCTGCTGGAGAAGTCGAAGGCCGCCGAGAAGGTCGCCCTCCAGGAGCAGCTCACGCGCCTGGGCGTCGCGGCGTTCATCGCGCGCGATGACGAGGGCTTCGACTGGCGCATCGAGAACCGCGTGAACCGCTTCGGCTCGCGCACCATGACGGTCCGCAGGGCCAAGGAGTAAGGAACGTGGCAGCTCAGCAACAACAGGCACAGGTCCCGAGCCAGAAGGCCGGACCGCCCGCAACCCCCGACCACGTCAAGCGTCTCGAGGGACTCCTCAACGGAATGACGAAGGACTTCGAGGCCGCGCTTCCCGCCGCCGCGAAGGCGCGAGCGGGCGACTTCCTCCGCATGGCGCTCATCGACGTGCCCCGCAACAAGGGCTTGCTTGAGCTCGCCGAGAAGAACCCGAGCCGCATCATGATCGCCCTGATGGACATCGCGCGCCTCGGTCTCTTCCCGGGCTCGAAGCTCGGCGAGGCGTGGGTCGTGCCGTTCGCGGTCGGCACGGGTCAGAACCGCCGGCCCGACTGCCAGGCGATCATTGGGTACCAGGGCTTCCTCAAGCTCGCCCGGAACTCGGGCCTCATCGAGTCGGTGTGTGCACGCGCCGTCTTCGTCGGCGACCAGTTCGAGGTGCGCTTCGGCCTGCACGAGGACATCGTCCACATCCCGTCGCGCGACGTCGATCGCTCGGACGCGCGCAACGTGATCGGCTGCTACGCGATCGCCAAGTTCAAGGGCGGCGGCCACCACATCGAGTGGATGGACGACATCGAGATCCTGGCCATCGCGCGCCGCTCGAAGACCTACGACCGCCACGCCGACCGCTGGACCGGGCCGTGGGACACCGACTGGATCGAGATGGCGAAGAAGACCGTCATCCGTCGTGCGGCGAAGCAGTGGCCGAAGTCGACCGACATGGCTGAGGCGATGGCGCTCGACGAACGCGCCGAGATCATCGTCGAAGCCGAGAAGCCCGCGCTCGGCTTCAGCAAGCCGGCCGTCTTCGACATGGGTCAGTACGCGGACGCCGAGCCCGAGCCGGTCGGCAACAGCGCGCCGGCGCCCGCCGCCGAAGCTGCCGCGCCCGCTGCTGCTGCGAAGACCCCGACCACGCGCAAGAAAGCCGAGTCGCCTCCGGGCGCGACCGCAGCGCAGCTGACCGAGGCCGACAAGGCCGAGATTCGCCGCCTGGAGCGCGAAGAGGCGGAAGCCGAAGCAGCGGCCCGGGACCGCGCACGCGGCGACGGCTGAGACGGCATCGCGCTCGGCCTCGGCGGGCAGGCGCGATGACGACGCTCGGATGTGCCGGGCACCGGGCCGGGGCGGTTCCCCGGCTTCTGTTCAAGCAACTCCGAATGGTTGGAGAGTGCCATGCGCTGGCTGTCCGTAGATCCTGCGACGAAGACCGGCATCGCCCGCTGGGATGGGCCGCGCCTCGTGAGCGTCGCGACCCTGCGCCCGCTGCTGGCGGCAGAGCAGAGGGCGCATCCCGAGGCGGCTCTCGTGCTCGTCACGGGTGCGACCATTATCCCGTTCGCGACGCCGTTCGCTGCGTGGGGAGCGATGCTCGCTGGCGCCCAAATGGTGGTGGTCGAGGAGGGCATGGGCAGCGCCGAGAAGAGCATCGCCCAGCTCGCGTTCCGGCGCGGCTACATCGCGCATGCGGCAGCATCGCGCGGGGCCCGTCACATCGAGGTCAATTCGAAGCGCTGGAAGAAGGTCGTCGGCACCAAGTACGGCGAGAAGTTCCCCGGCTACTCGAAGCTCGACAAGGAACACGCAATCGCTCTGGTGGCGAAGCACTTCGGCCTGACGGTCCTGGGCGACGAGGCGGATGCGATCCTTGTCGGCGTCTGGGCGCTGGAGCCAAGGGTGGCCGAGGCACCGGAGCGGAAGAAGGCGAAGAAGACGAGGACGGTCCAGTCGTGACCGACCGCCACCCGATGGATTGTTACATCACCCCACCGTGTGCAGCCCGCGCACTCGGCTCGTGGCTGATGAGCCACGACCGCTACGACGACGCGACGTGTGATGGCGAGTGGCTCGACCCCTTCGCCGGTCCCGGCGCGTTGCTTCCGTGGATGCTGCACCTGGACGCCGAGTTCGTGCCTGACGATCTCACCCACGCCTTCGAGCTCGACATGCGATGGGACGCCGAGCAGGCCGCCTACATCCCGGCGATGAACCGCCGCATGGGCCGCGACTCCCTCGCGATCGAGTGGGCCATCCGTCGCTCGCGGCCGAACGTCTCGACCAACATCCCGTTCGGCGTGACTGCCGAAGCGCTCGCGCGCTGCCGCGACCATGCCTACGACCATGGCCGCGTGTCGAGCGTGCTCATGCGGACCGACTGGTGGCAGCACAAGGGCCGCGCCGGGCTGCGTCCCGACCACATGCTGCTGCTGGAGTGGCGGCCCTCGTTCGGCTTCCGCCTCGAGCCGAAGACGCAGCGGCTCGTGATGTCGACCGACTACGCCGGCTACGTCTTCTGCGTCTACGAGCCGCGCCCGACGGGCCGCACCGAGACGCACTTTCTCGCGCGCCCCAGCGTGCCCGACCACCTGCGCGCCGAGCATCGTCGCTTGGCGCGCCTCGCCTACAGCATGGGCATGGAAGCCCAAGGAGCCACGACGTGACCAAGACGAAGACGAAGCCCCCCAAGAAGGTCGAGCCCCTCAAGCAGCCCGCGAGCAAGGAGTACAAGCTCCTGTCGATCGACACCGAGAAGATGCCCGTCGAGCTATCGCAGGCCGAGCGCGACCGCTGCGCCATCGAGCTCGCCGAGCTCAACGAGGAAGCCGAGATGCTCACCGAGGAGAAGCGCGAGGTGATGCGCGGCTGGCGCGTGAAGCTCAACGCGAAGCACGAGGAGATCGCCGACTGCGCGGCCGGCGTGCTCCGCGGCGCGCGCCCCAAGGCGTTCAGCGTCGAGACCCGCGCGGTCTACAAGACCCGCATGGTCGAGCGGGTGCGGGCCCAGGACGGCGTAGTCATCTCGAAGCGCCCGATGACGCCCGAAGAGGAGGTCGAGCACCTGCAGACGAGCATGGAGCGCGCGCAGCCGGCGACCCTGCAGCGCGAACCGTCGCCCGACAAGGCGAACGCGACGAAGGTGTCGCACGGCTTCGACGGCGACCTGAAGCCCGTCGCCGATACGCTCGTCTACTCGACCGGCCCCGACGAGCCGACCGAGGAGCAAGAGGAGCCCGAGATCGACGACGACACCCGCGCGGCCCTCGGCGGCCTACCCCGCGGCTGGCGCAAGGTCTGGCTGGAGGCGACCTGGCGCATCGACGGCGAGGCTATCCCGCTGCGTGGCGGCGACCTGTGGGAAGTCTACATCGCCATCAAACCCACGGGCTCGACCACGGCCGACCTGCACACGAGCTGCGAGCGCGTCGGGCTATCGCTCGGGCATGTCCAGCGCGCGCTCGCCATCATGCGCCGCTGCAAGCTCGTGAAGGCGGACGAGGGCGGCGTGTGGTTCGTGTCGGAAGAGGCGCCCGAGGTCGAGACGGAGGCTGGCCGCAATGACCCGCTGCCGGAAGCGAGCTCGCCGAAGAAGCCGAAGAGGCGCGGCGCGAAGGACACGGGCGAGGCGGCCATCAATCGCGAGCTCGGGCAGAGCGAAGGCATGGAGGCGGTGCACTGATGAAGACCCGCGAGCAGGTCGAGCGTGAACGCACCTTCGAGCGCCTCTTGCCGCGCGAGATCGTGGTCGACCTGTTCGCGGGCGGCGGGGGCGCGTCGACCGGCATTCGTGCCGCGCTCGGCCGCTGCCCCGACATCGCCATCAATCACTCGGAGGCGGCGATCGCGATGCACGCCGCCAACCATCCCGTGACCCGGCACTATCAGGAGGACATCTGGGACGTGGACCCGCGCGTCGCAGTCGGGCGCCGCAAGGTCGGGTTCCTCTGGGCAAGTCCGGATTGCACGCACTTCAGCCGCGCGAAGTCGGGCGTGCCGAAGTCGAAGAAGATCCGCATGCTCGCCAAGGTGGTCATCAAGTGGGCCGCCATGGTGCGCCCGAGGATCATCGCGGTCGAGAACGTGCCCGAGTTCCGAACGTGGGGCCCGCTCGACGATGACGGCGAGCCCATCAAGGCGCGTGCCGGCGAGACGTTCCGCGAGTGGGTCGCCGACCTCGAGCTGCAGGGCTACGCGGTCGAGTGGCGCGAGCTCGTCGCCGCGGACTTCGGATCGCCGACCAGCCGCAAGCGCCTGTTCGTCATCGCGCGGTGTGATGGCCGCCCGATCGTGTGGCCCGAGCCGACGCATGGGCCGGGGCGCGCGCTGCCCTGGCGGACGGCTGCGGAGATCATCGACTGGTCGTTGCCGTGCCCGAGCATCTTCGGTCGCAAGAAGCCGCTCGCGGAGAAGACGCTGGCCCGGATCGCGCGCGGGCTTGATCGCTTCGTGCTCAGGTCAGCGCGGCCGTTCATCGTGCCGCTCACCCACGGCGGCGGGCCTGGTCGCGTGCACGACATCGACGAACCCGTGCGGACCATTACCTGTGCGAGCCGCGGCGAGCTTGCCCTCTGCGCCCCAACCCTCATCCAGACTGGGTACGGCGAACGGCCCGGGCAGGCGCCGCGCGTGCTGGACCTGCACGAGCCGCTGACCACCGTCGTCGCGACCGGCCAGAAGCACGGCCTGGTCGCCGCGTTCCTGTCGAAGCACTACACGGGCGTCATTGGCCAAAGCCTCGCGAAGCCGATCGGCACCGTCACGTCCGTCGACCATCACTCGCTGTCGGTTGCGTGGCTCGCGAAGCACTACAGCAACGGCTTCGGTTCCGATGTGCGCGAGCCGCTCCCGACCGTGACGGCTGGAGGCGGTGGCCACCTCGCCGAGGTTCGCGCTTTCCTCGTCAAATACTACGGGACCGCGGATGCCTGCGACCTTCACGACCCGCTCGACACCGTCACGGCCAAGGCGCGCTTCGGCCTCGTGACCGTCGCCGGCGAGGACTACTACATCGCCGACATCGGCATGCGCATGCTGCAGCCGCACGAGCTTTTCGCGGCGCAGGGGTTCCCGGCCGACTATGACCTGCTGACTGGCACGCTGAACAAGACGCAGCAGATCGCGCTCGCGGGCAACAGCGTGTGCCCGCAGATGAGCGAGGCGATCGTGCGGGCGCAGGTTTCGGGCGTTGCGATGCGGTGGGCAGCGTGAGCGGCCACCTCACCCCTCGCGAGCAAGCCGCGTTCGACGCAGGCTTTGACGCCGCATCGAAGGCGTTCCGGGATGGCGCGCGCGACTGTGCCCGGCAGTCGGCCTATGCGCTCGCAGAGTTGGCGGCAGAGCGCGAGCGGGTGAGGCGGTGGAAGGCGCGGCTGAGGTGGCGTCACGACCACCCCCACCACGACGAAGACTACCCGGATGACCGACTGCAGGCGCGCGACTTCTACGTGATGTCCCACTTCCGCGAGATGAAGCGCATCCCCATCGCCGGCCCGCGCGGAGCACTGCCATGAGCGTCAACGATGCAATCACGGCGCACCTGCATGGTCGCCTCATGCGAGCCCTGGCCCGCGTTGAGCAGGTTGAGTCCAGCGAGGCATTCATCCGCGCCATCCTCGACGTCACCCGCGGCGAACTGGAGGTCGAGCGGGCCCGTGTGCGTCGCTGGCAACTACGGCTGCGATGGCGCAGGACCGAGTTGCAAGACGATGAGGGACGTGTCGATGTCCGCGAGCTCGACCGCTTGCTCTATCGGCAGGTTCGCTTGGAAGAGGATGGCGCGCGCCTTGCGACCGACGACACCGAGATGCTCGACATGACCATGCACGGCCCGAAGCCGGGCAGGTTCCTGCCGTGACCCGCACCGCCCTGGCCCCCGCCTGGACCACCTCCGAGGCCATCGCGGAGCGTCAGGGTTGCAGCCGCAGCTACCTGCGAGAGATGATGGATGCGACGCCGCCCCACATCGCTCGACCGTGGGTCGTCAAGGGCACGGGCAAGGGCAGGTCGACGCGCTACTCGTGGGAGGTCACGCGCGTCGACCAATGGTGGCGGGAGGTGCACGAGTGGCAAGCATCGAGAAACGCCGTGACGGCTACCGTGTCCGCTGGCGTGACCCAAACGGACGGGCACACGCTCGACAGTGCCCGAGCAAGAGAATCGCTGACCAGCTCCTCCGCGAAGTCGAAGCAGCCGTTGCGCTTGGTCGCAACTGGCAACCTCCTGCCCGCGTCGAGATACCGAGCGTTGAGGCCCTGATAGACGCGTACCTGCTCGACCTCTGTCGCACGCTGGCGCAAGGAACCGTCAACAGCAACCGAACGTCCCTCAAGGCGTGGCTCGTCTGGCTCACCGCGCGGGACATCGACACCCCCAAGGCCCTCACCAGCGCGAAGCTCGAAGACTTCGACGCTGAGCGAGCTCGGGACGGCAAGGCCGAGTCCACGCGCGCGAAGCAGATCGCGGACATCGAGCGATGGTGGCGATGGTGCTGGGAGCGAGACGAGTACCGACCCCACATGTCAGCGCTCGGCAGCGGGATCCGAAAGCCGCAAGTGACGCCAGCCGACATCGTTGCGCCCTACTGGCACGACGTCGATCGCATCTGCGGCATGGCCAAAGAGCGCGCCGTCGAAGGGCTGCGCCCCGACCGTCGGCAGAAGGCGCCGCGTTGGCGGGCGATCTACCGAACCGTGATGCTGATGCGCGCGTTCGGCCTCCGCGTCGGCCAGGCGCTACGACTCGAGTGGGAGGACTTCAGCTTTCCGCTTGGGACCATCCGCATTCGGGGCAAGCTGGGTAAGACGCAAGCAGAGCGCGTCGGGCGCACGCTGCCCCTGCCCTCTTGGCTGGTCGCTGAGATGCTGTCATGGGAGCCCGACGAGCACAGGACCGGGCTCGTGGTCTGGGTTCCTGCTCGCTCGCGCAAGGGTATCGAGAACGGGACGCGGGTCCCGCTCTCCCGCAGCTACGCCGCGAAGGGCACCGCCGAGCTGTGGCGCGAACTGCCCGACGTGCGGGCCGAGGTCTACGTCGACCACCCCGATCACGCCTTCCGCCGGTGCCTTCGTACCGAGCTCATCGCGGCACGCTGCCAGAGCGATGCGGTCGAATACTGGTCGGGCCGTAGCACCGGGACACGGTCGCGCTACACCGACCCGCGCTGCCATGAACTGACCGAGATCGCCGCAGCGATCCCGGCCCCGCCCTGTGTCCCTGCTGTGTCCCGCGGTCCGGTAGCTATCGTGCCAGAGGCGCGTGCAAAGCGGCTGAGCGCGTAGCTCTGTTCATTCCTGGCAGAACTTGCAGGGCTACGCGGGCCTTGGCGTTGCGAGGATTGGCGCGGGTGTCGTGACCACCCGTGTGGCCGCAATCTCGCCCGTCGTGTCCCGCTTGTGTCCCAGGCGTGTCCCGCTGGCGACGGTCACCGCCGACCCCACCGGACCACCCGGGTCCGGCGGCAGGACCCGGAAGCCCACGACCGCGCCGAGCTCGCCGGTGATGATGACGTGCCCGGTCTCGAAGCCGAGCGCGTCGAGCGTGGCCTTGATCCCCTTCGCGGTGGCCTTCTCGATCTCGCGTCGGAAGGCGGGCACGACGGGGACACCGATCACTTCCTCGAGCGCGCCGAGGGCGACGCCGACGCCAGCGTTCACCGCGTCGGCAATGCGGGCGTCTTGGGCGCTCACTTCGCGACCAGGGCGCGGACCGCGGCGTCCTTGGCTTCGAGCAGCTTGCGCAGCGCGACGGTGCGCTCGAGGTTGCGTGGGAGCGTCAGGCTGTCGCCGGTATCGCCGGGCGACTGGTCGCCGAGCGTCATGCGGCAGGCGATGTCGTGGAACGGCTTGCTCACGGCCTGGAGCTTGGGCGGCAGATGCGCGTAGGCGAAGAACTGAAGGATATGCTCGGGCTGCGCGGCGGCGGGGGCGGGCGGCGGGGTCTTCTCGTCCATGTTCATTCCTCGG
>ERZ869925.1079-NODE-1079-length-14094-cov-5.395755_pt1 | contig 14094 bp, 11 predicted proteins | sample MGYA00579311_ERZ869925 | MGnify/ENA primary metagenome ERZ869925 (study PRJEB32216, sample SAMN09231817) | wastewater metagenome | place: USA: Maryland | collected 2016-07-30 | study: EMG produced TPA metagenomics assembly of the PRJNA472060 data set (Reclaimed...
GCCCTTGCCATTCTTGAGAATGACAGACCCGAGGCCGGTAGACGGAGAATAGTCCATCGACAATACCAAAACGTTGCCCGTGGTCCCGTCACCTACCTCTAGGTTGATACTATTTCCTACTGTGGAGTTGTCCCCGGATTGCGTGTATATCTGTGCAATTCGGTTCGGAAAGGATGGGCTGTAAGACCTGTGAAGAAGGTTGGCAAAAGTCGATCCGGCGCTTGCCAAAATATGATTTCGCGGTCCGTTAGTGGAGTTTAAAAACTCTATTTTGCCTGTCGCGGAGGAGGACACTTCGAAGTGAAGCGTGTTGTTGTCGAGATAGTCTGCCGCTCCTGAACCAAACTTGATCTTCCCGCCAGTGCCAACCGTGATATCTCCGTCCACAGTAAGGTTCGCGAGCGTACCTTGATTAAGGTCAACGTTTGTCGATGTAATAGATCCTCCGTTAGGTAATGTCATTGTTCCGCCAGAGAAACTAGCTGTGCCTGTAATAGTTAAAGACGAAGCAGTTAAGTCTCCTGTAATAGTTGCTCCTGTTGCGGATAAAACTCCACTGGAAGTAACTTTAAAAGGAGCAGAACTTGGTGTGGCTGCTCCAGCAAAGAATGTTGTAGAGCCAGTATCAATACCTCGTGTGGACGCACCAGAGCCCAAATACAGCCCTGTTATTCCATTAATGGTCCAACCACCTATTGTACCACTTTCTGCCGTCAGAGCGCCCGCTGAGGAGACTCTGAAAGGCGCTGACGCCGGAGTTGTATTGCCAATCCAAAATCTTAAAGATCCACTACTAGAAATGCCAGTAGCTCCAGTGTCAGAAGTCAAATCTGTTGGACCAATAATCCAACCACCGATAGATCCTCCAGTTGCAGAAATACTTCCTTTAACATCTAATGAAGATCCGTCCCAAGTAAAACCTGCGGAGTGTCCAATATTTCCAACTCTAATCTTAGGAGTTCCTGAATCGAGTCCTATATAATAACCACCGTTAGCAACGTCTGAATAACTAGTTTTCCCACTTCTCAGGGAGCCTCCTGTAGCTATGGTCAAATCACCATCTACAGAAAGGCTCCCTGTTTTTGTTTTAACAGCAGCTAAATTTGTAACATCAATCATTGATCCAGTTATAGACTTTGCTTTAATGGCATGCTTAGACAGAGAATTAGGGCCTAATGGCGCAACTTGCGTGTACGCTCCTGCCATAACGGATTCAGCGAATTCCTCTAAATACTTAATCCTGTCATCTATTCCACTCATTACGCACCTCTGTCACATCTTGTCATTATAACAACAGCCTCTTCTTCGTATTGAAGCTTACCTTCGTGTCTAGATGGCTGAACAAATATTTGATCAACTGTCACGGGAAAGCTGTTGCCGAGAAAGTCTTTGTATGTTATCTCTGAATTGGTTGTTCTAAGTGTAGTTAGATTATCCCAAAGTTGATGCGCTTTAAGAGTTGACTTACCGCCGTTTCTTAATTCAGTATAATCAGCTATCCTAATTGAAACCTGAACCTGCGGGAGGTACTTAAACCTAACGCGGGTATGATGGTCAAAATTTTTCAAAACTGGAGTGGCCGAACCGTCTCCATCTAAAACGAACTTGAAATAATTATACAAACCATACTTACTTGTAAGATTTGTTTCTTGCGGAGAACTAGTCATAGCAGAATAGTTAGTAGTACTTATATCAGTTACTAAGCTGGCTGTGATTGTCTCAGTAGCGTCAACCTGCAATGCGTTTATATTTGTATATAATTGCCTCTTTTGAAAACCAGGGAAACCTCCTCTTGTTATGGAGGTCCAAAGAGTTCCGGTTGTAGCGAACGTAGAAGACAATGACGAATCCCATTCTGCCGGGAAATCTATAATAATTGTATCCGTGTCACCAGAATCATTTCTTACTATATAAACTCTAGACCCTAACCCTTGAGGGAACACAAACATAGGCCCGTAAGTATCTGTTCCTATGCTCGTAACTTCGTAAGCTACTTCCCATGCATATTGACCGGGGCGTATCTTGGTTCCCATAAACAGAGCAATACTGTCTTCTGAGCGTATTGTATTAACTCTAACCTTCGCTAGTACATACATGAATTTGGAGTCTGCTGATATACCAAGCACTTCTTTTACTGTAAATCCAGACTTTTTGCTTAGCCCGGTATTAACGTTCTGCCCTGTCTGCGGATCGTATATCCATACCTCAGGGCCAACATTGTAAATAAGCAAGTCCCCGCCGACAGCAGCGTATTTGAAGTTGTACTCAGATGGCTTGTCTTTCCATTGCCACAGAACCTCTATAACATCTTGCTGGCTATCTATGGAGTAAACAGCATCCTTCTTTCTGACAAATAGAAAGTCATTAACAACAGATACTCCCTGAAGGGAATATGTGCTGTCTCCAGTTGAACCTCCAAGATTTCCTGTTCCAGATAAAGCTATATCAATAGGGCCAGTCCAACCATCAACAGTAGGGTCTGTAGTGTAATAAACAAGATCGTTATTTACGAACGCATAAAGCGTTCCGCGTATTGACTCAAATCTAGTTGGCTTAGTGCCAGAAGAAAAGGGAGAATGGTTTCTACCAATAGGAACCCAAGTAGCCGCTGCTGTAACATCTGCCTGTGTTAAGAAGTCTGTAGTAGTAGCATCTGAAGGAATAGCTATAACGCCTACGCCATTAAATATCTTAAAATCAGTTATAGCTACGCCTGCTGTATAGACTTTAGTCCAGTCATTAGTGGCGTTAGCCGCTGTCCGTCGCCAAATGTTTAAGCCTTCCCATAAGAAGTCGTATCTAACGTTTGCACTAGTAAGATACGTACACATTCCAGCAACATCGCCAGTTGAGCCTGTTAATGTTTCAGTAGACGCTACAGGCGGAGCTAAAAAGACCTTGCCCGGAACATGAGTAATAACTCCACTTCCCCACCAGTATGCCCTTTCGTCTGAAAAATCGAATTCCATTTGGCCAACACCACCAGAAAAATCAGACATAGAAAACGGGGTATCTAATTTAGGATCAAAGTCCCTAGCATTAGCAATGTCCTGAGTGACTAGTCTTTGAGACTCTATAGGAGGAGCTTCTGTTGTCTGCAATTGCTTCGTCTGCCCCGGAGGGGACACAAGCATAAATCCATAAGTGGATCCTCCATTTACAGTCAATGAAACATCAAAAGGAAACGAATTATCTCCAGCAGGCATTATCCAGCCCCCCATCTAGCATCATGTCCCCATATACGTTGCGAACGTCTGCGCCTAGATCTCTTTGTTTTGTTCTCTACAAATAGCGACTGGTAATATGTAGCCTGCTCTTTGTATCTATTAACATCTGTGCTAGGTGCAGTATTTGCGAGATCTGCATATAATTTATGAGCAGCTCTATATAGAATAAGATCGATCTGTGGATCAATAGCTTCTACGTAATCAGACTCATTGTATAACTGAGTTAAAATAGATGTTCCATGTATTCTCAATCTTCGATCTTCTGCTAATTCATTCTTAAATTCGAATGTACGAATAAGTCCATCATCTATAATTTCAAAAGGAATTTCCTGCCAAGGCATTCCCTTTGTTCTACTATCTGTTGAATCTGAATTAGAAGTCGATTCCATTTCTACCTTGTTAACTATTCTTATATTTTGAGGTACTTGGTACTGATAAAGGTCGTCCTCTGTATATATAGAAAGGTCGATAATTGGCTTATATAATATAGGAAAACAATCAACTATAGCCCAGTTGATAGCGTCCTTATAATCTTCAGGAGTAAATCTGAAGCTAACTTCAAACTCTGTACCAGAACCAATTTGGGCGCTTAAAGCAGGGCTCACGGTGAATGTAGATGTAGATTGTACCCAGTCTGTTATCTGGCTCCAAGATCCGGTAGACGGTATATAAACACTCCATCCATCTGCTCCAGAAAACCCTCCGAAGTAGTCATCTGGGAACCTAGAAAAACGAGCATGGCTGCAAATTAAGGTAGTGCCACCAACGTTTCCGGCAGACGTTGTTTGTCCAACAAACATAGTCTTAGTCATCTTACCAAGACGTTGTCTAAGCGTTTTTAATGTAGTTCCGCCACCACCATGAAACGCCTGAGAATCATTAATATCAGAAAGAGACGCGCCATCAAATGCTAAGACTTTATACCAATAAGCAGGAGAACCGCTAGCCCACTCGAATGTAAATTCATGAGGAGGTCCGTCTGTGTTTGATTCAGCTAATGTTGCAGGATCAGGAGTAGCTCCACTATCTGCATAAACTCCGTCTGGAGTAGAGGCATAATAAAGCTTAATTGTAGTATAGCCTTGAGCAATTAATGCATCTAGCTCTAATTCTTCTATATTATGAGTTATAGTTACGGCCATACTACTTTCCCGCCTTTAATTTTAGTGAACATTACTTTACTGCCTATTGCTATTTTAGAGGGGACAACTTTGCCCCCTCTAATTATAGCACGTATTGCTCGTAACGTTCCTGAAGAATTATATTCTCCAAATTGCTGTCCTCCGAAATATTCAGACATAGTTACCTAGCCTTTCTTTTTATTAATGACAGCCTCTACTTCTTCGATTGGGATAGCGTTTATTTCATTAGCTCTTTCTATGAGATCTGTCATATCAGGAATATCAGTAAATACTACCGTTCCATCATGTTCAATGGAAAACTGAACACCGGAAGGAATACCTACCTCTTGGACCATTTCATTAAATTCTTTTTGCGCTTCCTGAATTTTATTATTGGCCCAAGTAAGACCTGCTATTTCTGCCTTATTTAATTTTAAATTCATCACCTAATCCTTAGCTAAAATAATGAAGATATCTGAGGTTTCCAGCAACAGAGATAGGCAACTTTCCAGAGTAGGCACCAGCCGCCGCTCCGTCTGCTGTATCAAAAGCCATGTAGTAGTTATTAGTAGCAGACGTAGGCTTATTAATAGAAATACCCGTAGCAGTAGTAACGCTAGCAGCTCCCATATTATCAATAACCATACCTGTAATAGTAGTGGGTATTTGAGTACCTAAAACCTTGCCTGCGTAATAACAAATAAGATTAGAAATTGTTCCGCCGGCGCTACCAGTTTGAACTTGCGCTAACGAACCATATACTGATGTTTGAGTCGCTCCTGTGGGAGCGGCAAACATGGGGGTTAATCTAAGTCCGTAACTTGAACCAACTGTACCAGAAGCAGGCGCTAATGTTGTATTAAGCCTAAACGCGGCAGGGTTATTCCCTGTGCCATCAATGGTGCCACTTACAATCATTACTTGCCCGACAGCATTGCTAGCCGTAGTTACTGTTCCATTAAGAGTAAACGCAGCTGCGTCAGTATGAGATCCTTGGAATATGACCCTGCCCGTAACATCAAGAGGAACTGTAGGAGTCATTCCAATTCCGAGTCTATTATTAGCCTCATCATACTTACTTGTCCCAAAAGTTATAGTTCCCTTAGTGGCATGATCTGTTGTTGTTATTGTTAATCCAGCACCAGATGCATCTGTTGTGGAGCCTATAAGTTTTGGTGTATAAACCTGCAATGCTGTGACGTCGCCGTCTGCTGTATTAGTTGGCGCTGAAGTAGAGCCAACATTAAGATATCCCTTTACATTGGCATCACCATACGCCTTAAACACAGACACTACATTGCCAGCGTCGGAGACGTCGGTAGTACATCCTTGAAAATAATTACCACCTATATACACGTTAGTTGCGCTTGAGTTAATATCAACTCCAGTAGTAGCGCCTCTGATAAGATTTCCTACAATAGAAACTTTATCAGCGCCGGATCCGAGCTTAATTCCAATGCCGTTTGTGTGTACCGGCATCATGATACAGCCAGTAATATTAAATCCTGAAGCAGATCCGTCTTGTATATCTACGCAAATCGCACCGCTAACAGAAGAGCTTGGAACAAATTCAACTGAGGAAAGGTAATTATCAGCAAGATTATAGGAACCAGAGCTTCTTAAGACTCTAAGACCTGCTGTGAGAAAATTCTCCGCGCTACCTGCATTCCAATAAAAGCCATTGCTCGTGCCGAGTGAATTGCTCCAGTCGATAAGAACTGCTATATTGTAACCAAGAAACTTAGGGTTAACTAGTCTTACTGAAGGAACGCCTTTAACTCTCAGTCCTGTTGCAGTTTTTGTTGTATCAAGAAACTGACAATCAGTGATCATTGTGTCGCCGGGCATTGGGTATGTAGTAGTTTGGTCTAGATGGACAGCAGCATCTACTACGGCTGTAACTGCATTTCCAAATGTGCAATTGTGCCATAACCAGTTAGCGCTAGGCGCTCCTATGTGATCAACTAATCTATATGCCTTGTTAGAAGTGTTGGATGTTTCAAATCTAACATTGGACATACTAGCGCCATTTTCCCACTTAAGCAAGCCACCTGTAGTTTGGCTACTTGCCCCAGTATACAGGAATCTTATGTCGCTAATCTCTGCATACCCATTAGAAATAGTGGCAGCATAGTTATCTGTAGCTGCTGTAGAAATAGTAGAGACAGATCTTAACGAACCCTGAATTCTTACAGACCCGTCAATTTGAATATTAGTAACCTTATATGTCCCTTTAGGGAAATAAACAATCCCTCCACCATTAGCAACAGCGGCGTCAATCGCATCCTGAACCGATGCTGTGTCATTAGTGGATCCGTCACCAACTGCTCCATATGTTTTAACATTAAACGGAATGGAATATTCAATATCTGTTAAATGATGGGCCAAAACGCCAGCGTAAATTCGATCGCCACTAAGAACGGTTCTTGCAGAGGATCCTTTTTGCGCTCTAGTTATAGTTAATGTATTACTAGATCTAGCGGTGATTTTAACTATCTCACTATTTGAGCTAACAGCAGTAGTTTCTGCGGCAGTTATGACTGCGTGAATAGGAAATGTACTGCCGAATACAGAGCCATCCGTGACAACTACAGAAGTGCCAGACGCAGCCGGAGAAGGAACAGTCGCTACTGTTGTGTAAGCGAAATTAACATGTTGATCAATAGTCATTTATCACCTCTTAAGTTACTATGCTATAACCCATAAGCGTTACCGCCTCAACTGTATTAGCTCCACCAGCAGCAGAAAACTCTAATTTCATATTCTGATTAATGGTACCGGGTAAATCTATTCCTGTTACTATAATAGGCTCGGCGCTAGCGCCAGCAGTAGCAGGTAGTGACATTCCTCCGGTCCAAATTGTAGTAGCTCCATCTAAAAGAGAAACTGTAACAGTAACGGCAGTTGGAGCGACCGCGCCTGCAACAAACGTTGCCGTAAAACCACTAACTACATGAATTGCATTAGAAACAGCAGCCTTAGTAACGGTCGCTTTGGTGTTAGCCGCTGGAGCATGTACGCTTGTCCATTCTATATAAGACATAATCTACCTCTTTACTTCACGATAAAGTCATCTGTGTCAAGCTCTCCAGAAAAATCTTCCTTAGGCGTTTTAAGTTCTTTAATTTCTTCTTGAAGATTTCTTATATAGCCCTTAAGGTTAATGTTTTCTTTAACAAGCTCCATTATTGCCATATGATTAGAAACAAACGTTTCTATATCTTGGTTAATCATTAACTTCCTCTTTGTATTCGGTTTCATCTACTTCATAAAGATCGCCTTCATCGAAGTCAAGGTATTCTACCTGTTGCTCCTTAGGCTTAACCTCAACCCAAGGAGTGTCATCTTTATGAAGCTGAACAACATAGCTTAATTCTTCAGAAAATAACTTAGCCTTGGCTCTACTAGTAGTTCTGCCAATTCCATTTCTGAAATGCACATCGTACCGTATCCCGTTGAAATCCTTGTTGTGCTTATTACTAATTTCTGTATCTTCTTGGTTATGTGTAATAACTCTCTTTACGAAATTAGGTTTAATCACATAAATAAATCTCCCGTTAGATGTTGTCTCGTTGTGTCTATTCTTACTAATCATTACGTACCTCTAACCTTGATTATACCATAAATACAAATAGGCAGGATTTCTCCTGCCTATTTTTTTATCTACAAACAGATTAACTCTTGACGAGATACTTCTGTCCATAAGCCTGATCAATGCTAGCGTCTGTGACCCAAGCGTTGACATTGAAAGAGCTACCGCTCATATTGGACGAAACAATCACGACTCTGGCATAACGGAATGTTGTGCGGAGTCTGGACTTAACACGGATAGCATTAGAAATAGAACCGTCAAGATCGTCTAATGCACCCTCGATAATCTTTTGGTCTGTTTCCCATGTAGAACCATCAAGGGAGACCTGCCAATAACAATCAACGTCAGCCTGCGAACCAGTAATGGAAGAGAAAATAATCTCGATACCAAGTCCGTGACCCGCAGGAGCGCCTTCGATGTAATCCCCAACATATCCGCTTTGGAGATCAATTGTTGCACCGTTTGTAGTGGTAGCAGTTGTGATAGCGAGCGGAGCGCCTGTGAAAATTGTAATTCTAGAATCTCTCATTTCTTACCCCTTTCCTTAGGCCACTCTAACGCCAGCAAGCTTAGAAATACCCTTGTTGTGAACATGATGGAGCCCAACAGGCCAGTCAACAGTAACTCTAAAAGAGAGCTGATCGTCAGTAAGCTTAGGTTCCCCGACTTCAATAGGATACATCTGAATTCCCTCAATATAGGGGTGTCCTAACTTAAGGAAATAAACAGGTCTACAGGCTTGCGAGTTAACTGTATCTGTGCCGATAACACGAGTGGACTGATCGGCTTTAAAGCCCATATCGTACCACTTAATACCCTTATCCTCAGGATAAATAAGCACAGGCTTACTAGGTTTATCAGAAGAAGTTCTACGACCAACGTTACCTGTGTAGTTAGGAAGGTCAAGAGTCTTCTCTGTGTACTTACCAAGACGTCTCAGTACGCTTCTAAGCGTAGCGATAAAGTCGGAAGACGTAAGCGCAATGTCGCCATTGTGGCCATCTAAGGCGTCAATAGCTTCGTCAATCTTGTCAAGGAATGTGTACATTGTCGCTTCAGAAGGACCAGCAGCAGCACGAACATCAAGTTCGGCAGAGCCAGAGTTACCGTAAACAATTTGAGCAGAGGCCATGTTGGCAAGGCGGACCTTAATACCATCAAAGCCATGCGGGTCGGAAGCTTGGTCACCATTAATGAAATAATCATTAAACGTCCAAGACATACCCTTAACAGCGAGCTTTGTGCGCTCACCTAAGAGATCGGGAGCCTCGCTATCACGAGTGTCGATCTTTTCAATATCGATTTGCGCGCCCATTTGGAACACTTCATCGACGGCCTGCCCCTGACCAATACCAGAAATTGTCCCGAAGCTAGTTCCTCTACCCTGTCTGAATCCGACAGTAGGAATAGAGTTTGTAGTCCGATCCTTTACGGAGAGTGTACCAAGCGTTCTCCAAGGGAGAAGGTTGGCAATATCACACTCCTGAATAATCAGACTAACAACACCAGCGCCAGCCATGTCGCCTTTCTTGGCCTTGGCTCTTTGAATATCAGCGAGATTAAGCACTGTAGCCATAGTCTATTACCTCATTTTTCTCATTTTCTCAATCATTTGTGCAGAGGCTTTGCTTATTAAATCTCTACCTACTGCAACACTATCGTCGCCAGCGGACTCGTTTCTTGTACGAGTAGACGGCTTAACTCTTTGTCTAGGTCTCACATAGTCGATCTCCTCATCTTCTTCCGAAGATATCTTCTCAATAGAAGAAGCAAGTTTGTCCATTCTAGTAAGAAGAGGCTCGTCCTCTGTACCGTAATCCAGATCCTTATCATTAGGATCTATTCCGGCCTTCTTAGCGAAAGCCTTTAATTTCTCTGTGGCCTGCTTACGATATTGTCTGATTTGAGCTTCGCTCTCGTCGTCGTCTGTACCGTATCTTTGGTAGCCTAACTGGTTAGCCATTTGTTGTTGATAGAGAAAATTTCTCTGCTGTTCAGCAAGAGCTTCTTGTTCTCTTTTTGTTTTAAATCCTTGGTACTTGTTATCAAAGATTTCCTTCGACTCATCATCAAGCATATCCTTTATGATATTCTTCATGAAATCCAAGTCTTGAGCTTTATCCTCAATAATACCAAATCTTTGAAGAAGAGACCCTAGTGCATCTCTTGTTTCGTACAGCTCCCTATCCTTTTTGGCTAAAACTCTCTGAAGTCCCTTATAGAACTTCCCATCGGAGTCCCCTTCGGCAAGGGCATTTACGACTGCGTTTTCAATCGACTCTCTCATCTTTTCGTACTTCTTCCGCTCACGAGGTGAAAGATGTTCAATTTCGAATTCTTCGTCGTTTTCGTCCTCGTTCAGTTCCTCGTCGTCGAACGAATAATCTTCGCCAAATAAATCGCTGTCGTCGATTAATTCGTCTTCGCTGGTTCTTTTACGTGCCAATGTAGTATTCCTCCGTTTAATAAATTATACCATACTTAATATTTGTATTATTTTAATGAATAATAAGGTCTTCTGAATTTTCTGTTTGTTAATTTATACCCTTCTCTTCTTAGGTTTAAGCCAAGAGAAAGGTCTGCCTTAGTACTGTTAAGACTTCTATCTGCGGCAACAGCTTGCGCTAATCCAGCACCTCCAGAAAGCCCGAAGTTATTAAGAGTATATTCAAGTCTATTTGCGGGTTCCATTCCGTACCATTCCACGAGAGAACGATCTAGTTCAGGATTCTTAATGCGCATCAGTCTCTTGTATTCACTCTCAATTTTATTGTACGCCTCAATATCAGGGAATTTACTTCCAAGAACTGTCGCGAGCGTGTCACTGGTTATCCCGTACCCCTTAGCTGTTTCATCAATCCAAGCTTGATATGCTTCCTTGTCCTTGAACTGAGCAAAGAATTTGCTATTTTTATGCATATAGTTAAAGACTTCATTCTCTGCCTCAAAGAAGGGTTTGGTAGTTTTCTTAACGATATCATATTCGGTCATAACATCGTTTTCTAATCTATCTCTTCTTGAGGAAGAAGTCATTTCTATAACATAGGCCCTTGTCTCATTGGAAAGGCTCTTCATGAAAGCTTCTTTTCTTCTAGCCACTTCCTCAAAGTCGTACGTTCCGTCGTTCTTTAACGGGACCTCGGTTGCAATTGTGTAATATTTATCAACAGCCTTATCTTCAGGACGCGAATCTCTGCTTTCAAGATAATCTTTAACAGAGCCCTTGAATCCATATCGTTCAGCAGGCACTAATTCAAACGCCTTCTTCGAGCCATCTATCTTAGAATATCTATTTTTATTAGCATCGTTATACCATTTTCTAAATGCTTCCTTACTCATCTTGCCGTTATTAACATTAGCGGCCATCATTAAGACCTCTTGGTCAAACTGGTCATTTATTTCAGAGATAGAAGTAAAGTACTTAGTGACATTATCGTTAACAGGATCTATCTGATAAACAGGATGCTTTTCATAGAAATCCTTTCTCTGCTTGTCATTAAGGTCTTTAATAGTCTTAGCCTGAGTTCCGTCAGAAGTAATATAGCCTTCCGCTTCGATCGTCATATCTCTTTCTTCGCTTCTGCTAAATGGAATAGTTCTTAATCCGTTAGCAGAAAATATAAGAGACTTCATGCTAGACTCTGGATCTTCAGGATTTTCTCCAAGAATATCCTTTCCCTGAATGTAATTCTGTGCAAGGAACGGGAGGAAATCCTTAGATGTAGTAAGGAGAAAACCCTTGGGTCCGTTAACTTCCTCGAACGGATTAGAATTTAATCCAGTCGAAGATTCGATTGCGTTTTGAGCTAAGCTAACGCCCGGAGAGCCTCTTGATGTATAGAAGTTAAGAATAGGATTATCAAACTGGTTCCAAGTAGCAAATTTACTGTAGTCACCAGACTCCATGACTTGTTCGGAATTAGCAAGAAGAGTTGCAACAGCTCTAATCTGTCCACCAATTCCGTAGTATCCATCGTCTAATTTAACAGCGAGGAATTTACGTCCAGACGTAGGAGTAATAGCTTCAACGGAATCTTCATGCGAATTCCCAAAAGCTCTGTTTAATAAGTAGAATGCAGCAACGCTGCCGCCAGAAAGAAGCGCTAAGGATCTTAAGGCGGCTCTACCTTCTCTTGTATTAGGCTTCATCGCCATACCCATAAGAGCAAAGGTGGAACGCATAAGCTTAGGCGAGAAGGCTAACCAAACAGACTCTAAGTCTCTATGGTTTTTGTCAACCATAAGCGCTCTTGAATCAAGTCCACCAGTAACATTTCTAACAAACTGAGCTAATCCATCAAGTCCGTTATCAGTAACTCCTATTCCACTATGAAGAAAACCGTGGTTTTCTTTCATAAAAGCCTCTTTATTAGCTTTCCACATTTCAACACGGTTAACTAATAGAGCTGTTTCCATAGCAGATTCAAACCTACCCACAGTCTGCCTACCTGTTATACCTACAACTTTCCCAGCCACAGGAATAGGCTTAATTGCCTTTCTGTAGACAGTTTCAATAGGGCCGTTTCTTGCTGTTCCTTCGAAATATTCAGAGGCTCCAACAGGAACTCCATGTGCAGCCATTTCATTAATGACGGCAGCGTTATCTCTAATATAATTAGCCTTAACTTTCGGATTAACGTATGCCGCGTACTGCATTGCAGTAGACTTAGCCCAACCACGAGGGTTGACAGCAAGAGAAGGCAAGTTGTGCGTAAACGGCGCAGCAAAGTCGAATGTGGCAGTAGCAGTTCTAATTGTCTTACCAAAAGCGTTAAACGACTTGGTAACAACGTTCTCTGTTTGAGCAGGAACAATACCAGTAACGCCTATGTAATTGGAAAGGAATTTATGGTCCTTTCTACTAACAATTCTTTCCGACTTTCCAGAAAGACTGAACGCCTTAACCTCTCTAGGAGTAGACAAATTATCAACGCCAATAAACTTGGCATCCTTTGCTCTTGTCAGGGCATTGTTATATCTTTCTTGATGTGTATTATAAATAGCCTTTGCTCTATCAACGCGCTTCTTTTGCTGGTTCATCATTTCGCGAAGACTAGCATCTCTTTGTCTAGCAGTTCCGCTGTTAGCATACTGCTCGGCTATAACCTTGTACTTCTCTCGTTCCTTGGCATAAATACTCTTCCACTTATTATATTTATCGATTGTTGTTTTACTAACAAGAGATTCAACGCCGGGAGTCACCCTTTCAATCTCATCAGCAAATTGCTTGTTAACAATTTCGCGATAAGTATCGTAAATATAAAGCTTGAGAGTATCCCTAGGATCTGCGTATGTTATCCCGTTTTCAACACCCTCTGTAGCCGTTTCGTAGATTCTGTCCAATCTGTGATTAGACGCTCTCGGTGTCTCTAGTTCAAGACCATTGACGCCGCTAACAGTTCTCGGGACCCACAACTTACCATTAACCTCAACAGGGAGGTTATCAAGTCCATGAATATCCCTCAGTGTTCTAATGTCGTTAAGCACTTCATTAAATGTTTCGGCATAAGCAATCTGGTGGGAATTAAGCATGGGCTTATACGTATTAAGATCTGAAAGAACGTCATTCCAGTGAACTTTCTTACCACTCTTTAATTTAATAATACCCTTTTCGTCCGCTCCCATTCTTACAGTACCAATTCCAACACCGCCAGCTCTTGTAAACGGATCGAGAGTGGCTGTAACCGCAGCATTAGTTAATTCTTCAATAACTAAGTCCTGTCTATATTTAGCAACAATAGCTTTCCCAACGGGAGTGTTAAATAATATCGATGGGTTAACCTGTGTGCGCCCGATAAGGAATCTAATAATCGGGTTATTATAAGTCTTTACCTTAGCCACAACGTCACTAAAATTCCTAACGTCACCAAGATGTCTAAGTGTAGGCTTAACTTCGTCAGGTTCAGCAACCGTTGCAACCGCAGCAATGCCACCACCATTATTATCCCCTGTATCTGTAGAGGCTTTCACTGCACCTCTTTGTGTACCACTATGAGCATTGACGTTGGCATCCTGAATATCAATTACTTGCCCGCCAATACTATGCCCTCCTGCTTCTGTTGCTTCCACTACTTGCTGTCTTGCCGCAAGGGCAGCCATTCTCTTGTCTGTAATTTCACTTATATATCTAGCGCCAATTAAGGAGCTGAATAAA
>ERZ869925.1080-NODE-1080-length-14090-cov-3.949697_pt1 | contig 14090 bp, 9 predicted proteins | sample MGYA00579311_ERZ869925 | MGnify/ENA primary metagenome ERZ869925 (study PRJEB32216, sample SAMN09231817) | wastewater metagenome | place: USA: Maryland | collected 2016-07-30 | study: EMG produced TPA metagenomics assembly of the PRJNA472060 data set (Reclaimed...
TTGACATAACTTCCGCCCATACCTTTAACCACCTGGAGTTCCTCGGAGAAAGCGCGCTTAAAAATCACATAGATAGGATTTAAGTCCCTCATGTGCTTGGCCGCTTCCTTGCTCAAGGCTCCGGCCCGAACAATCCAGCCAATTAAATTATCAGACCACTGGGTAATCTCTTCGGCCATCTTGTCCCAGGTATCGTTCTTATATTTATCCACGATGTAATTGGCGTCATCAATGTCAAAGCCGCTTTCAATGCCACGCTTGGCCAGGTTAATCGCTCTCTGGGAAACCACGTAAGCAATGAAGCGTTTGAATTCGGTATCGTCAACCAGACTCCAGTTGGCTTTAAATGAAACTTTAAGCGGTTGGAGTATTTTCACCAGGCTAGGTCCTAAAATCTTCCCGTATTCATCAACGGCCGCATCGAAGACGAAAGTCCTGGCGATAGCACCGCCTTTGGCCTTGGAGTATTCAGCCATTTTAGCCGGGTTCATAGTCGGACGTAGTTTCTTATCGAGTATTTTTTCAATCTCCGCGGTGGTCCGGTTAATCGGTGAGAAGATGTCATTAAACTGCCGGTCAACCCAGGCCCGGGCTTTATCGATTTTATGGATTAAACCTTTGGTTTTAATATGTTCATTTCGCCAATCGATATGTTTGACTATCCGGTTCTCCGCACCTTGGCCTTGCCAGGTATTTAGCATTTCTTTCAAACTGTTTAAATTTTTCTTTAGTCCCTGATTCTTATCAAGAAATTCGTTAAAGAATTTATTGAAAACAGGCGCCCTGGTCGCGGCTTCATCGGTGGTCAGTCGGTAACGCATGTATTCGGCAAAGCCTTCCGATGTCCGGCGTTTATTTTGATCATAATCCAAATCGGCCAATTCATGAGTGGCGATTCGCTTCCGCCAACCCGGTTGTTGCTTCTCTAAAATATTTCTGTCAATATGATGAGCCACTTCATGAGCTAGGACGGAAAGTTCGCCCCACTTGGCCAGCCTGATAATCCATCTCTTCGGATAATACATGCCGGACGCGTTCCAGCGGTGAGTCACCTTGCCTTTAACCGGAACTTTAAACGCCTTCTCCACCCAACTAACTATTTGGGTTTTATTAATGGTCTTATCCGTAATCGGTTCGAGTGCCATATTTACTCCCCAGGTCTTAGCGCGCATAGCTTCTTCCGATGGTGTGGCTAAGGCCATGCCGGAAGGAGATGATTGCTTATTCAATTCACTATCTTTAACTGTTATAGTTTTCCTGGTTCTATTATTTTGTATTCTAGTAACATCGCCTGCATCCATGGAATACCAGGTTTGCAAAACGGTATAATCTTCGCCTTTATATTTAACCGTTCGTCCAACTTTTATTTTTGGCTCTTCCGCCGCCTTCTTTAGTTTAGGTTTAATATGTTCCTCGATGGCCTGGGGATTTTTTTCGATTAAAGTGGCTTTACGGCCGGTCTTGATTGCCTGCTCTCCGGTAACGCCGGAGCCGGCGAACGGGTCTAGAACCATATCGCCTTCTTCAGTGGTCATTTCAATCATGGCCTTTAACATCTCGGCCGGCTTCTCGGTTTGGTAGCCCTTTGGTCGCACTAATTTAAAATTTAGATTTTTAATTTTAGTTGGTACCTTGCCGGACATATTGAAGACAATAATGCCTTCCGGTTCGATAACATCGCCGCGCATATTTCTGACCCTGGTCACACCGTCCATTTGTAGTTTAGTATAATCTCCTCTGGCCACCGGTTTAAAACCAATATAATTGGTCATGATGTTATTATATTTTTCCATGTCTTTCAATCCTGATTTAGCCTGGCTGTACATGTAGATGACCGGCGTGTCTTCGTCGCGCATAATATCGGCGATGGATACGGCGACGGTTTCGAATTGATCGGTAGTGATTAAATCGTATTTAACTCCTCGATTACCGCCGGTCACGGCCGCGGTCTTATAGGGAATATCCAAAAATATCATATCAGCTTTAAAGCCGTCCTTTACCAGTTTAGGTAGAATCTCTACGGCGTCACCGGGCATGACGTAAGCGATGTCCTCACCGTCTTTTTTTAAAATGTAAACGCCCTTCTCCACCCGTTCAAAGACACCTTCCTTAGTACCGACGCCAAGAATTCTCCGGACGTTAGGTTCGAGAATCTTGGTTTCCTCGGTGATCTGTTTGATGTTCTTCGGTTCCTTGGCGATGGCTTTGGCAACTTTGGTTTTTTGAGTTGGCTCTTCGGTCAATTTTCTGTAAGTCGCCTCATCAGTAGTGACTTGAATGGTTGTCTTGCCTTCGCTTTCAGCTTTTACTATTCTACCGTTGCCATCAAGGACGGTCATCGAGCCGTCCGCTTCTTTCCTAACTAAAACCGGTAAATCAGTTTGAGATACTTTGCCGGCTTTGAAATCCGCCAGCGCCATCTCCCGGTCGCCTTCGATGGAAGTTAACTGGCTGATGGGGACTTCTTCGGTTTTAAGAGTTTGAGAAACCGGAGTCGGTTCCTTAATTGTTGCTTCCTGCGTTCCCTCACTTGGTTGTTCATATTGTTGTAATAAATTATTAGTTTTAATAATTTCTTCTTTAATGGTCGCTTCGTCAACCGGAGTGACGAACGGTATATCTTTGACGTCAAATTCCTGATTTAAAGCCGGCAAATCTTTCTCCCAACTCGCTAATTCGTCGGCCACTACGTTATAAAGCCTGACCTCATTGGCTTTAACCGGAATGGTATTATTTTTAATATGTTCTAAAACTGTCTTGATTAGTGCCGTGCTTCTTAAACCATCTGGGATGAAACTGGGAATAGTTGAACTGACGCCAAAAGTAGTTTTGCCGTCCGCGCCGCCATTATCAACAACTATCCTTTGGCCTTTTTCTCCCACTTCCAATTCAGCCAAAATTTGGCTCTCATGCTGCGCCTTTTGATATTCGGAAGATTCTGGTTTAGCCAAATCAAAATTCGAAGTCAGAACGATCGGCTCCTTAACCACGGGAATTTCCCTAGTCGGCTTTTGTTCGGGAACGATATTTAAATATTTATTTATTGCCGGATTTGCCTTGCCGGTAAAATCAAAACCCAGCATGGCGTTAGTTACGGCATTGGTGACGTCCATGCCTTTAATAATATTATCCGACACCCGGCCGATAAATTCATTTTGTTTTTCCGCCTTTAATTTATAAAAACTGTCCGGTACTTTGTCCAAGATTTTTACCATTCTTGATTGATTGATTTCTCCCATGCGGTTGGTAATTTCCCTGGGCGCAGATTCCAGAGTAATAGCCACTCTCTTGGCTTGCTCAAAAGACAGCGACGGGTCCCTAGTTTGAATCCTGGCAGTCAGCATATCGTCCTGCATATTCATAATTTCTTTATACCTAATGGCTTTGGATTTACTTGTTCCGCCCAGGAGTTCGAACATGGCGCCGACCATGCCATTGACGCCAATTTCAATTAAATCGTCAGCCGTTATCTTTCTATTGGCAATTAGTTTTTCCGCGGCCGTTAATCCTGAAAAAGCGATTCCGCCGGCAGCAACCCGGCCGCCTAATGTTCCGAAGGCTCCGGCCGGACCGATCACCGCTCCAGCTCCGGCACCCATGACGCCTTCTTTTAACGCTTGCCTGGCGGAGAACGGCTGGTTTTGATATTGATTGATGGTTGATTGAATAGCGTCTTTAATGCCGAAAATCGAAGCGCTTTCCGCCGAATAACCAGCGGCCCGGGTTAAAGTCGGATAGAGATTTCTAAGTCCGCCGGCCGCCTCTTCCACTTTAGAACCTAAACTCAAGCCGGCACCGGCCTGTTTCAAGACGATAAGATTTCCAATATCGCCGATACCTTGCGCCACTTGCGACATAATCGGATGTTCAATTTGATATTGCCGATTGACTTCCGCCCTAGCCGAGTTCTTATATTCCTGTTGCGGGTCGGCGAGCAAAGTGAGTTTTGTCGGGATAAAAGTATCGGCAATTTTATTGGCGAAGCCTCCGCCCACATCACTCTTCAAACTTTGAATCAAGTCCTCCTGCTTTCGATTCGATTCCATGACCGTAAAAAATGAATTAAGATAGCCGCTAGGTTTGGTAACGTATGAACCGGAAGGAGTCATCTCTGTCGGCCTGACTAAAGTATCGCCTTTTTTTTGCGCTTCGCTAGCCACAACGGTTGGTATCAGCGCTTCGGTCTTTTTTTCTAGTCCGGCGCCGACTGGGAATACCTGACCCTTAGCCGCGGTCTGCGCCTTTTTTAATCTTTCCTGATCGAGTTTAAACTGCTGGCCTAAATTGTCCTGGATATGACCGGGTAAATCTTTCAAACCGATTACAGTTTCTTTAATCGCCGGCCAGATAAAATCGAAAGCCGTCTTGTCCGGCTCTCTGGCCGGAGTCTTATCAACCGGAGCCGGTTTAATCCCCGAAGGAATTAAATTCAGATAACTCGAAACAGCCGGATTAACCTTGGTCGGTGTGACGGTCGGAGAGTTAGCCGAAGGAATTAAATTAAGATATTTAGGGTCCATTTATTTAGTATAATTTTTAGGCTTGTTCAAAAGAATATCTGCCATGGTTTCGTATTGCTTGGGATCAGGATAGAAACCCTTGGCCATTTGTATCTGTTGCCGGTCGGCTTCGGTTAGCGGGATTCCGAGATTGGGGTCGCGGCCGATTAAAGTGTTATAAGCCGTTTCCCAATCGCCCTTAACCGAAGCCAAAAAGTCATTCTGCTCATTAACCACCTTTTGAATTTCCGCTTGTTGCGGGTCGGCCTCCGGACCGCCCCCAAACCACATTAATTTTTCCGACGCCGATAAATCTTCAAAGTCTTTATCGGTCTTGCCTTTGGGCGCCATGACAGTCAGATATTTCGCTTTGGCAGCGGTGGTTTGCGCCTTGGTTAATCCGGTTTCAGAATTAATGATAACCGAAGTTGGGAGAGTTTTGCTCTTGCCTACCGGCGTGGTTGATTTGGAAAGTTCCTTACCGGTCGCCGTTTCGATGGTGTGAGCGTAGCCTTTATCGTCAATGAAAGTTTGGCTCTTAGGAGTTTGATTAATCAATCCGGTCAAAGTAATATCTTGTCCGGTATTCGGGTCCTTGAATGTCGCGGTTTCTCCTTTGTCCAGTTTAAGCATAATCTGTGTCAGCTCGGCCGAAGTGAAAAACGGTTTAGCCAGTTTAGAACCTTCAAAAGTGACGTCCTCTCCAGTAAACGGATTTTTAGTAGTCCAACTCTGGCCGGCCGGAATCTTCTCGATGATGTCCTGCTGGCTCTTAATGATATTATACGAATCGGTCATTTGGCTTCTCACCTCTTGATTATAACTGTTAATGGCGTTAATTTTTTTGGAAGCCAAATCGATTTCGTCCTGGTGCGACTGCCTGGCTAATTCGTATAGACTCTTAGCCACGTTGAAATCGTCCATTTTTCCCGTTCTGATGGCTTGTCTGGCAGCTATCTTGGCCTGGGCAATCGCCTGTTCTTTAGTCGCTTTTATTTTAGAGATATTGTCATCGTAAACACTTTGAATTCTTTCCAGTTCTCCGCCCGCTCCCACCCAACCTCCGCCCTCGGTGGGCGCTAAAGCCGCTGCTCCGGCAAATTGCGTGTTCATCAGTCCGCCGCGTTCACCCGCGCCTACTATGGCTTTAGGCATGCCGAACCTCTTGGCTTTTTCCGCCTCGGTAATTAACGGGTCATATTCCAGTCCGGCCGCGGTTCCAGCCTGATCAATCGCCGTCAAATCGTCTTGAGTCAAAGTTTTTAAAGCATCTCGTTTGGCTGTCAATTCAGTCAGAGAAGCGGCCAAATCCGTAGAGGAAGCGGTTTCTTTGGTCAAATTGTCAACCTGATTTCCCAAGACGTCAAGACCGGACAGGTTTCCCCTGATACTATCAGTCCCTTGGCTGGGAGAAGCGTTACTGCCGGTGATCGACGGTAAATTTAGATTAGAAGACGGCGGCGTTGGTAAATTTTCTGTTGGAGCGTGAACCACGCCTTGAGCATCGGTAACAACTTTGGTTACGGTGTCCAAACTTGAGCCATCGGCGAACTTTTGTATTGCCATATTATTGTAAATTATTTTGTTATCTAAATGATTGGTAAAGCGTGCGTTTAGCCGGATCGCTGTATGGCCTGACCTTTAAACCGAAAGAAGTCACTTCCCAACTCTGATTTTCTCCGTCCGAAGCAAAATCGACCTGGGCGGTGTAGAATGGATTAGCGCGGAAGTCCTTGCCCAGATAAACCCTAAACTTTTTCTTGCCACTCAAGTCTTCATTTGAACCGAAGCGGTTGGAACCGAAAACCGACAGTCCAAGCGTATTATAACTTTCGCTATTGTAAATCAGCGCGCTGGCGGTACCTAAGATATTGGTGGAAAATTTTTGCGTATAGCCGTCTTCGTCTAGGAGCAACGTGGCCGTTAAAGTGGTATTGGGAGCGATATAACCTTCGACGTACATATCGGTAATCTCCTTTTGCGACTGGGGCAGACCGAAATTAAATTGCTTCGATCTCCAGTTGGCCGTGACTTCGTTAATGTCGTCAAGCGGAGTTTCATTAACCAGATAAACATTAGGAGAAATATCCTCGCCGAAATACAATTCTTCGGACGTGCCATCGTCATAGATGGTAAAATCATTGGCGTTAAAACCGACGATCGGCGAATCCCAAAATTTATTTAAAATATTCCAAACTAGAATGGTGTCATTAAAACCTAAGCCGGCCGAACTCTTGGCCGAGAAATAAGCCTTGTCCCTGAAGACGATGCCCGAAGCGTTGGAAAAATCCATGCCGTTGACCGTGTTCTGAATGATATTGGAAATCGGCACGGCCTGGGGATAGTCCACGGTTTCAACTCTGGCCAGCTCCATTATCTGTTTGTCCGGAGTAATAAAGTAAACCGCATTGCCGCCGGTAAAAGTAGACTTATTCGTAGTGGCGCCCACGGTTTGTCCCTTGCCGTCAAAAGGTTTTAACGGTGTTAAAGTATAAAGCGAATCGGAAAGAGTCACCCGATAAATAATTGATTTTTTAAAAATATAAATGGCGTTTTCATCCTGGGTCATGCCGATGACCGCTCCGCCGCCTTCTCCCAGATTAAAGATTCCGGCCGCGTCAGCCGTAGTATCGGTGATTAAAGTGTCGGTAAAATTGGTGGCATCGCCATACTTAGAAAACCAGACGGCTTGCGAGCTGGAAGCCACGCCGGAAATAAAGACCCGGTTATTGGCGGTCAGATAAATATTTCCCTTGGGATAAGTCGGATAGGAATCAACCGATTGAGCGACGCCCCGGTTATCAGCGCAAACCGGCTGGGCGGTGGTTAAATGAAAACTAATCGCGGTCTTGGCGTCATAAGTCCTTTCAGCGCCACAAAGAATTAAATTACCGATGGCTGAAAAATCGCTGGTATCGTCTACCATCAGAGTGGTGGAAGTAGCGGCGCCATTAGTCATGGTGTGCGCCCCGTTCCAACGCATCGCGCTATCGAAGGCGTTGCCGAAGTAAGTGTAAGAGTGCAGGTCGGTATTAATATTCTGATCCGCATAGCCAAATGGCTTATTGGCTGTTAACCCAGTTTTTAAATATTCCCAGGTGCTATTTCCACTTTCATAGTATTCGAGGAATGTCGAGTACGACCTCATCATGACATTTTCGCCGCTTCGTTTTCTGAAAGTGTGCATGGACTGAATTTTATTTTCCGTGCTGGAAGCGGTACCGGCCGGGAATAGCGTGTATCCCATATTGCGGACCGAGATGCGGTCGCCCTCATTAGCTGTGGTATTTTGTCCCCGGCCGTTGGCGCCGTCCGGAATTTTAGTTTCGTCCAACTTGGTCTGATAACCCTGAAAAGAGCTGATTACCGTCCATTGGGCGTCGGGGAAGGCTTCGCCCACCGAAACTGGTGTTTCTTGACTAACTGTCTGATTTGTAGCGTTATTTATCGCTTTATTTGGCCGCTGGCAATACGAAAATAAGAAAAAGGTAGCAACTACCCCAAGAGTCGCCAAACTTCCAATCAGGAGTTTTTTTGTTCTATCTGTCATAGAGATTTAATTATGGGTTCGTTGTCGAACCGATTTCTAATTGTGGTCACCACCGGCACCATGTCCGGGTACTTGGCGCTGAAAGCGTCCCAGGCTTCTTTTTTCTTGCGCATGACATAAGCGAACAAATTGACGTTATTTATTTCCGCCAAGAGTCCTTCCAGGGCTTCATAGATAATCACATCGATCCATTCGGCATCGCCCACCAAGGCGTCGCCTAAATCATAAGCCGACGTACGATAAAACTTTTCCTGGGTAGCGGAACTGCCGCCGCTGACAATTACTACATTGCGGGAATAATACCAATAATCAAAAAGTTTCCACTCCCTAAGTGAACAGGTATCCAGGTAATAGACGCCTGTCGCCGCGCCGTTTAAAATTATTTTTTCACTGGCAATGCTGGCACTATTAAAGGTACCCATTTCCGTAGCCTCGTCTAAATTCTGCGCGATTAGATTCCAGCTATCCGCCTTGAATGGCTGGCCGGAGAATTGGGCAGTCACTACGGTCTTTAAATAATTGGCATCGCTGGTCTGTAATCTCATTTCAATCGAGGTGGGAACGGCATCAAGATAAATCCAGCGAAAGTGATACTTGCTTTTATAGAGAGAATCGCTTAAGGCAACCGGGAAGACGGTTTTAATAGTGGCTATATTAGTTGAGGCGGTCACTACTACCCTGACGCTGCCGTTGCCTTCTTTGTAATTAACCGTGTCGTCACTGACGCTAACCGCGTCGCCGGTTGGAGTACAACGGCCACTGTCTTCGCCATCATCTAATTCAATACTGGACAGTCCTAAGTCCTTATAATTTACTCCCAGCATGGGCGTACCGTTATCCCAAAGTTCGGCCATCAAGTTTCGTCCACTCATCACGTCTTCGTAAAATTGCTGGAGAGAAGTATTAAAGAACCTAGCCGCTTCGTTATAGGCCGATAGATTGGTCGGATCGAGATAAATCAATTCATCGTGATCGGAAGCTACCGGGTATTCCTTGACTCCACTGAATACTTTAAGCGAACCCTTTTTAATCGTCCAGGGAAAAACCGACTCGCGCCTAAGCCGGCGGATGGCACCGTCCAAGGCTTTGACTTTGTATTGCTCCTCGATATTGGCGATGTCTTTGCTTCTATCCATTTCCTCAAGTAGAAGCGCTAAAGTTGTGCTTTGCATATTAGTAAAGTTAATATTCAATGATAATTATACCTTGAGCGCCGCTTCCGCCGCTGCAACTACAACCACCTCCCGTACAATTACAACCACTGCCTCCACCGCCGTACATTAATCCTGCCTGGCCGCCAGTTGTGCCACCATGTTGAGCGTAAGGTGCGTTAGCGCCGAATCCTAAAATACTTGAGCCACCGTTTCCTACTGTGTCCGAAGACGCATTAGTGAAGCCACTGCCTCCCATTTGTCCGGTTATGTTTAAATCACCGCCAACAGCGCTACCTCCGGATTGTCCGGTAGGAGTATTATTTGCAGAACCACCTTTATTAGCATAACAATAATATCCGTTCGTTCCAAAAGTTGACCAAGAGTCTGCCCCGCCTACATAAAAATTGATTGACGAAGTGGCTGAAACATCAATAATTTTTTCACAATATCCTCCACCGCCGCCTCCGCCAGTTACACTACAACCGGTTGAGCAACTGCCGCCACCACCACCACCGCCGACAACTTTAACTTTTATTTTTGTCACTCCGGTTGGCCTTGACCAAGTAGAGGTGCCAGTATCTGTTTTATATTGAAAATGAATGAAGCCAGCACCTAATGTTCTATTGCTATCAAATGTAGTGGTCGCTCCGCTAAAAGTGGTAGAAGCTGTGATATTTAAAGGTCCCGTAATCGTGGATGTAGCGAGATTGATATTCGAAAAAGTATTTGTACCCGTCCAGGAATAATCCGATGAAGTAGCTATAAAATTGGCTGATAACTTTCCGTCCGCTCCAGTGACCGGGACGATTGTGTTAGCTGAACTGGCAGAATTGGCAATCGAAGCCGGCAAGACCAATCTGGCCGCACCGCCCGATGAAGTCCCGGCGGCCGCTTCCGCTCCGGTGGCTAATTCGGTTAGTCCCTTAGTGGTTTCCGTAGCGTCCGGAGCGCCGGCCGAGATAACATCATCAACATATTTCTTGGGAGCGAATTGAGTATTAGAAGTTGGCGCAACGTAAGACTGAATCTCCGGATAACTGACATAAGTCTTAACGCCTTCAATGGTATTAGCCGTATCTTTATCGACCAGTTGATCGTAGACATAATGGACGTTGGACATGACGATTGCCGAACCGGCCGAGTGTGATTTTTGATTGGCGGTTACGGCCGCGGTGGAGGTGGCATAGAAGGCCAGGCCGCGCGTGCAAGAAGTCCAGGAAAGAGTGCCAATACCGGTACACATGACAATTTCTTCTTTATTCGAGCCTGGTTCGATGGTAAAGAAAACTTTGGAACCAAGATCAGCCATAGTTAAAGAGTGGCCGTCCTTGGTGGTTAGGGACGAAACATAAATCGTTGAAGCCGAAGTAGTGATAGAGCGGGATAATGTAGTTTTATAATCTGTTACCACGGTAAAGCCGAGTTGCCCGGGCATTTGTAAAACGTAATTGTATGAGGTTTCCAAAACATATCCGCCTGGACTTTTTTTATCCCCCTTGAAAGCCAGCGGATCGCCTACCACGACGGTTTTTCTGACTCCGGTGGTGGGGCTAAAGACCGTGGCATATTTAATATAGCCGATGGCGTTTGCCGGCAGGACAAAGAAAAATAATAAAGCGCAAACCAATAGAATTTTTTTCATATAGTGAAATTATTTATTAAGCAATTTACAAAAGTAAAGCAGTTGGTCCAGGCGGCAACGGAATTTGAATTTAAACTTTTTCCTTTTTTTCTTCATAATTATTTGCCGAAGAACTGGAAGTCGGGGAGTTTGGCGATGTCTTCATCCTTCATGGTCTTACAGCCGACTTCATCGATGATTGAACCGGCTAGGGCCAATACGTTCTCAATTTTTTGTTTTTTACCGTCCTTAACGAAATACAAGGCTCCGGTGGTTGATCGGGTTATTTTGTTAAACATACAATTTATAATATTCATTAATGAATTATTTTTTGGCGGCAATAGCACTGGAGTAAGCCAGACTCGATGAGCCGAACCGAATTTAAACGATTTGTCCAATTCCTTAATAAATTCATCCGGCGTGCTGTCGTCGTCATAGCGATTATCGCGCGGATAACTGTCATCGACGATAATATTTTTATTGTCTTTATAATCGGCGCCCAGGAAAGCGTGATTAGCTGGATTATTATAGTCGAAATAAACACCTTCGCCGTAGTAAGAGGCCCAGGCGAAACCGGTCAAAACCACCACCGTGCGTTTGAAAGCGTCGATAATCGAATCGTGGTCTTTTCCGATAACTTCCCAGTTAAATTTCCACTTAGTCAGTTCTCCGCTAGCCTTGTTAATTATAGAAATAGGCGGACATTGTTGGAATTGGCGCAAAGTCGTTTCCGCGGTGAAAGGATAATCCTCGTCTTTAACCCAGCCATGGGTTCTAAAACTTTCCATGCCGTTGTTGATCGTCGTACCCACTCCTTGCCGAACGCCGGCGAAATAAGCGTTAAACATCTCGGAAACCGAGGTATCGATATTATACCGTTCTTTTAAATTATAGCAGACCGCCTTGGCAATGGTAAAAATAACGCAGGAATAACTGTCAAACTGCCGATTGAATTGCATCTCCGGTTTACCTTGGTATTTTAAATGTCCATGGCCATCGGGAAAAATAATCGTCGGCGGAATCAAGGGCGTGGCAATACCTCCAACCGACAGGTCGGTACTGTAATTCTCCGGCTTGGGCGGCTCGACGATAACGCCGCTCTTCGTGATTTTTTTGATGACAATCTTTTTTTTCATATTTATGAATTAATTTGTAAAAGAGAGGCTGTCCACCAAACAGCCTCATTTGTCCATTTCGGTAGCGATTTTCCGATTAGTCCCTGCGTTGGCAGGCCTTGATGCAAACCAGCGTCCGGGGTAGTTTCCACCATTGTATTAATACTTTGGTGGGTTTCGGTTTGGGCGGTGGTTGCAAATTCTTAAGGAACGATGGTTCCAGTTTTAGTTTTGGTTTCATCCTGACCTCGTTTCCTGGAACTTCCAGCTTAGTTTGTTGCGTGTGTGCAACGGTTGAGGTTGAACGCCGTCTTGGAACTTAGACAGGCAGTCGGTGTTTGGACAAAACTTATGTCCGCCAGAAGCGAAATAAACTCGCTCCAGTTTTGCGCCACAATAGTGGCAATTTCCGTTAGTATTATCTTTCATTTTTTGTTTTTTGTTTTTGGTTTATCTAAAAAATCTATCAACAAGATATTCTACTACTCCTACGCCCACGACTAAAGCAGAACCCCAAGTGAGTATTTTAGTGATGCTGTTTTCTACCGACCTTAATCTATTTTCGTGGTCGCTGGTACAATCGGTTAAAACCCTATGTTGTTCCATTGTGATATAGCCTGATTTTATTTCCTTGATATCAATCTTAATCTCAGCGATTGACTCTTTGATATTGACCGTTTCCGAAGTCTGCACGGCTAAAGACGACTTAATTCCTGAGAGTTCCCTCATTATATTTGAGTTAGTCCCCTCGTTTACTTGAGTAACCTCCATAGAGTTTTATTTGTGGCTGAAAGCTGAAAGCCCAGCACTTTTATTTTTTAGTAAAAAGTTTCTTAGCTCCGAGAGTGGGAACGAACTCACCGTCTTTGTTGGTCAGGAGGTTCTTGCTAATATAAGCTAATCCTGCGGTAAGACCTACTGTTAAGATAGCCTTCCAGTCAAAGACCCAGCCACCGCCTTGTAAGACGGTAAGGATAGGTTCTAAAATAGCGGCCAAGATCGTTACGATCAGCCCTTTAGTCCAGTCGTTGATGTTGAGTTTAAATAGTTCTGACATAGATTTAGTTTTTAAAAATTACGTTATTTTTAAAGATTACGTTGTTGTTTAGTTTAAGGGATTTAGAGGTAGGAGTACTTCCTCCGCCGGTTGGAGTATAGGTGGCAAAAATAGAATATTGGTTGGTTCCATATTGAGGTTGTCCTAAGTCGCTAAGATAATAACTTGAATTTGCTCCCCCTCCGGTGTCGTAAGCAACAGCACTGACTCCCGTTCCTGGCCCTTCCGAAGAACTATCTGCTTGTAACCAATACGTCCCGGCCGCTAAAGTAGGCGGCGAAGCGAAATTTCTGGTTTCTAAAACATAACTGGCATTAGAGGTTAAATCAGATTCTTGGGTGGTGTATAACAAATTACCCCTTTGTCCGGCGTTATCAGAATAAATATGAAAATGTAAAACTTTGGCTTGAGTTGTATAATAGGCGTAAGCAGATATGCTGGTAAAAACTCCTTCTTCAGTCAAAACTATTTTCATTCCTGCTGGATTATCGTATGCACTGATTATTATAAAATAATTTCCTCCAGTTCCTTGAGTGGTATATCCAATATCGCTCGCCTCCGCCCTAAAACTCCATATCCCTATGGCGATTAAGATTAAAGAAATTGGAATTAGATATTTTAAATATTTCATAAAGTTAATCAGTTGGTAGGGCAGGGATATAAGGATTTGAAACCGTACTGCCACCCTCTGCCGCGGGAACGGTATAAATAATTTGACAAGCGCCAGGAAAACCAATTTCAAAATAATCAGTATAACTAGTGTTTTCTCCACCGCCACCTCCGCCGCCATAATATCCTCCTGGTCCTCCGTTATAAGAATCATCACCACCACCTCCGCCGCCACCGCCTAAAATACTATGATTGCCTGCTCCGCCTTTAGCAGAACTACCGCTTGCTCCGGCTGTTCCGCCAGAACCGGCATCTCCAGAACCTCCAGCTCCGCCGACCGTGCCGTTTCCGGCAGTTCCATTATTTCCCGCTCCATGCGGACCGCCTGCTCCGCCACCGCCTCCGCTGGTATCACCTGATGTCTCCCCCGCTCCGCCATTACCGCCTTTATAGGTTACTGTGAGATCGGAAGAGCGGTTCAGCAG
>ERZ869925.1081-NODE-1081-length-14072-cov-7.709353_pt1 | contig 14072 bp, 25 predicted proteins | sample MGYA00579311_ERZ869925 | MGnify/ENA primary metagenome ERZ869925 (study PRJEB32216, sample SAMN09231817) | wastewater metagenome | place: USA: Maryland | collected 2016-07-30 | study: EMG produced TPA metagenomics assembly of the PRJNA472060 data set (Reclaimed...
CGCGTGCGCGCGTGCTCGTGTCGGTCGTAGCGAAGGTGGCACCGCTGGCAGAGCGCGCGGAGGTTGTCGGGCGCGTTGTTCGCGGGGTTGTGGTCGCGATGAGAGATCGTGAGGACCACCCGGACGAGGCGCACGTTGACGACATCGGGGCCGCTCTCCGGCGAACCTTCGGCACCGGGGCGCCACGCTTCGAGCCAGCCGGCGCCGGGATCGTTGTAGCGGAAGCGCCAGATCGTCGCGCCGTTCGGAGCGAGGCACGAGAGCCCGTCGTGTCCGAGCCCGCACTCGCTCTTGCACTCGCACACGTGGCCCGCCCGCTCGAGGATGCGAGCGCGGATCTCGCGCCACTCTCGCGGCGGCGGGTAGAGGTGTCGCACCTCGGGTCGGATCGGCATGGCTAGCGCGGCCTCCAGCAAATCGCGGCGATCACGAACAGGATGAGGAGCCCGATCAAGGAGTCGGGGACGTGGAGGCCGGCCGTCACGACGCACCCCGAGAGGCCAAGAGGACGGTGGTGTGGTTGACCCCGCAGAGCCGACCGGTGGCCGCTGCCGAGAGGTACCAAGAGTCACGCACGACGCGGAGCCACTCGCGCCGAGCCTCGACCGCGGCGCGAGAGCGGGACGACCGTACGGCCTCGGAGGTGAGGCCGCGCCGCTCGGCGATCCGAGCGCGCACGCGGGCCACCAGCTCGTGGGCGGTGGCCGAGAACTCCGAGGCCGGGCCCATCACGACACCACGCCGTCGGCGTCGTGCTGCACCGCGACCGGGGCGGGCGCCGACTTGGGGGCCTGCGGCGGCGCGCCGCGGAGCCGCGCCGAGACGTCGGCCGCGCGAGCGGTCTCCGTGGCGCCCGCGACCGGCGGGAAGGCCTCGTCGATCGCCAGCTCCTTGGCGCGGACGGACGAGATCAGGCCGACGAGCTGCTCGAGCTCCTCGAGGCCGATGTCCTCGACGGTCGGCTTCTGGACCCGGGCGAGCACGCGCTCGACGGTGACCCCGCCCTTCTGGAGCCGCTGCAGCGCCTCGCCTCGGCGGTCCACGAGCGTCCGCGCGTCCCCGACGGCCACGGCGCGCGCGGCCGCGTAGATCGTGTCCACGAGCCCGCGGGGCACGACGCGGAAGATCGCGTTGCGGAGGGCGACGCTCTGGGCAGCCATGCCGGTCACGCCGATCATGTCGTCGTCGTAGCGCTTGCCGTTCCTCCCGGTGATTCGCCGCCGGGCCTCGCCCGTGATCCTGGTGTTGGTCTGGAGGTCCCACGCGACCCCCTGGGCTACGACCTCGGTCTCCGTGACCTCGACGACGCGGGCCCCAAGGTGAAGGTTGCCCCACGCGCTCGCGCAGATCTCCGCGAGGCGGATCGAGGGCCCCGTGATGCTCTTGCCTCCGCGGGGGAGCGCGTACATGCACGACTCGGCGACCTCGCGCGAGCTCGTGGCCATGGTGATCGCCGCCTGGCGGAACTTGGCGAAGCTCCGTGGGTACTTGTGCGCGGCGTCGAGCTGGGCCTCGACCTCCGAGCGGGCGACGGCGAACGCTCCCGCCGCGTCCCCGGTGTGCACCTCGACTTCGTTCGAGGTGTCGGTGGTCAACTCGTAGCTCTCGACGGGTCCTGACAGGCTCATGGTGTTCTCCTCATGCCCACGCGGGCAGCTCCAACTCGGTGATGTGATCGGGGTAGGCGGGCCACGCGTCGCGCTCGCACGCGTCGGCGAGGCGCTGAAGGTCGCGCGCGGCGAGCTCGCGCCCGCGCTTCTCGGCGCGCTCGGAGAGCTGGTAGACGGCGACGGCGAAGGGGGCGCTCTTCTCAACGGCGACGAACAGGAACGCGTCCAGCGGGCGGCCGATCGCCAGGAATCCGCCCGCGTAGAAGGCCTGTTGGACGTGGTAGCGGTACGTGGCGCACGAGCGGGCGAAGGCGTTGGCTCCCGCGTCGTCGGTGGTCTTCAGGTCGAAGCACACGCGGACCGCGTCGGTCTCCACCAGGCCGTCCGCGCGGCCCTTGCACTCGAGGCCTGTCGCCGGATCGCGCCAGCGCAGGGTGACCTCGGTACGAGCTCGCGCGATGAGGGCGGAGGCCTCGGGGTGCGCCTGCAGGGCGCGGGACATGCCGCGGATCGAGGCGAAGGCCTCCTGCGAGAGGAGCTTCTTGCCGGCGTTCTCGGCGCGCCACGCGTCGCGGTTCGCCTTGTTTTCCTTCTTCCGGCAGTCGCCGAAGATGGGCTCGAGCGTGTACTCGGCGTCGAAGGCCTCGGGCTCGAGGATCGCCATATGGAACGCCCTCCCGAAGGCGAGCGCCTCGGAGTCCTGGTCGCCGTCGTCGAACCACGCGCGGTAGTGCGCCGGGGTGCGCGCGAGGCTCTTGAGCGCGGTCGCGTTCGCGACCCCGAGGATCTTCTCGTAGTAGACCTCGGGCGGGACGTCGAAGTGGAGCCCGTGGGGCAAGTCGAGGATGCTCGGGCGGGACGTAGCCGAGTGAGCCAACGGCGAGCTCTCCGCGTCGGAGCTCGCGAGTGCGACGTCCACGGCGTCCTCGAGATCGAGGCTCATCGCGGCCCCACATCGAGCGAGCATCGGGGGCCCTTCTCGGTCGGAAAGGTGTCGGGCCCGAGGACGCCGCACACGGTGCAGCGGTCGACGACGGCCTCGGCGAGAGGCCGCTCGAGCTGCTCGGGGGACATGTCGATCACGGCGGCAACGCGCCGCCCGTGAGGCGCGACCCAAGCCGCGCGAAGGTGTGCATTCTGCATGTGGTTCTCCCGTGGTGTTGGCGCCGCAACCTCCCCTCCGCCTCTGGCGCCGTCCGCTCGCGAGGCGGAAACGTCGAAGGATCGGAACTACGGGGGAGGCCTTGGCGGTGGACGACCCGGGGCTCGAACCCTGGTGTGCACCCTCGGCGTGGGGGGGAAACGCCGTGTGCAGTCGCCCGAAAGTGCCGGCCTCGGGTGGGCCGGCTCACCATCGGAGGGTTACGCGATCCGACCTCGCGAGGCCTTTCCCGGCCCAGGGTTCCCCGCTGACCTCGTGTCCGAGGACGAGCGGGAAGACTTGGGCTACTCGGGGGACCCGAAGAAGAGCGGCAGGATGGTCTGCTCCTGCGCCTCCTTGCACGCGCCCTCGAAGGCGTCCGCGAGCGCCTTGCTCGTGTTGTGCGGCTCGAGGCTCCACGACACCGAGCCCTCCCGCACGCGGTAGCGGAGGCGGACGAGGAGCTGGTAGGCGTCCTCGCGGTCGAAGACGGGGATCCCGATCAGGAACGCGTTCGGGATCTTGAGCGGCGCGCCCTTGTCGTCTTGGTGCTCGGTCGCGTAGCTGAACTGGGTCTCGCCGTTCGAGAGGCTCACGGCCTGGGCGACCTTCGAGTTGACCCGGACCTGCAGCCCCTTCGAGAGCTCGAGGAGGCGGGACGGCGTCGTGAGGGAGATCCCGAGGTCGGCGGCGAGATCGGCGATCGACTCACCGGCTCGCTTGGGATCGATCACGTCGATCACGCGCGTCTCGAGGAACTCGGCGAACGCCTGCTGCGTGAGCGCCTTCCCGGCGACTGCCATCCACGCGCGCCACTCCTCCGAGAGGGGGAACTTGTAGAGCCCGCGATGCTGGCCGAAGCGGGCTCCCGAGAACGTGTCGTCGCCTGGCTGGTGATAGTCGAGCACCGCGGTGAGGCGAGGAGCGCCGTCGCCGAGCGAGGCGAAGAGCGCGGACGTCGGGCCCTTGAAGCGGTTGGTGTGGGCGACGAACGAGTCGAGGTCTTCGAGGATGGCGGTCCCTCGGCGGCGCTCGGGCTTCGTGTCGTAGGGCGCGAGGAGCTCGCGCGTCGAGACGAGCTTCGGCGTTCCCCTCTCGTCGATCGTGACGATGACCTGCTTCTCGGCGAGGTCGACGACGCGCGCGTGCCGGTTCGTGCTCGTGACGATTTCGGCGACTGCGTCCGCCTCCGTGCGCGGGTGCTTGTTGGGTGCGGGTGCGGCGGGTGCCTGGGGCTGGGATCCGTAGCTCATTCGGCGGCCTTCTCTCTGGGGAGGTCTCGCGCCTCGCCCCTCTTGTTGACGTCCTTGAGCGCGAGCCTTTGCTGGCGCGGGTTCTCGATGAGGAGGTTCCCCCCCTTGCTGATCCAGAGCGCCGCCGGGGGGAGCTTGGGCCGCGGGGCCTTGCTCTTCACCTCGGAGCGCACGGCGCACGTGCCGTTCTTCTCGGCCTTCAGCGTGAGCTTGAGGACGATCTCACCGTTGCCCGGCGCGCCCTCCGAGAGCGCGTAGTCCTGGCACTTGTTCACGACCTCCTGCAGCTCGGACGAGAGGAGCGCGAGCAGCGACCCCTCCCCGAGCTCGTGGAGCAGCACCGCGAACGAGCGCGGCTCTTCCTTCTCTGACATGACGGGTCCCTTCCTGGTTTCAGTGGTGAGCGGTGGGCTGGTTGGCTGCGCGGGAGGCGGTGCAGCGCGGGCAGTCGCAGGCGAAAGGCTCGGACCCGATGACCGAACTATCCGTGCGGATGACCGAGAGCGATCGCGCGGCGCTCCTCGCAGCCATCACCCCGCGCCCACTCGCCGAGTGGTCCCTTGACCGGCTCCGACCTGGGCAGCGAGGGCCGCGATCGAGTTCGCCACTCGGCCCAGCGTGGCCGCGTGGACGACGCGCGCGGCGGCCTCCCAGGCCTCGCGGACGGTCGGCGAGACTTCGGGCCAGTTGGCCGCGGCGTCGGGTATGCCGGCGGCGAGGTGGTAGACGCGGAAGGCCAGCTCGCCGTCCGTGCTTGCGTTGACCTCGACCTGGATCACGAGACCCCTCCGGGCACGCTGCAGAACGAGGCGCGGGTGAGGGCCTCGGACGCGCGGAGCGCCGCGGCGCCGGCTTCCTCGACGCGCTGCCGCGCGGCCGCGTGCTCGACCTCGCAGTCGAGCCACGCCGCGCGAGCTCGCAGGAGGTTCGCCTCGGCGCGCTGAGCGGCGGCGCGCGCGGAGTGGAGATCGGAGACCTTGTCCGCGACGGCGGCGCGTGCGGCTTCGATGGGCGTCGCGCTCATGCCGCCCTCACTTCGTAGGTCCGCGCGGCGGCGCTCGCGACCCACTCGATCACGTCGGCGAGGCTGTTCCACGCGGTCCCGTAGGTCGGCGGGTTGCCGTACTGCACGCCGGTCAGGATCATTCGCCCATCGGGCGCGTACAGGACCCACGGGTGATTCGCGGTGGGGTGCCCGCAGTGCTCGATGCGCCACCCGCGGGAGTGCACCCAGCGCGCGGAGCACTTGCCCCACGGGCGCGGGTCGACGCGCGTCCAGCCGGCGGCGGCCATCGCCTTCGCGCTCGGCGCGGGGAGCCTCACGCCGCCCTCGGGGTCTGCGCGGCGCCGCCGGCGATCACGCGCAGGGCGGGGCGCTCCGCGAGCAGCGCGTCCGCCTCGCCCCACGCGCGCTCTCCGGCGATCGCCGCCGCGCGCCGCACGAGCGGCAAAAACGCCGCCTCGCGCCGGAGCGCCCGGAGCGACGCCCCGACCTCGATCCACACGTGCTCGCCGTACGCGCCGCGCAGCCACACCTCGGCGGTGCCGTCGTGCAGGCGCAGCGAGAGGGCGCGGGCGTTGTCGCGCTCGTCCAGGACGACGAGGGCGCGGGTGATGGTCTCGAGTTTGCGGCGAAGCTCGTAGCGCATGGTGGGTCTCCTCTCCCGGGCGGGGTTGGTCGCCGTGGGGTGAGAGGATGATGCTGCGGAGTGACAGCGCTGTCAACAGGAAGCAAAAGAAAGGTGGGAGTGACACCGACATTTTCCCGGCCCGAAGGGGCGAGTACGATTCGGGGATGCGTCACCTCGCCGCGTGCGTGATGGTCGTGCTTGTCGGCGTCGGCTGTGCCTCCGGGCCACCCCCTGCTGCGCCGTCACCTCCGGAGCAATCGGAGCGGCAAGCGCGTGAAGAGCAGCAACGCAAGATCGCGGAGGCGAGCGCCGCGGGCGCCAAGCTGGCTCAACAGGACGAGGCCGCCGCCGAGGCAGAGCGCACACGGCAAAAGGACCTGATGGCTTCGGTGATGAAGCAGGCCCAAGTCGAGGCCAAAGCCGACGAAGAGAAGCGAGCCGCGGATGCTCGCCAGAAGCGGGAGCGCGCCTGCGCCGACGCCCACCCAGCGCGCGTGGCGTCGTCAAGGAAGCAGGCCGCCGAAACACTCCGATGGGTCAAGGCGATCTGGGCACACCGGGAGTGGATCTCGCGGCAGTGCGAGCTGGTGGACACGACCGGAACCCACGTGAGTGTGCAGGGGGCCGCGGGGGGAGTCGTGGTTCGAACCCGGCAGGTGGGCGACGCGAACACGGTGAGATGCAAGAGCGTGCGTCCCCGCGGCGTCACGGACGAGGACATCGTCGAGTACATCCGGCATTCGGACCTTCCCGACTACTTCACGAAGCCGTTCCTTGCGAGCAACTGCGACGGATTCTACAAGCCCGCCGGGCTCGATCTCAGCACGGTTACCCGAGGCGACCAGGCCGCGCTGCAGCGCGTGATCAGCATGCCGGACCCGTCGCCCGCTCCGTAGGGCCCGCGGGCCTTGCCGCGCGTCCCGAATGGAGCGTCCATGGGGGAGTGCGCGCCCTCGAACACCTCGCCGAGTCTCGGTACGAAAGCGCGGGTCTCGACCCCGCCGAGCCCGACCTTCCGCGCCTCGTGCGCGCGCTGCTGGGCACGTCGGTGACACGCGGGCCTCGCCCGATCTCGGGGCCCGCGGCGCTGTACCGCGTGGGGCCTGCGTGGGGCATCGTGGTCAGCTCGAAGCTGCCGCTGGTCCACGCGCGCTTCTTCATCGCGCACGAGCTCGCCCACTGGATCCTTCGCGACGAGGGCCTCGACGATCGCGACGAGGCCGCGGCCGACTACCTGGGCGCTGCGCTCCTCGCGCCGCGCCGGGCCTACCTCGCCGCGGTGCGCGCGGGGCTAGAGCTCCCGGAGCTGGCCGAGCGCTTCGGGCTCACCGAGACGGGCGCGGCGCTGCGCATCGGCGAGACCACGGGGCGCCCGATCGTACTCGTGGCGCCGGCCAGCGTGCGCCCTCGCGGGTCGGAGTCGTGGGTGTGGCCTCCGGAGCCGACCCTTCGCGTCTGGGCGCGGAGGGACCGCCCAGGCGTAGCGCGCGTGCGCCTCGTCGACGACCCGAGGAGGGTGATGCTCGAGGGCGTGGAGTTGGCGGCGGGGGCGGGCTAGGAGACCCGCGAGTCCGGGCTCTCGCCGCGCTTCTCTCGTAGGCGATGCAGGAACTTCGGCGGGCTGAGCCCGGGTGGTCGCGACTCCGGGGGCCGTTCGGTAAGGTCCTTGTCCTGGGACACGATGCACCACGATTTCGAGACGATCGCGAGAGCAACAACGAAGCGATCGCCCACGTCCCGCACGACGACGTCCGAGTGATCCGCCACGTCGACGTGGAGCGCGAGCGCGGCGAGCTCGTTCAGTGTCGCCTCCACGATGTCAAGGTCGAGACCGGCAAGGCGGAGCCGCCTGAAGATCTCCGCCTGAAGCATCGGCGAGCACGCAGGCGTGAAGTGCACGAGGCGGGCTCGGGCGAGCACCTCTCGCGCGGGCGAACCCGGCCGAGACCTCGCGAGCGCAGCCTCGAAGACGGAGGTGTCGACGGTGACGATCCACGCGTCACCCAAGTTCGTTGCCCTCGTCGTCGTACTCGGGCTCGACGGGAAGAGGGAGCCCCTTCGCGATCAGGTCCTCGCGGGCCATGTCAACAAGCTCAACCAGGTCCTTTCCCTTTAGGTACTCGGGGCGGGCGTAATTGTAGCCCGGAGCCGAGATTCGAGCGAGGTAGGCGGCCGCTTCCGCTTCGGCCAGGGCTTCCCGGACGCGGTCGATCTCCTCGACGAGCCCGGAGGCATCAAGTTTTTCCAAGAACGCCCCGATCTCGTCGCGCCCACGCTCGATGGCTGGAAGGTGCCTTCGAAGTCCGAGCGCCAGCTCGCGGGTCCTCGGGTGTGCGAGGTCTGGCATGGCCTCCCGCGCGGCGGTGGAGATCGAGTCGACGGCACCCAACAGGCCCGGGCCCGAAGCGATGACCTCGAGTGTGGCCGCCCTCAGCAACGTCAAGTCATCGAGGTTGTTGCCGGACATCAGGGGTTCCTTTGATATGCGCCCCGCCCGCTCAAACGCAACTCGGAATCGATCGACCTTGGGTCGAGCGCTCTCGAACGAGCGCTTCATTCTTGCGGCTGCGCGCGCCGCCGGCGCGGCGTTGCGGTCGTGGGAGGATGCCGCGGCCGCGCTCACCAGCAGCGGCGAAACGAAGGCTATGGCAACCAGCGCCGCGATGGCCTTCTCGCTGAGCTCTGGAAACAGCACGGTCGTCACTTCTTCCTCCTCGGCCGCAGGTCGTCGTCGTCCACCTCGACGGGCGCCCCGCGCTGGAGCCCTCCGACGGCCTTGAGCTGCGCGAGCTCGTCGGCGGCGGCGAGGCTGCGCAGCATCCCCCGGATGTCCTCGTCAGTGAGGCCCGCCGTCCCGCGCGCGCCGCGGAGGTCGTGGGCCGCGCGGATGACGTGCGCTGGCGCGCCGAGGGCCGCGCCGACCTCGGCGATCCGCGCGTCGAGGTCCCCGTCGAGCTCCACGGCCTGCTCGGGGCGGCGCTCGCGCGGGCCCTCGCCGGTGAGCAGCCAGTCGACTGAGACCCCGAGAGCTGCGGCGATCGGAGCGAGCGAGCCCATTTCGAGGTTCGTTCGCGTGCCCGCTTCAATGTGCCCAACCTGGCCTGGAGAGACGTTCGCCTGCGCGGCGAGCTGGCGCTGTGTGAGCTTCAGTCGCGCCCGCTCCGCGCGAACCCGATCGCCGATCGACATGCCGGAATCACTGTCAGATGACAGCCGCGGCACGCAAGGGGTCCACACTTCGGCTTGACAGCGCTTCCGTCTGACAGCAAGGTTAGGACGATGCGCCACTACCGAATCAGCCTCGGTGACAAGTTCTCCGAGGGTGCCCGCCTGCTCTGGATTGCGATGGGCGACGTTGCGCCGGCCGACTTCGAGCGGTCGCTCGGGTGGTCGCGCGGCACGCTGTCGAACTACCTCTACGGCGAGCGCCGCGCGGGGCGTGACGCTGCGGTGCTCCTGTTCGAGCGCCACCAGATCCCGATCGGCGCGTGGGCTGAGAAGCCCACCGAGACCTTCATCCCTCCGGCCGCGCGTGAGCCCGAGGAAGAGCCATCCGAAGGTGCCGCGTGAGCTCGGTTGCATGCGTGCAAGGTGCACCCGACTCTGAGCCGCGCGACCTGAACGGGGGTGTGGTGCCGCGGCCGGCCTCGCGTTCGGCGCGCGCCCTCGTCGCGATGCTCTTGGCGCCGGGCGCCAGCATCGAAACCCTCCAGCGTCGGGCGAGGTACGGCGGGCGCAAGGGCCGCCGCGCCGCGCGCCGCCTCCGTGGCGCCGGCACGTTCCGCCCCTTTGTCGAGGATGGCTTCTTCGCGCAGCTCGAGCGGATCTTCGCGCGCGTGCTCCGCGCCGCCGCCGAGACCCTTCCCGCACCTCCGGAGGTCCCGTGAAGAACCTCGATCTGGACCAGCTCCGCCGCTCGGCGGCCCGCGTCGTTGCGGAGCTCCGGGCGTGGGCACACCGCGACCGCGACGGCTGGGACGTGGCGCGCGCGCGCGGTGGCCGGCCCGTTGCTGCGCCGTGGGTGGGCGAGCGCGGACGAGCGGCCGCACTGCGCGGCTCGCGTCGAAGCGCCGCGGCGCATCGCGGGGTGTCACGGTGAGGCGCGTCGTCCTGGAGAGCCCGTACGCGGGGGACATCGAAGCAAACGTGGCCTACGCGCGCCGCTGTCTCGCTGACTCGCTCGCCCGTGGCGAGGCTCCGCTCGCGTCTCACTTGCTCTACACGCAGCCCGGAGTACTCCGGGACGAGATACCCGAGGAACGCGCGCGCGGCATCGCGGCCGGGCACGCGTGGATCGAACAGGCCCACGCGCTGGTGGTCTACGCGGACCTCGGGGTCTCGGCGGGGATGAGCGCAGCGATCCGACTGGCTGGTCTCTACAGCGTCCCCATCGAGTGGCGTCGACTGGACGAGGACCCCCGAGGTGCGCCGTGAGTGCGCTCCCCCGCGGGACCTGCCCCGTGTGCGGCGCGGACGTCGCCGTGCGGCGCGGTGGTGAGACTCGCCAGCATGACGCGTGGGAGACCGTGGCCCCTGGCCATCGGCAGAAGGCGCCATGCCAGGGCTCGGGACAGCCAGCGAAAGACCTCTGGCGCGCGCTGCCCCTTCGGGGGCGAGCATGAGCCGCTGTCGCTGCGGTCGACGCGCGTCGCCGGACCCCACGCACCCGTGCGGCGCGTGCGGCGAGCTCCCCGACCCCGTGCCGCTGAACCAGACGGAGGCCGAGCTCTTCTTCGAGGACTACGCGGTCCGCGCGGCCCTCGGTGAGCGGCTGGCGAACGGAGGGCTCGAAGTGCCAAGGGGGTTCGAGTGAGCGCGACCCACAAGACGAAGGCCGAGCGGGGCCGCGACTTCTTCGAGACCCCTTCGTGGGTAGTCGACGCCATCGTTCCGCACCTCCCGTGCGCCTTGGACGTGCTCGATCCGTGCGCCGGCAAGGGCGCGATCCTGAAGGCGCTCGGTGCTGCCGAGGGACGGAAGTTTGCCAATCTGCGGGGGATCGAGATCGACCCGGCGCACCTCGGACCCGAGCAGCCCTTCGTGGACGAGGGGGACGCGCTGTCCCTGGATTGGGAGACGCCGCGGCTCGTGGTCATGAACCCGCCCTTCGGGCTCGCCCAGGAGTTCCTCGAGAAGGCCTTGGCCGAGATCGCGCCGGGCGGGACCGTCGCGGCGCTTCTGCGCTTGGCGTTTCTAGAGTCGACGAAGCGCGCGGGCTTCCACCGTGCGGCGCCGGCGGACGTCTTCGTGCTCGCGCGTCGTCCCTCCTTCATCGGCGGGAAGACGGACTCCAGCGCCTACGGCTGGTTCGTGTACGGCCCCGGCCGCGGCGGGCGTTGGTTCGTGCTCGGAGGTGAGCCTTGAACGAGCTTCGCTTCTTCGTGTCTGGCGAGCCCGTGCCCAAGGGGCGCCCGCGCGTCGTGCGGACCAAGAGCGGCAAGAGCCACACCTTCACCGACGACAAGACCGCGGCGTGGGAGCAGCTCGTGCGCTGGGTGGCTCGCGTCGAAGCCCACAAGCGGCGGTGGCAACCCACGGCGGACCCGTGCGAGGTCGAGATCGCGCTCCGTGGGCTGAACCCTCGGAGTGACGTAGACAACGCGGCGAAGGCGGTGCTCGACGCGCTGAACGGGCTCGCGTGGGACGACGACCGGCGCGTGTGGTCGCTCCTCGTGAGGCGAGACGAGACGCTCGCAGCCGACGGAGCGCTGGTGATCGTGCGGCGCGCCGGCGGGCTCGAGGAAGGGGCGCGCGCGTGACGGCCACTGAACAAAGGGATGGGCTCCATGGATCATGGTGTTGCGGATACGGTCTCGCGAATGCGCCTGCGCGAAATGTTGGTACGGCTGGATACCCACCTCCCCGCGTTGGCGGGGCGTTCCCTCGAAAACTACCCGCTGGAGAACGGAAAGCAGGGGCTGAAGCTTCGGGGCTCCTACAGCACCCTTCGCGCCGCGCTGGAGTCGTTTTTCGAGATGGATGCCCTCAAGGGCTTCGCCGAGGCCTCCGGGTCCGACCCGGTGTTCCGAGCCGCGAGGTTTTCGGACGAGGACGCGGTGTATGGGTCGGTGGCGGATATGCAGAGACTCGCCGCCAACCTGGCCGCTCTGCAGACGACTGCTATCGCGCTGAGCGGAGCGCTGAGGCAGTGCGTTACGAAGGAGGAGCCCACCACCTTCAACGTCAAGTTGCCGAGCCGCATATCGAGCATCGGCGACCTCGTGGAGCTCGCGAAGGACTTCGAGGTTATCTTCGATGGCCCCTTGAGGGTGGTGAAGCTCGAGCCCCCCACCATCGTGGGCTTCGACTCGGGGAGCCTTTGGCTTGTGCTGCTTGCCTACCGGGACGTCGTCTTCACCATCCTTTGGGATCTCGTGAAGTTCGCGGCCAAGACGGTCTATCGCAAGCTGGAGGTCGCACGGGCCAAGCGGACTCTCGAGGCAATAGGCGGGGATCCGCGGGTGATCGCAGGCATCGAGGAGAATCTTGCCAAGGAGATGGGTCGCATCGCGCAAGCGGGCGGGGTCGAGATCCAGGTGAAGGTAGGCGGCCCGCCCGAGGCTGTTGCGCGGTTCGCCTTGGCGATCAAGCGCCTGTCCGAGCTGATGGCGGACGGGCTCGAGGTGCACCCCGCTCTCGAAGCGCCTGCCACTCTGGTGGCTCCGGAGGACGCGAAGATTCTCCGCCGGTTGTACGAGGACCGGGCGACGTCGCAGCTCGAGCAAGGTCCCGAGCCGAAGGGATTCCTCGGGGAGCCGACGCCTCCAGGCCCGGACGATGCACCCCCAGCCTCGAACCACGATCCCGAGAGCTAGCGCTCGCTGATCGCTGGGCAGCCGCGCACGGTCCAGTCGCGCGACGCCAAGTGGACGCCGGACCGACGTGGTCGATCGAAGGATCGACCATGGGGTCGTGTGCGTTCTCGCGGCACGTGGGGCGCCCATGACCTGCGAGCTGCGCATCGAGCGGACCGAGGGCTTCCGTCTGTCGCTGACCTTCGAGGGCCCGGTGGAGCTCGCGGCGGCGCTCGCCCAGGTCGTGGCGCGCTTCGATGGCGGCCACATCCCGGCGTCGCCTGAAGGTGACGACGCGCCCCCCTCCGCTCCGAGGCCGAAGGCCGGGACCCTGACGCCTGCGGAGCGCGCTCGGAGGTACCGCCAGCGTCACGCGGACCGTCACGGCGCCGTGACGGCGGGCGTGACTATCGTCACGGAGCCCGTGACGGTTCCCGTGACGGTCCGTGACGGTTCTCGTGACGCTCCCGGGGTCGCGTGCGCGCCCGCGTCCGCGTCTCGATCTGGGGTCTCTCCCTCTCTTTCCCAAGCTTCTGACTCCTCTCTCGGCGAGATCGAGAGGGAGAGCGCGCGCGAGGGGCGTCACGAACGTCACGTGACGAACGTCACGGGCCGTGACGTGACGGGCGTGACGGTCGATCTGGACCAGCCGATGCCCCCTTGGGCTCTCGCTCGGGTCGAAACGCTCCGGATGACTCTCGGACCGAGCGCCGTCGATCCGACCGCCGAGTGGATCGGCTTCGTCGCTCACGTCGCGAAGGCGCGAGAGGACGGGCGAGTACTCGCGGTTTCCGAAGCGGGGTGGGCTTCATGGCTCAAGCGTGCGTGGGACTTCGCTCGCCGGGACGCGGCGCGCCCGGGGCCCGCCAAGGCCTCGACGCCGTCGCTCCCGAGCCCCGAGACCTTGGAGCACCGCGAAGCCTACGAGGCCGGCCTCCGCGCCGCGGTGGGCCAAGTCGGCTTCGCGTGGTCTCCGGCGCTCGACGAGTCGCTACGCGAGGCGATCCGCGTGCACGCGAAAAACCGGAAGGGGCAGGCGCACGCCGGGCCGGTTCTTGCCGAGTGGATCCGCGCCGCGGCGTCGGACTTCGGGAACGAGCTACGCGGCAGCAAGGAGGACCCGAAGTTCCTCAGCGACGGCGAGCCCAAGGGGTTCCTGCGGTGGCTGAACCGGGAAGAGATGCGGAAAGAGCAACGCCACGTCGACGGGAGGGCTGAACGATGAGCCACGAGAGACGCACGTATCCCGGTCGCCCGAACCACTGCCCGGGCGCAATCCGCGGCAAGGGTCGCGTGCGCCACGACGGCCCGGTTCCGACGGCGGACCTCGTGCAAGAGCACCAGATCGACGGCGTGATCCAACGAGTCGTCGTCGTGGGCGGTGCGGGGCTCTGCTCGTCATGCTCGGCGCTCGAGCGTCTGGAGCGCGAGCGTCGTCGCGAGCCCGAGGATGGGCCGCGCACTCGGTCGAGGGACCGGGTCGCGTGAGCCGAACTCGATGGCCGACGATGCCCCAGGAGCGGCCGTTCCGTTCGACCTCCCGGGGTAGCCGAGGCCTCCCGATCGCTCGTCTCCGGGCAACGTCGACGGGGCACCCCCCGCCTAACAGTCGTAGGGGTCCCAGCAGATCGGAAGAGCGTCGT
>ERZ869925.1083-NODE-1083-length-14061-cov-53.588748_pt1 | contig 14061 bp, 28 predicted proteins | sample MGYA00579311_ERZ869925 | MGnify/ENA primary metagenome ERZ869925 (study PRJEB32216, sample SAMN09231817) | wastewater metagenome | place: USA: Maryland | collected 2016-07-30 | study: EMG produced TPA metagenomics assembly of the PRJNA472060 data set (Reclaimed...
TGCCCTGGGCAGAACAGCCAGTGACAGAATAACAAACCAGGTGTGTGATGATGCACACCACAAATAAGACGGAATGACAAAGACAATCAGTGCAGTCAGTACCTGGATCAATGGTGCAGCTGCAACAGCCACAAAGCTGTTTTTGAAATGCATAGATGATGACCTAGATGTCCAGGCAGTTTACTACTATGAACTGAGGACATCAGCAGATGTAAAGGTTGCGGATGGCAATCTGACCATGTCAGGATCTGACTACACATCCAGGACAGGCAACACATACACATGGAGTTGGGCTGCTGGTAAATTGGGGCTGACACTTACATGATAAAAAATAGCTGAAAAGCTATATATTAAAAACACGAAAAGCAATGAAACTAAAACTACATGAGGTAGTGGCACTACACTACGAATTGAACGGAATCACAAAGCAAAAAGCAGACGGATCAAATGAGATCATCAGTCATGGTTTGTTGAAACAAAAGACAAACATGAAAACAAAGCTGTATTTGCAAAGGCTGAATGCCATTGTAGGTGATGAGTTCAAACTGTATTCTGAGGCTGAACAGGAACTATTTAAAAAGTACGGTGAGGAAAAAGACGGAATGATCACTGTAGGAAAAGAAAAGTGGCCTGAGTTGGTTAAGGAAAAAGAGGATTTATTAACGGCTGAAAAGGACATTGATGTTGTGAATTTGTGGTCAGGTGAAATCACCATTGACACAATAGGCAGCATTGAGACTGATGAGATCTATCCAGTATTTTTAAAATTGATTGATAGTAAGTAAACATGACAAGTATTGCCGTTTTTTTAGCAGGCCAGGCCATAGCCATCATCATTGGATTGATAGGCATCTATGTAAAAGTTAGTTTGAAATTAAAAGAACTAGAGGTCAGGGTGAGCATGGTTGAAAAGAATGAGGACAGTATTGCTAAAAAGCTGGACAATATCATTGAGACTATCAATAAGCTGGCAATATCTATGCAAAACAAACAAGACAGAGAATGAGGTTGATCATATTGGCTTTGCTGTTCACATCATGTTCATTGGTTCAAAAAGCTACCAATAAGCAAATCAAAGACAGTTCAGCTGTGGCAATAGATCAGTCTAAGCAGTTTGTAAAGTCAGACAGTACAGCAAACACATCTACAAAAGAAATAGAAACTACAGACCTGGTGGTGGTGTTAAAAGACACTGCCACTGGGCTTTTTACTTTAAAGGGTGACAGTGTGAGCATACCTGCCCAGGCTATCAAAGAGATCCGCTATAAACGAAATAAACGAAAAGACAAACAGGAATCAACCAACATCACTAAAGATGTGGCCATCCTGAATGATAAGCAGCAATCTGTCACAGTTTCTGAAAAGAAAGTGACAAAGACTGTAGAAAAGAAAAAGATCAGCTGGCTTTGGATCATTGTGTTAATAGCTGGCTTTGTGCTATATATATCTAGGAAACGGATATATGAAATTCTTAAAAAACTTACTATCGGATGATGGGCTGGTGAGTAGCAAAAGATTTGCTGGCATCACTGCTTTCATCAATGCTATTGTGATGGGATACCTGCCTAACACAAAGCAGTTTGTATTTGAGGGGTTTCTACTTTATTCAGCTGCTGTATTTGGAGTGACTGCATTTGAAAAATTTAAAAAAGATGAAAGACCAAAAGACACTGGAGAGGATTCAGCTACTGCACCCAAAATTGAGGGATGAGGCACTGGAACTGTATGATGAGATAGTGGCATCACTGACAGGTAGTGCCATTTGCCGTTTTGCGTACACTTTAAGGACTTTTGCAGAACAGGATGCACTATTTGCCCAGGGCAGATCAAAGCCTGGTAAAGTGGTCACAAATGCCAAAGGTGGGCAGTCTTATCACAACTATGGCCTGGCCATTGATATTGTGCTGATCCTGGACAAAGATAAAAATGGAACTTTTGAAACTGCTGCCTGGGATGTGAAATCAGATTTTGATGGTGATGGCAAAGCAGACTGGATGGAGGTGGTGCAGATATTTAAGAGATACGGCTGGGAGGCTGGCATTGATTGGAAATTTATTGATCCACCACATTTTCAAAAAACCTTTGGGAAATCTATATATGAACTGAGAGCATTGCACACAGCTGGAAAAGTAGATAAGAATGGTTTTGTGCTGATATAGTGGTCACTGAGTGACATTTATTTGAAATCCAATACCCTATGAAACACCCAAAGAAAGATACTGCCCAGCAGTATCATGACCGCTTTGCAGACACACCAACCCTGACACTAGCCAGGAAAATCTACAAAGAAAACAATCTACTGTATAAAGACATAGAGGATGCTAGACAGTCATTGAGATATGTCAGAGGGCAGGTCGGTGATCAGAAACGCAAATTCACTGGACACAAAAAAGAGGATTTAAAATACAACTACAATCCGTTTAAACTACCTGAGAGCAGTGCAGAGGAAAGAAAGCCATTCACACTACCAACAGCCTGCAACAATATTCTGCTGATCTCAGATCTGCACATCCCCTATCATGACATTGCAGCCACTACAGCTGCATTCCAGTATGGCCAGGAAAACAATGTGAACACCATTTTCATCAATGGGGATCTGATGGACTTTTGTCAGATCAGTAGATTTGAAAAGAATCCTGCAAAGAGATCTGTCAAATATGAACTGGACACAGCAAAGGTGATGCTGGATGCCATCAGAGAGGCATTCCCTACACAACAGATCTATTTCCTAAAAGGCAACCATGACATCAGACTAGAATTGTACCTGAGGGTGAAAGCACCTGAGATCCTGGACATGGATGAGTTTAAGATGGAAAGCCTGTTAAATTTCAACAAATACAAGATCACCAGCATTGAGGACAATGTCCTGGTAAAAGCTGGACACCTATCAATCACACATGGACACCATGTGATGAGAGGCTTTTTTGCACCAGTGAACAGTGCCAGGGGGTTATATACCAAAGCAAAGCAATCAACAATCATTGGCCATGTCCACAAAGTGAGTGAGCATACAGAGACAAACATGGATGGTGACATGACCACAACATGGAGTACAGGATGCCTGTGTGAACTAAAACCTGACTACAGCCCACTGGTGAGCAACTACAGTCATGGCTTTGCACACATCAAAGTGCATGCAGACAAATCCTATTCAGTAAGCAACAAAAGGATCTACAATGGCCAAATACTGTAATCTATGACAACAAAAGAATTTGTAAAACAGTGTAGGGAATTAAATGAAATCCCAACAAAAGCATCAGACATCCAGGTGGGTGGTGGTCATTATGCTAAATATAAGATCCAGCCTACAGAGTTCATACATGCCAACAATGTGCCATTCATAGAGGGCAACATCATCAAATATGTGATGAGACACAGAGAAAAGAATGGAGTTGAGGATCTGAAAAAAGCCAAACACTACATTGATCTACTAATACAATTTGAATATGAAAATGCCAAAAGGATTTAATAAGATGGCAGTCATGGATCAGGAATCATGGCTGGTGCAGAAACTACAGGATGTGCATTCTTTGGAAAGCCAACTGAGAAAAATGCTGGCAGCTGTCAGAGGTGGTCAGAGGGTGAACATTCCCGAAATAGACAGGCCTGATGAGGCTATCTTAAAAGAGCAATAACTATGGACTTTGTTGAACATGTCAAAAATACCTGCAAGACATTCAATGTCCAGTGCAAGCTAAAGAATACAAAGTATCTGAAACTAGATGCCACAAACAGGTGTTCAGGATATTTTGATGAATCTGTGCCTGTGTTGGCCTGTGCTATGAACAGACCTGATTCCTTTGAGATCCTGGTGCATGAATTTGCTCACTTTACACAGTGGGCAGAGCAATGCCCTGCCTGGACAAATGCCATGAATGCAGGGGCATATGACAGATTCAATGCTATGCTAGAGGGTAAGAAGGTCAGAAACCTGTCACACTATTTAGGACTGTGCAGGGATTTAGAACTGGACAATGAGATCAGGTCAGTGTCATTGATCAATAAATTCAAACTGCCTATTGACAAAAAACAATACATCAAAAAGGCAAATACATACATCTATTTCTACAATTGGATGATGATCAGCAAAAGATGGTGCAAGTCAAACAACAGCCCATACAACAATAAAAGGCTGATGGATGTGATGCCTAGCCATTTTAAAAATGACTACACTGTGCTGCCCAAACATATAGAACAAATATTCAGAGAGGAAAAAATTTAGTTGTTTTCATAGATTCGGTTAAATACGGCCTGCCATTTTCATGGTGGGCTTTTTTACGTTTATACATTACCGTTAAAATAAATTTGGTTAGTAAAACATAGTGTACTATGTTTGTGTTCTAAACCTACAAACTATGAAAAACAAAACCATCCAGGCAATCATTGCCGTTTCAGCAGCATTTTACCTTTTGTCTTTACTGCAAGATCCTTTCTGCAAATAAACTTTTAACCTATGAAAACAGCAGTAACACTTTACACATTGATTTGTGATAGTTGTAATAAAAACCTTTTAGATGGATCAGATTTTAGTTGTTTAGATGAACAATGGTTGGATTGTGAAATGTCTGAACATAATTGGATAGAATTAGACAAAAAACATTATTGCACTAATTGTTGGGAATGGGATGAAAATGAAGAAAATCAAATACCAAAAAACCAAAACAAATAACATGGCCGAATTTATCAGGCTGGTGCAGATGCCCAAAGGCAAATCCAGCAAAACGCTATCAATAGCTGAAAAAGAATACATTGATGAGAATTACAAATATGAGCCAGTGCAAAGGATGTCACAGATCCTGGGCATCACCTACACAGATGTTGATGTCTATTGCAGGGTGAAAGGCTATGAGCCATCAAAAAAAGTAAGATCAAAGCCTAAAAAGTTGGCAAAAAGTAAGACATTTGATGTTGATTCCTATAAGACATGTACGATATGACTAGAGATGATTTTTTTAAGATAGTACCTGCAAAGCAGTTTTTCACCAGGTATTGCACTGGGATCACAAACTACTATCACAAACTGAGAGGATTTGATGGCAACAAACAGCCCATTGATTTCACTGATCAGGAAAAAAAGCAGATGCAAAAGTGTGCAGCAAAGCTGGGCAAAGACCTGGCAAATGTTAAATTTTAGTCAGATGTTTGTCTGTACGTTTTACCCATGCATGTAAGATATTGAATGTCATAGACATAGCAAATCCCACCAGCTCCACAGAAAGCAAAAACTAAGCCACTGAATTTCAGTGGTTTTTTTATGTCCAGCCTGCATTCCAGCCACTGGACTGCATTTGCAGGCTATGCTATTTTTATCTATTTTTATCCTTTATTAGTTCATTTGTTTGTCCTTTTGTTTTACCCACTGTTTTACCCACTATGCAAAAGTTCACCATCAGGCCAGTGATCCTGAAACATAAGATCAATGAGAAAGGCATGGCATCAATCAAAATTGCTGTAACTGTTGATAGGAAAGTTACCTACATAAACACATCACACAGGGTACACAAAGACCAGTGGGATGATGAAAATAAAGCTGTTTACAGGCATGAAAATGCAAAGCTGATCAATGTGTCAATCAGGAGAAAGGTTGCCGAAATTGAAAGGGATCTGATCAACAACAGCATCCAGGGTGTGCAGCTGTCAAAGAGGATCATCAAAGGCCAGGTGACAGTGGCCAGGTCATTCAAGCAATATGCAAAAGAGGTCAAATGGGATCAGACAAAATTGAACAGGATCATAGACTTTGGAGGTGAGCAATTATTGATCAGTGATGTGACAGTTGAATGGCTGAGAAAGTTTGAAACCTGGTGCAGAAAAAAGCCACTAGCACCCAACACCATCCACACCACAATCAAATATGTCAGCAGGATCATCACACAGGCCAGGAAAGAAAAGATGATCTATGATGATCCATTTGATCAATACATCAAACCAAAGTATCAGCAGACAGATAGGCTGTACCTGGTGGATCATGAATTGAAACTGATGGTGGATCTGCTAGACAAACCAATGAGCAAATCAATGCATGACACACTGTGCTATTTTCTACTGGCATGCTACACAGGCCTGAGGCATTCTGACTGGGGTAGATTTAGCATGAGCAATGTTGAGGATGGACATATAAAGCTGAGGGCATTGAAAAACAAAACACATGTGGTGCTGCCCATAGGCAAAACACTTTCAAAGATTCTTATACATATTGAGAATACTTTAAAACCTTTGAGCAATCAAAAATGCAATGTGATGCTGAAAAGCCTGGCATCAATGGCTGGCATTGATAAAGAGATCAGTACACATAGTGGCAGACATTCATTTGGGTATATGTGTGCAGCCAATGGCCTGCCTGAAAGCACAACAGCAGCACTACTGGGAGTGAATGCCAATACTGTTAAAGTTTACTATCACCTAACAGGTGAAAAAATTAAACACCAGGCAAATGCTTTGAAATATGTTTAAATAATAAAACTTAAACAGTTTCCGTTTGTGTCCAAATCAACATTGTGCCCTATGAAAAGTGTGAAACAGAAAGAGAAAAAAACTATCCCTGTTTCAATTCGTGTAAGATCTTTGCTAGATTATGCTGCAAAAGTTTTTCAGCCATCAGTTGAACATCCATCACAGAACGGTTTGAAGCAGCAGCCAAAGTCTCAATCATCATCTGCCGATTAGTTTGGATCTCAGCTTTAATCTGCAATATTGATTCAGTCATTAATTGAATGGCATCAGGTTTTTCAATAGTTTCCTGTTTGCCACCAGTTGCAAAGTCTTTCAGTTTTATGGCAAAGGCCTTCTCAAAATTCTTTTCAAATTCTGAGGAGGCTTTTGCATTTCCGCTAAGGTAGCTGCTGACAGTGGCCTTATTATATCCCATTTTGTCTGCAATGTCTTTGTCCTTAGTGATGATTCCCTTTCCGTATAAATACTGCACAGCTTTATTCAAAAGTTCATTCTGATGCATAGTATTAAATTTTGCATACTATGTTTGGAAATAACCAAACAAAGTTTAAATTTGAGCATGATTTGCCACAAGATACTAACAATATTTAGTTTTTGTTAGCTTTTTTCAACTTTATTCTATGACTACAGAACAACTGAAAGAAATCAAAAGATTCAATGACAACATTGAGTGGCTGAAAAACAGCCAGGTAGTGCCAGTGACCAGTGATCTGATCACTATGAAAGAGGCCATGAATTTAATCAACAGACAGCGGACATGGATTCAGGTCAGGATGGTCAAAGACTTAGATCCTGGACAAGATGCAAACAGTCACCTGGTCAGAGATGTAGACTGGATCAGGGAGGGCAATAGAGTGATGTTTAAAAGGGACAGCATCCTGAGATTGAAAACTGAGGTGCTGACAGCTATTGGAAACAAATATGACAATATATGATGTACTTAATTTTCATGAGTGGTGTAGTGGCAGGATTCTTAGTGACAGCACTACTTTCAGGACTAAAAGATGATTGAGAAACCATCAAAGGGCAGATGTCAAGTCTGCCTTTTTTTTAAACATTTCAAAAAAAAGTTTGGAAATAGTTTGGTAGTATAAAATGTTTTACTATTTTAGCAGTGTCATTTAACCGACACCACTATGAAAACACTTTTTGAAATCATTGATTTTATTGCAGAAAGGAATCTAAATTCTTTGACTGTAGAACTGGAAAACACAACATGTGAAATCCCACTATCAAAGTTTGAAAACTGGCTGGAACGCACAGACAGACTGAACTGGGTGCATGACTGGTCAGATCACACTGGTGAGCATTGCCAGGAAACAGGCACATACACACTTGATCAGTATTGGGACATGTCACATAAGTACATTGCCCATGACATCTACACTTACATTCTCATGCACTTTGTAGATCCATTCAAAGACATCAAAAATTCAATCACCAAAATCACAGCTGAATATGCAGGAAAATAAACTACCTACCTGGTGTGACCTAGTGCCACATGAAAGACATCAACTATTGGGTGAACTGATTGATGCTATGATCTACAGCCCAGTGGCTGTCATGACTATCCAGGATGTCCTGAAATGCTTTAAGACAGCTGGATATGTTAAAAGCACCATACTACCAATAAATACTATCATAAATGAAAACAACTAAAGCAATGACACAAAACAACATTTACATGGCCATCAATGCAATCATGCAGGAAATTGAGGCCATAGGTAAAAACAAAAAGAATCAACAGCAGGGCTATTCATTCAGGGGCATTGATGACATGTACAATGCTTTGCAGCCACTGTTCAAAAAGAATGCAGTATTCATCACCAGCAATGTCCTGGAATCTAAGAGAGAGGAAAGGCAGACAGCCAAAGGTGGTGTGCTGATCTACACCATTGCCAAATGCCAGTTTAAGTTTTTCACCACTGATGGATCATTCATTGAATCTGTCCTGGAGGGTGAGGCTATGGATAGCGGTGATAAGTCTACCAACAAAGCCATGTCCACTGCATTGAAATATGCACTGATGCAAATGTTTCTGATTCCTACAGAGGAAAAGCTGGACACTGAGTATGACACACATGAGGTCAAACCAAAGGCAGATCCACAGCCATCAGAGATTGATCTGTTGGCCAGGAAAACATATACCACAGCTGATGACCTGTTGATGGTGCTGGACAGCTGTGAGAGCATTGGACAGCTGAACACACTGTATCATGTCAATGCAAAACTGGTTGAGGACAACAATCTTAAATCACACTTTACAACTAAAAAAGATGCAATTAGAAAAAATTAATCTTGATGACATTAAGGTAGGGGAAATTGCCCCTACCAAATTTGGCCTGGATCTGATGGCTGAGGCCATTGCAGAACAGGTGAAAGATGGCTACATCAATCCACTGGATGCTGTGATCAGACTGAATGCAATGGAGACATTGACTAAGATGGTCAGAGAGAAAATCAGCAGTGATGTGATGGATGAACTGGGAAAGCACCCAAAGATGAAAGCTGAGATCAATGGGGTGCAGGTGTCAGAAATGACCAGCATCAAATATGACTACAGCCATCTACCTGGGTGGTCAGAACTGGATCAGCAGATTGCAGAACTAAAGGAAAAGCAGAAAGCTATTGAGGATCATGAAAGGACATATCACAAAGGTGATTTGCCCATCAAGACCAGCACATCAACATTCAAAATTCAAATCCCTAAATAAAACAAACATGAGCAAATTGCTATCAGGCAGTATCTGCCTATCAGACATTCCAAAGGACAAAATTTGGAAATCAGAAAAAACAGGAAAACAGTATCTGAACATCAATGTGTGGATCAATGATGATGCAGACAAGTTTGGAAACAATGGCAGCATCCAGGTAAATCAAACCAAAGAGGAAAGAGAGGCCAAAGACACAAAAGTGTATGTGGGCAACCTTAAATTTGTGGAGGCAAAGCAACAGACTGCTGCTGCCAATGTACCAGTGAAAAAGTCAGCACCAGCTGCACCTGTAGAGGATGCAGAGATTGTTGATGATGATCTACCATTTTAATCAATTAGCCCAGCATATCACAGTGCTGGGCTTTACTTTTTAACTATGAAAAGACTAAAATGCACAGAGGTCAGGGGTGTCATTTGCCTGTACAAAAATGACCGTTTAATCAGGGATCAGAAGTTTTTTAAACGCTATGACATGAAAAAATACATGAAACAGTTTAAGGACATCTGTGACCATACAAAAGGGAATCTGTATTACATCACCATCCTATTAGACATGTAACATGTATGACTATCAAACCAGCCTACCTGCATACCAGGAGGCACAGAAAAACATCAATTTAAAACAAAGCATTGTTTTAGATGCCATCATTAAACTAGGCACATGCTGTGACCATCAGATTGCAGAACACCTGGACTGGCCTATCAACAGGGTGACACCCAGGAGAGGTGAACTGATTGAGGCTGGCAGGATTCAGTTTGCATTTAGGGGAAAGGATTTTGAAACAGGCAGGACTGTAAACTTTTGGAAACCCACTATTTTTTTGCCCTGACACCAAAACTTAGTTTGGTAGTTTCAAAACTTTGAAACATATTTGGAAAACGATTCATACAGTATTGGTACTACTGTATGAGTTTTATTGGTTAGTGATTTAACCAGCCCTTTGTAAGTACCATGCAAAGGGCTTTTTTTTTATTCTATGGCATATATAGAAAAGCTACAAAGCCCACAGTGGCAAAAGAAAAGACTAGAAATTTTAAGCAGAGATCAATGGTCATGCTGTAGATGTAATGACAAAGAAAAATCATTGCATGTACATCATAAAACCTATGAATTTGGCAAAGATCCCTGGGATTATCATGATTCAAATTTTATTACACTATGTTCAAAATGTCATTCTGAGGTTGAATATGACAAATCTATTTTCAATGCAACTATAAAGTTTTTATTGACAAATAATATATCCTATTACGATTTGACTGGACTGCTTGCAAATAAGTATTGGGAAGTAAAAGCCACTGTGCAAAAGGGACAAACAAATGGCTAAAAGATTTATTGACACAGGATTATTTGATGATGAATGGTTTTCTGAATTGCCATGTGATGCCAAAATATTTTGGTTGTATTACTTGACAAAATGTGATCATGCTGGCCTGTTAAAATATAACAAAAGGCTGATTGAATTTCAATGTGGATTTAAAGACTTAGAAAAAGTTTTGGATCAGTTTCCTAACCGTATTGTAAGAGTTAGTGAACAGTTGCTATTCTGCCCAAAATTTATTGATTTTCAATATCCAGGATTCCCTGATTGCAAATTCAAAGCTGCCATTTCTGCAAAGGATATTTTAATCAAAAACAATATAGATCCTAACAGTTACCAAAGTGTTAGCCAAGACTTAAATAAGTCTTATGGTAACGGTAATGGTAAGAGTAATGGTAACGGTGATGGTATGGGTAAGAGTATAAGCAGATCAGAAAAACCTAAAAAAACTGATCACCTATTTTCTGAATCACCATTTTTTGACATTGAATTATTTAAAAGCCAGTTTGTAGGTACACAGTACGAACATGCAAATTTCATGTACTACCATGAAATCATTTCAAATTGGTCAGCATCAAATGGCAATAAGAAAAAAGACTGGATAGCCACAGCTAAAAATTGGATGGCAGCTGACATGACAAAAGGAAAATTCATTGATAATAAATTCAAACCAAATGGAACTGCAAAAACATACAAAACAGGAGTTAGCCATATCACAGACGAACAACTTAACGAGGCAGCTGCTAAACGCTTTGGCCGTTGGTAGCACTGGGCAGGTGTTCAATGAGATGTGCAGATGGAAAGAAAAGGGAGAGCCACTGCCTATGATGGTGATTCAACAGATCCCAGTAAAGGATAGGCTGCCAGGACTGGCTGAAAAGTATGGGAATGATAAGATGGCCACAATACTAGCCAAAGCAATCAACAGGACACTATCAAATTTTAACCTGAGGGTAGGCATGAATGCAGATCAGGTGATGGAATTGTCACTACAGCTGATTGATTCAGCCAATGAGGATCAGATGGCATTTGAGGACATCATGCTATTCCTGGATGGTATGATCAAAGCAAAGTATGGCAAAGTCTATGACCGTATGGACATCCCTACATTTTTTGAAATGCTGGAGAATTACAGGGATGAAAGACACAGGCAGTATGTAAGATTTAAAGATGAACAGAATGCACAACACAAATCCAGTGGTGATTCAAACAGATCCAGTGATGATGTGACCAGTGAAAAAGATCAGTTCAGAAATGCCATGAAAAACTACATGCAGGAATCAGCTAAAAAAAGTTAGTAAAATATTTTGTACTATCAGAACATAGAATCATATTTGAGACATCCTATGAAAGAATTGACAGTATCACAAATCACAAACACTGCCATCAAGATCCTGGAAACCAGGATGTGCTTTGTATGGAGACAGAACAATCTAGCTGTGAGAGGCAGAACATTCACAGGCCTGAAAGGTGTGCCTGACATCATAGGATTCCACAAATTTACTGGTGTAGCTGTTTACTGTGAGGTCAAAACAATCAATGACAGAATGAGCCAGGATCAAATCAATTTCATGAACAGAGCAAAAACATCAGGATGCCAATGCCTGATTGCAACAGAGGAAAATGGAATGGTGTGCATCAAAGAATGGACAAACCCAACCCTATGAAAAAAGATACCATCATCACACAGATGTACCAGGATAAGGACATCAACCAGGCCATCAGTAAGATGCAGCCTGTAGAATTACAGGATGATCTAAGACAGGAAATTTTCCTGGTATTGTGTGAGATGGATTCAGAGAGACTGTGTGGCATGTGGACTAGTGGCTATTTGAAATATTTTATTGTCAGGACAATGTTGAACATGGCAAAGAGTGACCGATCTACATTTTTCAACATGTTCAGAAAGTCATTTGGTGAGTATTGTGACAACTATGAGACAGCAGATGACCAGTCAGATGTGCATGAGGAAATGGACAGCAAGCTGAAAAAGTCAATGGGTGAACTGCACTGGTATGAGAAAAACATATTTGAGGACTATGCTGAGAATGGAAAAAACATTTTGAAACTAAGCAGAGACACACAAATCCCCTACAGATCCCTATTTAAAACTGTAACGAAGGTTAAAAAGAAACTTTCAAAAGCACTAAGAAAAGAGGATATGACACAGAAAAAATTGATAGGGAATTTTATTCATGCAGGCCTGGATGTGATGATTGACATCAATAAGGAAACTGACATGGACACATTGATTGACATCATTGATGAGGTGAATGAATTTATCAGGGAAAAGGTTGAGGGCAGACTAAAAGATGATGTGTGCATCAAACAAATTGGAGGCCTAAAAATTAAAAAAGTAATATGATCAATCTACTATTAAACATCCTAGCATCAGCACTATTCAGCTACTATTTTATTGAAATGGGCAGATTTCCATTGAAATGGAAATTGAATTTTAAGCCATTCAACTGCCTGGTGTGTCTACCTGCATGGGTGGCACTGGCACTGTACATGTTGCCAATAGAGGCCACAGAGATCATCATTGTCATGTTTGCATCAGCAATCCTGGCAGTATTATTTAAAACATTAATGAACAAAGCATATGAATCAGGATCACATTGATTTTATTGAAAAGCACAAAATAAACTTTGAGACAGTTAAACTGGGCTACACCAGGCAGATCCCTATGGATGTCCTGCAAATGTATGAACACATTTATCATCAGTATTTAGATCCACAGTATGTGCTGACCTACTGGTGTGGTGGTTGTGTGTTTGACATGATGAAAAGGCTGATGCACTACTATGAGACAAATGTTGTGAATGCACAACCAGTTGTGCAACCTGTTCAGGAAACTGCACAAATTGATGTGCAGCCTAAAGCAAAGAAAACACGAAAGAAATAAAACCTACCTACTATGATCACCACAATCTACTGGATTTGCATTGCAGCTGTCATGACAGCATTTGCACTGGCTGGGATCTATGACTTACTGGTGCAAATCAAAAAGCTAAAATGAGAATATTAGTCATCACACAACAGAACAGTGGGGTGGGCTATCACAGACTTATGATGCCCATCTACTACATGAAAAAGGAATTTGCATTCTTTACAGACACCATCAATGATGAAATCTTATCAGAGGGATATGATTTGGTGGTTGTCAATAGGTACATACCTACCTGTCACATAGATGATCTGAAAGCCTACAGGGAAAAGTATGGATTTAAACTGATCCTGGACATTGATGACTATTGGCATCTTGATCCCTGGCACATCCTGTATGGGCAATATGATGCAGAGCCTATCATTGAACATATTAAGGCAGCTGACCTGGTTACCTGCACAAACATGGGATTGAGGTATCACATCAGCAAATACAATGAGAAAGTGCATGTAGTACCAAATGCCCTACCATACGGCAAAGATCAGTTCACTGATGTACACACACCAGGTGACAGGATCAGAGTGGTATATACAGGATCAATCACCCATCAGAAAGATGTGGCACTATTGGGCAACCCATTCAAAAGGGTGCTGTCAGATAAGCACCTGGTCAATCAGCTGCATTTCAC
>ERZ869925.1085-NODE-1085-length-14026-cov-5.651779_pt1 | contig 14026 bp, 18 predicted proteins | sample MGYA00579311_ERZ869925 | MGnify/ENA primary metagenome ERZ869925 (study PRJEB32216, sample SAMN09231817) | wastewater metagenome | place: USA: Maryland | collected 2016-07-30 | study: EMG produced TPA metagenomics assembly of the PRJNA472060 data set (Reclaimed...
AATCGATGCGCTATACAGGAGGGCGCATCGTTAAATGTGCAGCAGGGGAGATTCCACTCAGCGAGGTCTACTACGTCAGGCCGCCGGGGCGCTATCGCGACCGGCAGGGTGATCCGTACGACTGGGGCGAGAAGGAGTGCGCCCTCTCGGCCGAGATGGCCATGGAATCCATCAAGAACTACGCCCGGCTCCGGGAGCTCGGTGCCTCCGAGGAGCACGCCAGGCAGGTACTGGGCACGAGCTACTACCAGAACTGCATGATCAGCGGCAATCTGCGCGCCTGGCTGCACCTGCTGGATGTCCGCTACAAAGCCGACGCCCAGCTGGAGATTCGCTGGGCCATGGAGCTCATCGCCCAGCAGCTGCAGCGCTGGGTGCCAGAGATCTGGAGCTGGTACGCCAGCAACCGTCTCAACAAGGCCCGCCTCGCACCCTGAGCCATGTCACGACCCTCGCGCTACGAGCTGCTCACCAAGTTCTTCCCGGAAATCAGCCAGGGAACCAAGGGTGACAAAGAGGCCGCCGTTCGGCTCAACACCCTGGCAGCAGAGGCCATCCTTGCCGATCAGATCCGCATCTTCGACATCAGCTACCAAGCCGATGGGCCCGGGGTGCTGGTCCTGCGGATCTATGCCGGTGCCAAGGAGTCCGCTTACATCACGCTCGATGAGCTGGGGGAGGACCTTGCTGTGGCCGAGCGCTTCAACGACGAAGACACCGCCGACTTCTTGGCTGATGTCCTGAACAAGGCCAAGGAGTTCAACTACGCCAAGGGCGTCATGCTGATGCTCCTCGACAACAGCAGCGCCCAGCTGTTCATCGTTGATCGCGCCCACCCGGCTGCCTCCATCGAGGCGATGCTCAAGGAATTCGCGGCGTGAGCAAGCCCAAGGCGGAACTGATCCCACCGGCGGAAGCGGTGGATACCGCCAAGGCCACGATGGGAGCGATCGACCTCGATCCCTGGAGCAGCAAGGAGGCGAATGATCACGTCTTGGCCGCTCGCTACTACGACAAGGCCGATCGCCTCGAGCGGGTCATCCACTACGACTGGACGCCCCCCGGAAAGGGCCGCCTGTTCCTGGCTGCCACCGGTGGGGCCCAGGCGTCACGGGCGCTGCTGAACCACGCCTTCCTCGAGTACAGAGCGGGGCGGGTGCAGCAGGCGCTGATCTGGATCGAGCACAACGAAACCCTGATCAAGGCGCCGTGGATCTGGGACTTCCCGATGTGCATCCCATTCCGGCGACTCCGCCCCAGGTACTACGACGAGGGGCTGGAGCGCCTGGTTGAGGTGGCTCCATCGGATTGGTCGGTCCTGCTCTACATGCCACCCAGCAAGGACGTGAATGAGTGGGGTGCCGGGTTTTCCCGGTTCCACAATGTCTGCTCAACGATCGGCCGCGTCATTCAGGACGCCGAGAGCGGGCAGACCGTCTGGCAGCAGGGGTACGAGGTCCTAATGGGCCGCCCCTATTCGCACCGCCTCTAGGCAAACGGGTCCACGGACGTGCCGGTGCCGCTACGGAAGCCACGGACCTCGGACATGGCTGCGCGTGCGCCGAAGTTCTCGGCACCCAGTTCGCCAGTGCCAAAGGTTTCAAAGATCTTGCCGCGATCAGCCCGATCAAGACCGCGATCAATAGAGACCTGCTGACCACTGCCGATGCTCTTGATGCCGCCGGTGCTGCCGCCGTAGCGCTGGGCCTGGAAGCTGTTGGCGCGCGCCACTGCCAGCGCTCGATCCGAGAAGATCCGGCTCCGTGCATTGGCGCCGGCTGCAGCGCGGGTGCCGTTGTAGAACCGGGTTTGCGTGTAGCGCCGATCCACGGGTTGCCCACTACTCCCTACAGGGTAACTTCCCGAAAATGCGCTGCCCCGATGGCTTCTCGACAGAAAACGCGCTTTGATCTGGTGCCATTCACAGCGATCGGCGAGATTGCCGATGTCCTGGCCTTTGGCGCCGAGAAGTACTCCGCCAATAACTGGTGCCGCGGCACGGAATGGTCGCGCTACTACTCAGCGCTCTGCCGTCACATCTTTGCCTGGTGGCAAGGAGAGGACCTCGATCCGGAGACCGGCCTTTCGCACCTGGCCCATGCTGGCTGCTGCCTGGTGTTCCTCATGGAGTATCAGCGCAACCGGTGGGGAACCGACGATCGCTTCCAAGGGCCAGACGGTGAGACCTTCACCAAGCACGATGGCCGCACCGGTGAATCACTGCCGCAGCTAAAGCAGGAGCTAGACCTGTTCGGCATCCTGCCCAAACCGGAGCAGGACTACTTCAACACGTCATTCGCGGTGAACTGGGGCCAAGCGGGGTGCATCCCGGAAGGAGTCGCCGCCAAGGAGCAGCAGGAGTGCTGTTTTGTGGGGGCGGATGGGGAGCCGATGTGTAAGCGAGCTCCCCGCATGGCCATCAATGACGACGACGACGGGCTCACCTAGGGGATCGTGGCGCCGATCTGCTGGAGCCGCTCGTTGAGGGCGGCCAGCTGATTGTTGATCGCCACGTTCATGTCAGGCGGCATCGGCATGGTTCCAAAGACCTGCTGGGCGCGCAGCTGCTGCTGTGCCACCTCCGACTGGGTCTGGCGCTCGGCATTGATGCGCTGCGCTTCGATCTGGGCAACGCGAGCGAAGGCCTGCTGCACCTCGTCTCGGCTGATCAGATTCTCCGTGGCCTTCTTGATCTGGGCGTCGACGTGGGACTTGAGCTGATCCTCTTGGGCCGTGAGCTCCTTGATGGCGTCGCTGTTCTGCACCAGCAGGCGCTCCAGCCGGGAGAACCGCTCATCCAGGGTTTCAGGGCTGGACGCCTTGATGCCGTTGTCGCTGATCAGGCGCTCCACATGGCCCAGCCTGGCGTTGAGGATCTCATCCTCCTGGCGCAGCCGCAGCTTGAGACCCCCAAACACGCTGATCAGGCCGACAACGGCGCCAGCAATGAAAGCTTCCATCAGCGAATCACCGTGAACAGGGAGCGGGCGGCAGCGAATGCATCGCTGCCCTTGAAGAGGCCTTTCTCCATGGCCTCGTCCACGGCGTTGTAGACCTTCTGCTCGATCGAGCCAGGCGCCAGCGACAGGGCAGTCTTCCCGGCTGCCAGCTCGGGGCGGTAGCGCCGCTGAATCTCCACGGCGGCATAGCGCACCTCGGCCTGGGTCAATGCCCCATCGGCCAGCAGGGCGGTGATGAGCTCTGCTGCAAAGCGCACATCACTGGAGCCGTAGCTCTTGATGTGCTCATTCAGCAGGGGATCCAATACGACGAAGGCACGCCGGATGATTGGCAGCACCTTGTTGAGGCGAGCCCGGCGAATCAGCGCACCGGCAACGAACGGAAGACTGACGCTCGCCAGGGTCAGCAGGACCGGCGCAGCAGTGGACAGCGGTATGGACATGGCCGCACGGCCGAGAACGCCCGCAATGTACCGAGTGCTGGAGCGCTCGCTAATTCAGCCGAAGCCGTTCTCCCATTGGCGCGTGACGTAATCCAAGGCGTTCCACGCGTCATCAACACTGGCGCCGGACTTCGGATTGACGTGCGTTGTGACGTGGGTTCCAAAAGTGCGACCCGTGATGCCCTGAGCTCCGATCGATGCGCCCATTGGCAGCGTCATTCCCGGTTTGACATCCACGCGATCCAGGTGGCCCACCAGGAGTTCGTATTGCTTGCCGTTCTTCTCGAACAGGCCGCTGACCCAATTGCCGTAGCCCCGTCCGGTTTCACCAGCGCCCTGCCCCTGGAAACCAGTTCCCGTGATCCGAAGATTCGCGGGGGCGGGAATGGATGCACCGCGACCTCCACTCAGGACCACGTCCCAACCGGTGGCTTCTGCATCGGGATCACGCTTGCGACTGGTCCACGCGCCGCCACCGGCGCCAGCGGGTCTTTGCTGTGTGGCACCAGCCGCGGCGGAGATGCCAGGCAGCGTGTTCTGCGGCAGACCCGTTACTGGGTCCGGGGTCACACCCATCGCAAGGTCGCTGGTGTCCACGGGCTTACGAGACGCGCCACCAAACAGCGCAGCAGCAACGGCACCGGTGAACTGCTTGGTGTCGCTACCCCCAGGTGCAGCAGTGAGCCCGCTGGCAGCGATGTCACCAATGTCGAAGCGAGCCGACTTCTGGGCCACCTGCTGCGCTGCCGGCATGGCGCCAGGATCGGCCAACAGTGCATCGCTCAGGGATCCAGTGGCCAACTGAGCAGCAGAGGGCAGGGAAGGCGACAGCGCACTGAGTGCTCCAGCGGGGAGCTCTCCACCAAGAGCGCTTTTGAGGCGTTGCTGCGCGCGTTGGTACAGATCGCCGCCGGGCTTCATGCGCTTGGCGGCGCGATCACTGTTGGTGCCAAAGCTGTCGGTTCCGCTCTGATGCGGATTGCCCACCAGCACCGTGCGGTACATCTCGGTGACGCCGTGCTCCCCGGGGCGGAATCCACGCTGCTGGAAGTACTTGCCCACGTAAGGCATCTGCTGCGCAACCGTCATGGCTCCGCTAGGCAGACCCACCTCCTTGCGAGCGTGAGGACCGAACTGAATCAGACCGAAATACTTCCCGTTGGCCCCACCCCAGATATTGGGCTCACCCCTCGACTCCAGTTCAATCAGGGCGCCCAGTGAAAACGGATCGACGCCCATGGTCTCGGCCTGCCGCACTAGAGCGTTGGCGTCGTCCCTGGTCCACTGATAACGAGCCATGACTCACGTCGGTGATTGTTCCCCGGGCTCCAGGCCACCCAACACGATGTCCTCGATGTCCACCCCTATTGTGACGCCTTCTTCCAGTTGCCTCAGGTACTCCTCGGCTTCCTGCTCCGTTGGGATGTAGCCGAGGATTTCTGCGAACTCGTCCTCGGTTTTAGGCGGCGCAAGCCGATAGATCTGCTCCGCCTCGATGAAGCGGCCAGTCTGGCGAGCGGCGATTTGGTACATCCGCTTGAGATGGAACCGCTCCTCCCAAGAGCTCAGTAGCGCCCGGATCAACTCGCGGCGGTCCATCTGCTGAGCGATCTGACAGAGGCGCACCAGAAAGAACTCCTGGTCCTCCGTGAGCTTCGATTCCATGGCTCAGCTCCTCCACAGCGAGAACAGGTCCAGGGTCGGCCGGGCTTTGCAGCCACTGCAGAATCCGTGCCTCACGGTGGGGGCAGTAGAACTCCTGCTGGCTGTACCAGGAGCGCCAGTTCCGCTCCGATCCCTTGTTGGCATTGCACGACCGGCATGCGGGGACGAGGTTGGATCGCAAGGTACTGCCGCCGTGCGCCTTGGGCCGGACGTGATCGAGCGTCAGCGTCAGTGGTGATCCATCGCTGCCGCGGCCCTTGCCGCAGTAGGCGCAGCAGCCCCAGGCGTCCTTGATGGATTGCCTGAACCGTTTGCGCGCGGACCCGGCTGAGAGATCAACCAGGAGGAACAGGTAACTGTCCCAGCGTTCCGGCACCATGCGGCGCAATCGGCTGCCCAAATCTAGGCAGCACGCATGCCGCGAGACGTGGCACTCAAAGGCCGTAACATCGTGCGACCCGGCGCTCACCCATGACGGCCCTCTACCGCGTGCAAGCTCTCACCACCAAGGGGCAGCAGGTGCGAGCCGTCGTCAAGGCCCGGAGCATGGACGACGCACGCTCCCTCCTGCAGGAGCGATTCCCCGGGGCCTGCGTGGTGGCCGAGCTGGCTCAGCCTTCGATGACGAACTCGCGGCCCTTGGCGTCAGTCTCGAACTGACCCTCCCGCAGGCCCCAGGCCAGGGCTTCGCGGGCGACATCGGGCAGCAGGGGCTGCCAATCGATCTCACCCTCCGGTCCGACCCGCAGGCCCACCAGCTTGGCCCGGGTGTCGAGGTGAATCGAGATGCCGAGATCCCACAGGGCGTTGTTCACCGCGCATCGCTGCTCGGGGGTGGATTCGCCGTTCACCAGCGCCTGACGCAAATCATCCAGGGCGTCGTTCGCACGACGTAAATCCAGCGGCGTCTCCAGGTTCAGCAACTCCACCCGGGCATCAGCGAGCTGGTTCTGCAACTCGGTGATCTCCTGCTTGATGGCATCCCGCCTGGGCAGCAGCTCGAGGAACGCATCGCCGCCGTCTTCCATCAGGCGTGCCAGGTTCCGTGTGAAGTTTTCTTGCCGATCCAGAGCCAGCTCCAGCTCCTTCTCTCCATTGCGGATCCGCTGCCGCAGGTGCTCCGCGTCCTGGTTGTTCTGCTGTGCATCGAGCAGCAGGGCGAGCTGTTCGCGCCGCAGGCGCACCAGGACGTGGGCAGCGACGTGCTCCATCCGCACCCCGGGCTGCCGGCAGTCGAAGGCCTGACCCTTGCTGCGGGCGATGCAGCGCAGATAGCGCACCTTGCGTTGCTCGCCTGAAACCCAGTTGGCCTGGTTGCTCACCCGGTGGCCACAGGTGCAGAACGTCAGGCGCTGGCCGAACCAGTGCATGGCGGTGTTGCAGCTACGCATGACCCGCACATCGGTACTGGCTCGGCGCGCTGCCAGAGCTCGAACCGCGAGAACATCCTCCTTGGAAACAGCAGCCGGGAGGAAGCCTTCAATCAGCTCACCCCGCTTGTACCAGGGCGTCTTAGTGAGATCCGCTTCCTCGGGCCGCAACGCGCGGCAGGCGCCAAAGCTGCGGTCTTCTGATTGGGCCTGCAGGCGAATGGCGCCGTACGCCTGATCGTGCTTCACGAGGGACTGCACGGCGGACTTGGTCCAGCGCTGGTCCTTGCGCAGCGGGGGATGGCCCTCGTCATTGAGGATCTTGGCCGTCGCCGCGTACCCGTGGTCCCGCAGCAGCTCAAAGGCTCGCTGCACGCCGCGGACCTTCTCGTTGAACGTGTAGCCGGTTTCCTCGCTGTAGTCACACCACGAGGGGCAGAACGCCCGGGGACGCTTGATCACTCCCTCACGCAGCAGGGCCCGATGGATCTCCCAGCTCCTCTGCATGCGGTGTTGCAAGCGGCGACTGTGCTTGTTGGCTTCTTCGATCCGGATGATCAAGCGCATCATCCGCATGCCGCCATCCTCGCTGATGGACCGCTGGTCGTAGAACTCCTGGTCCTCCAGCGAGAGGATCGTCACCCCTGAGCGAAACAGCGGGATCAGGACCCGATCCAGCGCATCGAACATCGTCAGGCGACTGATGCGATCCAGCGCCTCGATGATCAGCAGGGGGTGGGAGCCCAGCTGCCCAGCCTCGGCCAGCTCGAGCAGCCGGGACAGATCACCGCCGCGCCGCAGGTGATCACCCTTGTAGGCGCTGCGGCCGGCATCGACCAGGCGCAATGAGGTGTCGAGCTCCAGGCCGTGCTCCTCGCAGAACGCCTCGGAGTCCTGGATCTGACGCATCACCCCCTGGCCGGCGCGGGCCTGGCTGGGCAGCGACACCCGGTTGTAGGAGAACACACGTCCTACGTTGATCCCCAAAGAGGGGACGTACCGAACGCCGGGCGGCAGGTCGGTTTCATGGCTGCGAAACGGCGCACGAACCACGGCGTTGCGATACGGCACGTTGGTGATGGTATCTCAGATGCCCATACACCATACCCCCATCAACGTAGATGGCTACTGGGATCTCAGCCCGTCAGCTCCTCCTCGGGCCACTCCTCCCCCTGCTGCCTCAGCAGCTCGATCGCCGTCAGGACGAGCGGCTTGAGCTGATGGGATGGCGGATAGAACCGCAGCAAGGCGCGTGCCTCCCGGCGAACCTCGCCCGGAACGCGCGGCGTCTGAGAGGGATCCACCAGCTTGAGCAGCAGGGAGCGGGCTCCGGTGATCGCCTGGGCCTCACGACACAAGAGCGTTCGCATCGGCTTCAGCGGAACCGGCGATGATGCCCGCAGCGGCGGCCTGCCAGATGCCGTCCTGCCACTCCCGCTCCATTTCAGTGACCAGGAAGTCGGCGAGGTCGGTCTTGAACTGTTCCATCAGCCCGGTGTACGTGCTGCGCAAGCCCTGGGGTGCCTTGTCGCGGTCGTACAGGTGATAGAGGAAGTCCATCATCTCGGCGCGGTTGCGATCGAGCTGCACGGGATCCTGCCCCGTGGTGATGTCAATCACCCGGGTTGCAGCAGGGGCCGATGCGTCAGACATGGCCTAAATAGTGAAGGCGGCCCAAGGTACCCGGGTCGTTAGATGTTGGCGGTGTTCGTCGAAGGGAACGCCCGGCCCGGGCCCCAGATGATGCGAACCGCGCCACCACCGCCCGCAGCCTGAGAGAGGGCGCCAGCGGCCCCACCACCGCCGTAGGACTGACCGGTACCGCCGCTGCCCGGGCCGCCCGCTGCAGCGCTGCCAGCGGGAGATCCACCGGCTCCGTTGGAGCCCTGGCCGTAGATCCCTACACCGCCGCCGTTGCCACCGATGCCGCCGTTCGAGCCCCTGGCGCCGCCGCCACCAGCACCGCCGGTGCCAGCGCCTGCAGAGGTGGCGTAGTCATAGCCGCCGCCAGCGCCACCGGCCCCCGCGTAGCCACCAGCGCCACCGCCACCGCTGCCAGCGGGAGCGGCTCCTTGGAGGCCAGCGCTATGGCCACCGGCGCCGCCGAGGTATTTCGCGTCGCCAACACTGGTACTGAGATTGCCATGCACCGCTTTCACAAGGGCTCCGCCAAAGCTCGACGTGCCGCCATTGCCTCCATTTCCTACTCCTCCGGCGCCAACGACGACCTCGTAGGTCGTGCCTGGCGTAACCGCGACATTGTTTTTGTAGGCCAGCGTGCCACCCCTGCCGCCATAGGCGATGCGAACAAACCCCTGGCCGGGATCCGTGCTCTGGTACGCGCTCAGACCGCCAGCTTCGCCGCCGCTGACACAGACCACGCACACCGAGGTGATCCCGGTGGGCGCCACCCAGCTATAAGTTCCCGGTGTGGTGAACTCAGCCTGGCTACTGGATGTGGTAATCAATTCGCCCGTGGGCTCGCAGCGCAGCGTCGCGGAACCCGCAAAGAAGCCGATGATGACCGCCTTGGGGCGTTGAATTGCAGCAGAGATGCGTGAGAACGCGTTGGATGGCATGGCTATTCCTCCGGCGGCGCCACCCACAGACAGGCGTCTTCATCGAGGGTCCAGTCCGGCCCTGGCTGCGGTGGGATGAACGCATCACGTGCGGCGTCATACGTGTAGCCAATGCCGGCGTAATTCTTGCGGAATTGAACGCCACCGAGAGTGTGCTGGCCCCCGCGCGTGTTGTAGCTGGTGCGTTTGCAGGGGCGGCCGGAGGTCTCGGCATAATGAACCTCCCATTGCTCGCCTGACCAGTTGTTTTCGCCTTCGTCTCGCCCTGTAATCACTTGGGCGACAACGTTTTCGCTGTCGAGAAATGCGTAATGCGCCATGGCTACCAAGAAATTGTTCCCGTACCAGCAGTAAAGCGATACACCCGGTATCCGCTTCTTGATGGTGTGTCATAGGTCAGCCCGACACCGATACTGGCCAATGCCGGGTAGCTATCGGGGTAAGCAATGATCACGGCACCGCTGCCTCCATTGCCACCCGATCGATTCAGTCCAGTGCCACTGCCACCGCCACCGCCACCGGTATTTGCCGAGCCCGCTACACCAGCCGTGAAACCCGTCGCGTTATAGCCGCCATTACCACCGCCAGCTGTAGCTACACCGCGATTAGCGGCGTTAGTGCTATTAGTGCCACCACCGCCACCGCCAGCCCTTGATACAGCAGAACCAGTAACAGAAGATGTAATTCCACTTCCTCCGTTGCCCCCCGCGGAGCTTCCGCTGGTGGACCCTACGGACGACGCGCCGCCACCACCACCACCGCCACTGCCGCCAGCAAACACTCCTCCTCCGCTGTAGCCCTGATTAGCGGTTCCGCTGCCACCGGCGGTAATGTAGGAGCCAGACCCGCCGCCACCACTGCCTCCTGATCCGCCCGCTGCGGTATCCGCGACACCAAAGCCGCCACCCGCAGAGGTCACTGTCGAGAAGACCGAATCACTTCCCTTAGTGCCATTAACTCCCACCGCTCCAGCGCCACCGCCACCAACAGTCACCGTATAGGACGTGCCGATATTGACGGTCAGTGCGCTTTCAGCACTAGCTCCGCCGCCGCTGGATTCGCCGCTCACAGAGCTCCGGTATCCACCGGCGCCACCACCGCCACCTCTGCCAAATGTGTAATCACCCCCGCCGCCACCACCTGCGATGACAAGGTACTCAACAGGAAAAGAAGCAAGCTGAGAAGCAAAGATGAGCGGAATCGCGCTACCTGGAATCACGACCTCACCTCACTTCACGTCTTTGATGAGATGACCGACCACGCTGGTGGATGTACGAACCATATACACCAGCACATCCACAGCATTGGCAGCAGTGGAAAGAGTTGGAGCCGTTCCTCCAGCGAAATCCCAATGCGTGGCGTAACTGAGAGTGCGGCTACCGGTTCCGTCCTGAGTAATGAAGATGGCGCCAGACTGACCCGCCACCATGTTGGACGGGTTGCCAAGCTGCCGGCTGCCACCGAGCGTGACGCTGAAGAAATTGCTATCCGCGAAATCCACGGCAATCGTGGCACCGTCGCTCAGCGCCGTGACTTCCCCCCGCTGCCCCTTTGTCCAGGTCTGCGCGGTATCGAGCGCAGGGCCGGTGTTGGCGATCGTGATCGAGCCTGATCCATTGGTCACGGAAATCCCCGTACCAGCGGTCAACGTCGCCTTGGCCAGGGTATTGCCCGTGCTGTTGCCGATCAGCAGCTGGCCATCGGTGTAGCTCGTCTGCCCAGTGCCGCCATCGGCGACGCCCAGGGTTCCCGTGATCGCGGAAGCGCCCAGATCCACAGCCAGCTCGGTGGCTTCAATGACCAAGCCGCCATTGGCCTTGAGATCCGCCGAGAACGTCGTACCCGTCAGGTCCAGACCATCACCGGCTGTGTAGCCCGCCGCCGCTGCTGCAGTGATCGTGATAGACCCATCGCCCGGGGTGATGACGATGTTTGATCCTGCCGTCAGCGACGCCTTGGTTAATCCGCCAGCGGCATTACCAATCAGGAGCTCGCCACTGCTGTACGTGGTTTGCCCGGTGCCGCCATCGCTGACAGCCAGGGTGCCAGTGATCGAAGCCGCGCCGAGATCAACGGCCAGCTCGCCGCCCTCGATCGCCAGCCCCCCGGCTGCCTTCAGGTCAATAGAGAACTCAGTGCCAGCCAGGTCCAGCCCGTCGCCTGCGGTGTAGGACTGACCAACGGAAACCTCCTTCCATGGCGTGCCCAGGACGGGTTCCGCGAAAAAGCGCCCGTTCTTGCGATCCACGTACAACGGACGCTTTTCAGGATCGCGGATGCCTGCCATGCGTCTTGAGCCACCAGCGCAAGTCTAACGAGACCCAGCTAGGGAACAATGACGGGCGAGCCTGGTGCGCCGGGTTTCAGCTTCTCAAGGACTGGGTAGTCCACCCCGCCCTTGGTCACGTAATCCTGGAAACGCTGCGTTGCGGCGTTGAAAATCTGCAGCGCCTGCGTGCCACGCGGTAACCACCAATCGTTGTTCCGGCAGTTCGCCGCTGCTGGTTGCACACCGTCATTCCACAACAAGGGTGCAGCAGAGGGTCGAATGCCGCGCCGGACGTCACCACCTGGGAAGATCACGAGTCCCACGGAGTCCGCCAGGGTCAGCAGGTAGCGATCCCAGTTCACGCCCTGCATCCGGTAGAACTCCATCGGGTCGATCGACCGGTAGTGGGCCTCCAGTCGTGCGGCCTCCTCCAGCAGATCCCGTTCCCCGGCGGTGGGGTAATCACTGGGCTCTTCCCATGGCACACCGCACTCCCAGCGCATCGCATGAATGTGCTTGCATTCGCGGCGTTCATCTCGGCGCTGGGACAACGTGCGCCACTGGCGGTAGTAACTGATGCCCTCCCGCTCCCAGGCTGAGTTGACCGTGCGAGAAGCACTGGGCAGGGGAAATGTCTTGACGATGCCGCCCGTCCCGGGGAGTTCCTCGAGATCAGCGATGTCACCAGCCAGGCAGTCCGGGCAGCAGCAGAAGAACTTGAACGAGCTGCACAGATACCGCGACCCATCGGTGTTCCACGTCAAAGGAGCAGCAGGGTCGTAGGCCGGTGCGCTCCAGTACACGCGTCCCCCTCGAGACACCCGCACCTGGGGCCTGGAGAGGTCGAACACCAGGGTGCCAGCGCCGGGGTTGGCCGCAATCAGGGTCAGCGCCACGCTGCCCGCCGGTTTGCGGATCAGGTCATCGGGGTAGCTCGGTCCGCTGGCGGTGTCTTCGAACTGATCGCCGATGAACGAACCATACACGGCAATCTGCTGCGGTGTGTAGAACCCGCTGACCCGGTACACCAGGGTGTGGTTGCTGGGATCGGGATCGCTCGTGTTCAGCGTGATGTCCGACGCGTCAATGGCAGCAGGGAGGATCAGGCTGCCTCGCGTCCGTGTGCTGGTGTACCAGGCCCGCTCAGGGCTATTGGCGCTCGGGAAGACCGTGGTCACCTCCTTGGAGCCAGCGGCATCCAGCTCATCAGCCCCTCCAGCGGAGGCGGCATTGAGAAACCGCGCCAGAGAGTGGATCTGGTAGTCCGCCCACATCCGGTTCGTCCCGAAGTAGTAGGACTGCCCGAGGATCCACCGCTTGTAGTCCGAGTTGCGGTTGTACTGCTCCAGGATCGAGGGGTACGTCGTCCCGCCGTACTGCCCGGCCCAGCCGCTCTTGTCGGGGTAAATGCCAGCGGGCTTGGGGGCGACAGGGCGGCTGACGCTACCCAGCCCGAGATTGCGATTCAGTCGAGAGCCGACGCGCTTCGGCATCAGCCAAAGCGGCTGGCGTAGTAACCAGCGGCGGACCCGCTCCCGGCTGCTTGGATGGAACGCTGCCGGGCTTGAACGCGATTAGAGGGTGCCGCCCCTGAGGCGCGCATCACTTCCACGGTGGGCCCGCGTCGATCCAGCACACTGTCAGTGGTGTCGACGTTGGCCACCACATTGACGCCACGGTCACGCCGTGGCGCACGCGTCACTGCCGTGCCGCCACTGGTGAGATCAGCGGGGCCAGAGGGCGGACCCTGATTGGTACCGGTGCCGCGCCGCGGGACATCCAGCTGCTGCGTGATGGTGTCTTTCTTGTAGTTGTCCAGCTCGGAGCGGTACAGCTCTGAATCCGCCTTGACCTTCTCAAGCTCCTGGCCGAGGGTGCCGATCTTGGCCGAGCTCTCGTCGTAGCGACCGAGGACCTCCTTGTACTGGTTCTTGGCGGTATCGAGATCCGTTTTGTAGCGATTCAGCTGGCTCTCGTAGTCCGCCAGCTTGAACGCATTGGTGCTGGCCTCGTTGCGATACTCGTCCAGCTGCCGCTGGTAGGCCAGGAGCTCACTGGTTGATGAACCGGTCGACGCGCCACCGGACGATCCCCCGCCAGACGTTGAGCCGAATGACTGGCTCGGCGTAGGAGTCTTGGGCGCAGCAACCGATGACAACAGCTCCTTGCGAGCAAAATCACCAATGGGCAGGCTAGTGCCAAGCCAGCCCTCCAGGATTTGCGCGTCGCTGTAGCCGGCAGCCCTGGCTCGCTGCAGGTCGCCTTCGCCAAGGCCTCCAGGTTTGCCCTGGTCCCACTGAAATGCCATGACTGCTGCTCCTTAGAAGAATCCGCCCTGGGCGAACACGGTCAACTGCGTCCCGGCCGGGTTGGTCAGGATCACGTCGGTGCCCACGTAGAGCAGCGCACCGGAAGGCACGTAGAGGCCGGTGTTCTTCTTCTCCACCTCATCGGGATACGCCGATACCGTCGCAGCAGGGGAGGCCAGGCAAGGCACTGGAACACTCAGCGGCGGCAAGGGGATATTGGTCCGCGTGCCCAGGGTGCCGCTGCCGTTGATCGTCACACCGGTCACGTAGGCGGTGTTGAGATCCGTGATCAGCGACGCAGAGATGGCCGTACTGATAAATACGCAGATCCGACTGGCCGTGACGCTGGACTGGTTCTCGACCACGGTCATCGAATCGATGACGGCGCCGTCATTGGCGCTGCAGTCAACGATCAATGTGCAGCCGGTGCC
>ERZ869925.1086-NODE-1086-length-14008-cov-82.643733_pt1 | contig 14008 bp, 26 predicted proteins | sample MGYA00579311_ERZ869925 | MGnify/ENA primary metagenome ERZ869925 (study PRJEB32216, sample SAMN09231817) | wastewater metagenome | place: USA: Maryland | collected 2016-07-30 | study: EMG produced TPA metagenomics assembly of the PRJNA472060 data set (Reclaimed...
CATTGGTTGACCTGGCGAGACGCGCGTTGGGTCGGGCATTTGTGCGGCGGAAGCGACGTATCGAGCGACTGTCACCCGACAGTGCGCGGCGTCGGTCTGCTCTCGCCTGTACTCCCTGCGCAATTCGACGCGAGCGGTGAGGCGCTCCCTCCGCCCGAAGCGCGACTCACCACCGACGACGTGCGGCTCCTGCGGGCGCTGCGGATTGTGAGGTAAATCCCATGGCGATGATCGACACCCTGCTCACGCTCGCTGGCGGTGGAGCTCTCGCAGAGGGTCTGCGCTACCTGCGCACGCGCGCGACCACGCACGCAGGCGAGCACGCGGAGACCGAGCGCACGGGGCGACACGCGATCGCGGATCGCGCTGCGCACAATGCGGCGCTGCTGGCGCGTGTGGAGCGCTTGGAGCTGCAGAAGGACGAGTGCGGCGATGCCGTTCGCGCGCTCGATGCGAACCTCAACCAAGCGCGCGCAGAGATCGTGATTCTCAAGCAAGAGATCGCGACGACACGCACGGATCTCGAAGCCACGCGCACAGAACTCGGGCACGCGATCGAACGAGCGCAGCGTGCAGAAGAACGCGTCGCGGAGCTGACCGGACAGGTCGAAGAACTGCGCGAGCGACCGCTGAGCAACCCGCCCGTCGCCTCGGGCGACTGAACATGTGGGCGTAAAACCCTCACGAGCTCCGTTCGCGGAAAAAGCAAGGAAGTGGCTGTGATCTTGGAACCGGTGGTAGGGCTCTTGACGCGCGGATAGGTCTGCGCATTCCGGCACTCGATACTCGAGACACCGAGCGCCGGAAAACCTCGGGATTCGTGCGGGCATGGCTGTGGAAGGACAGCCCGCACGAATCCCGGTCCTTCACCAAAGGTGTTCGGCAATGGCTACAAAACATAGTTCGACGGGTGGGTTCAAGAGCGGTTCTGCTGCAGGAAACAGCGCTTCAGCAAGCGCTTCTGTAAGCGAGAACTTCGAGGTCGTTCGCGTCGATAACGAAATGGCAGTGGTGCGTTTTAGCGACGCAGAGCTTCCGTTTCGTCTCGACGACGCGGGTGCGTGGGTCGAAGCAGAAGCTCTCGGGCGATGGCTCGGGTACTCTCGTCCCGGGGATGCGCGCAAGCTCTCTCGTCGACTCAAGAGCGACGGAATCCTCAATGATTCCGAATTTCTCGCCACGGTGGCGCAAAACCCTGGCGAGCGCGGTCGCCCCGCTCGAGAGGTCTGGCTGTCTCGTGGTGGAGCGCTGAAGCTCGCTGCGAAGTCCGAGACGCCTCGCGCGAACGCGCTGCTCAATCTGATCGTCGCGGTCTTCGAAGCAGTGATCGACGGTCGATCGACGCGGACGGATCCGACGGTGATGGCAGCGATCGGAGAGCTTCGCTCTCTCGTGTGCACACAATCCGAACAGCTCGCCGCGTACGCGAAGCGCACCGAAGAGCAAGAGCAACGCATTCGCTCGCTGCAAACGCAGGTCGCGAACGACGTGGGCGAAGTGTCCGCAGAGTGGGTCGAGCAGAACGTTCGCACCCCACTGCACCGCATCGCTCGCATCGAAGCGGGCTGCGACGACACGAAGGCCGTGAGCCGCGCGCGACGCAGCATCGAGAACCGCGTGCGCAACATCGTGTGCTTCAACGGTCGCGGCTCCGCGTGGATCCACTACCCGCGTGACGCGCAGCTCATCCGCATCCTGCAGCGCACGCTCGCAACGATGGAGCAGGCCGCGCTCGACAAGCTCTCTGCGTCTGCGCGGGAGCGCGCCGAAGCGAAGGCGAAAGCAGAGGTCGAGCTTCGCATGAAGCAGCTCGGTCTCTTCGACGGCATCAAGCTCGCCTCGTAATTCCTGCCCCGCCTCTCCCTGTAACCACAGGGGTTACACCTCTTTCCCCGCACAATTCACAGGAGAATCACATGCCTCCACTGAGCACTCTGCTCGCGTGGGCGGACGCGCATTGGTACGCGGTCCCGCTCGTCGCAGCGTTTCTTGGAACCGTTTGGAAGCTCGTGCCGCAAGCAAAGCGCGACGACTTCGAGCGGGCGTTCCCTCGCCTCGTGGGCCTCGTGCGCCTCGTGTACACGCTCGGTCCCGACCTCGTGGGCGCGTGGCTCACGCTCCGCACACAGCTCGTCGCAGGCGAGCCGAAGCGAGGCGCAAAGTGACCTACACCCTGCTCACGTTCGCGGTCGTGGTGACGGCCATCGTCGCAGCGACTCGTCGCGATACGCACCGCCCGTGGCGTCCCTACGCCGCGCTGTGCGGGCTATTTCTCTCGCTCGCTGCGGTCGTCGCGCTGCAAGGGTGCCCGATGCCCGCGCCTGACGGATGCACACCGATGGCAACGCGATGCTCTCCTGCGGGCGTGCCGCAGCGCTGCTCACAAACGCAGCGGTGGTCGAGCGGATCGCTCGCGAGCTGCGGTGGTAGCGCTACGTGCTGCCTCGCGCGATCGCCGTGGGGGAACAACGTGCACGCGTGCGTGCCCCGCGCGCAGTGCATGCCCGAGCCTACGCTCGCAGATGCTCTCGTCGAAGCTGCGGTGGATGCGGCGCTCGAAGGCGGTGCGCAATGATCCCGCACGAGACTGCGAAGCGCATCGAGCGCGCTCTCTGCGGACGCTACGGCGTGCTGCTTACGCACAAGACTGGCGCGCTGTGGGCGGCGGTGTCAGCGATCTTCGACGTGGCCAAAGCGTTCGGTGCGGGCGTGCCTTCGGGCTCGTCGTTCGTGCACGATTTCGCCACCACCCTCGGCGTGGTCGTGTGCCTGCCCGACGCGCAGCTCAGCGACGACCAGATGACCGCGCTGCTCGTGCACGAATGCACGCACGCGTCGCAGTTCGTCCGCGAGCCTGGGAAAATGGCGGTGCAATACCTCCAGCACCGAGAGCGCCGCGCCGTGCTCGAAGCCGAAGCGTACGCGCAAGGCGCTGCGATCCTGTGGCTGCTCGAAGGGCGATTGCCCGCGCGCGTCGAGGACATGGCGAGCGCCCTGCAATGGGGCTACGCGCTCACCGCGGAGGATTGCGCACTCGCGTGGGGGCTGCTCGAGCAGTACGCGACCTCGATCGCTGCGGGCGTGCTGCCCGAGGGACCTTGCCGTGTCGCTGCGTCGATCATGGCGCGCGAGTGCCCCGAGGTGCTCAATGCCGATGCGCTCGCGCTTGTGCGCCTCAATTGTCCCGAAGCACTGGAGGCAGCATGAGCACCAAAGTCTCCGGTCTCTGGATGTGGCTGTGGCCGCATGGCGACAGCTTCGAAGAGCGTTTTGCCGACCCATCGCGCACTGCTGCGGATCTGGTGTCGCTCGGACTCACGGGCGTGATGCCGCAAGACGGACTCGCTGCGCCGCGCTGGCTCGCGAAGCGTGGCGTGCTCGATGCGTTCACGAAGGCAGGGCTGCAAGTCGCTCCAGGCCTGGGAATGGACGGGAAAAACGCGCACCGCGACGAACTCCCGAAGCTCGCCGATGCGATCGTTGCGTGCGAGGACGTGCCTGGTCGCATCTTCACAATGGGCAACGCCGAGAGCGCTTTCGAAAACGATCCCGACGACAAAGCGCAAGCGAACCGCCTCGCGGATCTCGTGCTCGCGAAGCGTCCTGCGCCGCGCTTCACGTTCGCTCCGTGGTGGGCTCCGCTCTTTCGCATGGGCCGCGACGCGAAGGGGAAACCGAAGAAATTCTGGACGCACCCTTCGTTTCCGTACCGCGAACTCGGGCGCATGATCCCGAACGACCTGGAGATTTTCCCGCAGGACTACGGCGCGAATGTGCCGGGCAGTCCCTACGGCAAGAGCCTGGAGATGCTTGCGTGGTCGCGCGACGAAACGCAGTACCCAAAGCTCGGGTTCGCTCGCGAGCGCGTGCTTCCCGCGACGCAGACCTACCAGCGCAGCCTGCGCGACTGCATCGACACGCTGCTCGCAGAGCCGACGCAGCTCCTGTGGGACTACCTCGGGATGCTGGAAAACATGCGGCTTGCGCTGCGTGTGGTGAAGCGACTGCGTGACCTCGGCTTCGTCGGCGTGGGCGCTGTGCGCGCCTTCCAGGCCGCCAATTCGCTCGTGGTCGATGGGATCGTAGGACCGAAGACGCTCGCGGCGCTGGGGCTGTAGCGCACGCCTCGCTGCGTGAGCATTCTCGGCGCATGAGCCGCACCTACCGCCGCCCGCCCCCTCGTCGCCGTCTGCGCGCTGGCTACACCTCACGTCTGTGCTGGCGCTGCCGCTGCCCTGTCGCGAAGTGTGACTGCCCTGCGCGGGCGCTGGTGGTGGCTCCGACCGTCGAAGACCCGAAGCTCGTCGACGAGGCGTTCTTCGCCGCCTGCGCTCCCGAATGGCGTGCGTGCTGGGATTATCGCGAGTGGACCGCGGTGGATGCGGCGCTCGAGAAGGCGGGCCTGAAGCGACCGCGCACACTCACCATCCAAGGCTACGCACACGACGAACAGCCATGGACGGTGACCGATGCCGTTCTCGCGAACCGTGACAAGCCGCTCATCATTTGGTGCGAGCCGTTCCCCAGCGCGACCACGCTGCGGTGTTTGCGTGGCTGCGCCGAGATCGTGAAGCGAGGCTTCGTGAAGCCCGGCGAGAACCACCGCGAGGGCATCAAGGCATTTCAGCGCGACGCCGGGATCACCGCGGACGGGTGGCTTGGCAACGAAGGCCTCCGCGCTCTCGGTCTGTAGCTCCTACAAACTTCCCACGCGATTCCCACACAACGAAAGGACCAGCAAATGCTCAGAGCGAAGATGAAGTGCGACTCCGTCACGCGAACGACCTACGGAGAAACGATCAAGCTGCACCCCGTGCACAGCGGGAGCCCCGAGAACGAGCAGTGGTCGAAGTACACGCCCAGCGGCTCGCTAGATCTCACGATCACGAACCCCGACGCGTTCGGGAAAATGCAGCCCGGCGACGAGTTCTTCCTCGATCTCACGCCCGTCCCGCGTCCGTGAACTCTGCGTGAAAGCAACGCCCCACAGAGGGCGCTTCGGCTTCACGTTCGTTTCACGCAGCCCTAAAAGCCGAGTGATTTCCGAACGGCGCCGAAGGGATCTTGCTCGAGCTCGCCCGCGGCGCTCTCTCGCGCCCTTCGCCTCTTCTGGACACCACCCACACTCTCGCGCTACCGTCAAGCCTCACGCATGCGGGCCGACCTGAAATCGGTAGCGCGCAGCACCCTCCGCCTCGTAGCTCACGCTGCGGGGCGGTTGTGTTTGTTGCTCCAAGAAGAACACCAGTCTGCCGCATTCTTCCTGCGGTAGAGGCATCTTCGAGGGCACCGAAAAGCCCACTTCGAAGAACACCCCCACCCCTCGCTCCGCTCTGGAGCACCCCGCCTCGGTCCTCGAGCGCGGAAAATCCCTACGCCTCTCGCCAAATCTCCACGAGCCTGCGGGTGTACCCCGCGACGGCTGCGCGCCGTAGTGCGTCGAAAGTCTGCGCCGGATCCGCCACGAGCAGCGGGCGGAGCAGCTCATCCGCATCGACGGGCAGGTAGCTCTCGTCGGCTACTGGCCCCGTCGCGCCGCTCACGCTCTCGACCCACGCTGTGAGGTCCCCGACGGCCTCTTCGTCGTCGGTGGCCCATTCGTAGCCCATCGCCTCTGCTGCCTGCGTCGCGTCCATCGTCAGCCTCCTGCTCTGCTCGGGTCTCTCGCCCGTAGCCACTGCGTCGCACTCGCGTGCGTGATCGGCGACAGCGCCCTCTCGCCCCCGCCCCCTCGTGGCACCTCGTGCGCGACGAGCACCTCCTCGGCGATCAGCGTGCGGATGCGCGACGAGCTCGTGCTCGTGAGCGCTGCGAGCCAGGCGCGCTGCACGTCGTCTCCGCGAGCGAGAGCGACGCGAGCGAGACACGCTCGAGCGACGATCGCGAGCGCGTCGTCGTCCTCTGCCTCCCCCGAGGCCGCGGTGAGGGTCACAGCGGCGGGCACACGAGGATTGCGTACGGAGCGAGCGCCGAGCCGCGCCGTGTCTGCCCGGTGCCGAGGCCCAGCTCATTGATCGCGCGCAGCGCTTGTACGCGGCGCTCGGTGCCGTGCGGCTCGTGATCCACCGTGCCGAATCGCCACGCGGCTGCGCGCTGGTGCTGGATCGCCTCTGCTGCGAGCAGCTCTGCGCGCTCGACAGCCTCGGGATCGAGCGAGGCGAAAGCCACGAGCTCCGCGAGCGTCGCGGGGTGCGGTGAGAGCGCGCTCGCGAAGAGTCGCGTGTCGTCGCACATCGTGCACAGGGGCGGCGGTTTTCCCCAGCGCGGGCAGTCGCCGCAGGGCTCAGGGCCGAGCACGCCGAACCGTCGCGGGTGATCGATCCACGAGAGCGGGATCAGATCGCGCGTGGCGAGCAGTTCCCACGCTTCCTCCGGGCGATACACAGGGCGCACGGGGGTATCGAGGTGGCAATCGTATGCGCACACGAGCGGCGGCCCGAAGCTGAGCCGGTGCCCTTCCTCGACGCAGCGTGTCCAGCGCTCCTCTGGCTCGTCGCTCAGCACCGCGAGCACAGCCGCGAGCCTCGGAGAGAAGCGATATACCTGGTCGAATTGCTTGCCGTTCACGTCGCCTCCATCAAAACGGGATGTCGTCGTCGGGATCCGCGGACGGTGGCAGCGGCCGCAGTGCTGCGACCCGTGCGCGCATCGTCTCGAGCGTGGCCTCGCCGGGGGTGCGCAGCGCGAGCGCGTCGTACATCTGCCAGAGCAATTGGCCCGCGAGAAACGCCCTCTCTGTGAGATAGGCGCCACCGCTCCCGTCCTCGAGTTCTGGCGGGCACTGCCACCCGATGCGCTCGAGGATCTTCGAAGCGCGCCGCTCGAAAGGTCCCCACATCTTCTCGCGATTCGCTCGTGCGAGGTCTCGGCGACGGAAATACTCGGCGCTCCAGGTCACTTCTCCACCTCGGCCCACGTCGGCGTGGGAAACTGCGAGCGGACGCGATCAGCGCAAAAGCGACAGCGCGCAGCGCCCGCGCTGGGCCCCGCACACACGCAGGTCGATAGCAGGACGGGCAGCCCCGTGTTCTCGCGGCGCACTCTTGAGTGTGGGTGATAGTCCCAGGCAAAATGCATCAGCGCGCGCAGGCACTCTTCCTCTCGCCACGCCTTCGCGAGCGCCTTGTCACGGTCGCCGTCGGGCGCGTACTTGAGCACCCACGCGAGCGTGCTGCTGCGCTTGAGCGCCTTGGAGAGCTGCAGCAGCGCGCTCACGCCTTCACCCTCCGCAACTTGCCCTCGCGCTCCCAGCGGGCGACCGAGAGAAAATCCTCCACGAGCATTTCGTCGTAGCCCGTGACGGAATCGGTGACGTATTGCTGCCAATCGAAACCGATGACGTCCACCAACCCTCGAAATCCTGCGGTATCGTGATGCCCAACAGGTTCGATTCCTGTGTGCTTCCGTTCAACGCGCTGGAATTCTCCACGTAGATTGCTCTTGCCGACAGCGCTCGTGACGGAACCCGCGACGGAACCGGGGGCAGGCTCGAAGAGGCGCAGCTTGGCAACCTCCGCACAGAGCCGCACCCAGCTCGCCCTCGAATAGCCACTGAACGCTGTGCGCGGCGGCGCGTGCGTCACCCACTGGAGCACTGCGCCGTCGGCTCCGTCGTCTTGTGCGCGGCTGATAAACGTGTGCCTCGTCGCGTGGAAGTGCAGCACGCGCGAAACGCCCACGATCGACTGAGCCCTCTTGAACGCTCGGTTCCACGCCGTGCTCTCGATCGGTGCGCCGCGCTTCGCTGCGGGCCCTCGAGCCCCGGGCACGAGCAGGTCGGCGAGCGTGGGCTCGCGTCCGTACGTCTGCGCCCAGCCCTCCTCCCACCACCACGCGAGCTCGGTCTCGAGCACGCGGTGCACCGGCACGAGCTTGTGTGCGCCCGTTTTCGTCGAACCCTCGCGATGCGACACCGACTTGATCGCCCTCGTAATCGAGAGCTGCGTGAGCGGTTCCCGCGTGCGGTCCCAGTCGCTCCAGCGCAGCGCATTGATCTCACCGATGCGAGCGCCGCAGCAGTACGCCAGGGCCATTCGCACGCGATGGTCTGCGGGGATCTGCGGGTGCGGCGAGAGCAGCGCTTCGACGTCCGCGCGTGTGTGTTTCCACGTCGCGCGCTCGGTCGGGTCCTTGTCCTCGATCGCAGGGAGCTCCGAGCGCACGGCGTCGCACGGATTGCGTGCGATCAGCTCCACGAGCACGGCGTGGTCGAGCGCGCGCCGCACGACGTCGAACGCATTTCGCTGCGTCCTGGGTGCGATCGTCCCGCCTTGCTCCGACGGGCGCGCCGCGAGTTCTTCGATGTACCCGAGCAGGTGCTTCGGCCTCGCTTCGGTGAGAGGCACCGAGAGCGCGGGCGAGCGCGAGGCGTAGAGCAGGGCTGCGCTGCGGTCGTTCGGAGCGCTCTCGTAGGTCTGCTTCTCGATCCAGCGCAGCACGTAGCTGGCGACGGTTTCGACGGGCGCAGGGGCTTGCGTGGGCGCTGGGGTCGCTTGCGCGTGGGGCAGCGCTCCCGTGGCGTCGTAGCGCTCCTGGAGCTTTCGAGAGACGACGCGCGCCCAGTCGAGCGAGAGCGGGATCCCTGCGGGCGGTGGCAGGAGCTGCGCGACGGGCCAGGTGCGACGTCGGCCGTCGACGAGCCGCACGCCCGTGTAGACCACGCCGTGCTGCTCGAACGCAATTCCACTACGCGGCCTGGCCATGGTCTCCGAAGAGGGACGCTACGCCTGCGGTGGCAGCGGCGTCGAGAGAGACGGCCTCGGGTGTCGTGAGCCCGCGAATGGCGGCATCGACGTCCGTGGGGCGCACCCACTTCTTCTTGCCGTCGACGATCAGCGGGACGCGCTTCGCTTGGCACCAGCGACGAAACGCGAGCGTGCTTTTGTAGCCACGGCGCTTGGCTTCGAGCGAGAGCAGGACGTGCTCGGGGAGGGTTTCTGGCTTCACGTCACCCATCGTCTTCGTCCGCCAGTGCGAGTAGTTCTTCTCCGATCTCTCTTGCAGCCTCTCGCGTGAGTGCGAAGGCGATCGCTTCGCCTTTGCGCGGGAGACCAAGTACGACGTACTCTCCCTGGCGAAGCGCAAACCACAGCTCTTTGCTGATTACCGTGCAGCGCACTTCTACGCTCTGTCGCAATTCGATCACGTCACCCATTCGACTGCTCCTCGAAGCTCTCGCCCTGCCACACGTAGCGGGCGGTCCAGATCCCCGCCTGTCGCGCGAGGCGTAGTGTGTGGTCGGTGCCGTGGGTGCGCGACTGCGGATCGACGAAGCCCACGCAGAGCACGCGCGTTTCGTAGCCGGGTCCGTCGTAGTACAGAGGGCGCAGTGCTTCGAGATCGCGCAGTGCGTTGCACCGCGAGACCATCGCCTTGTTGCGCTCTAGTGGCCAGCGATTCGACGACGGGCGTGGCTTGCTGGCGCTCCACCAGTGCGAAGGACCGGAGCGAGAGGAATAGATGCAGCCATCGAGGTTCCACTCTTCGAATCCGGTGCCGTTGTTCGCCGCGTGTCGAATGGCCCAGCGATCCGGCCCTACCGCATCACCAGCCACAATCCGCGCTGCGTGCTTTGCAAGCGACGGGAACAGTTCAAGCCATGCGTCGTATGCGGTCTCGTTGTTCGATAGCGACCGCGAGCCTGTGACTAGCAACACGTTCACTTCGCACTCTCCAATTCCCGCAGCCTGCGCTTCAGTTCGTTCCTGCGGTCGTACAGTTCCCCAGCGGGCGGCTGGCCTCGCTTCGTGCGCGTGAACGCCCAGTACGCGGCGTTGATGGCGCTCTCCGTCTGCGCGAGCGCTGCGCGGACGCTGGTGATTTCCTCGTCGGTGCTCATCGGTCCACCCCCGCGAGCTTCGGGCACCAGCCGCGACCACCCTTGCTCGGTGGGTCGAAGCACAGCGCACCGGCCATGCCGAATGCACGCACTGCGTCTGCGGCATCAACGCGCCGCGCACGCTTCTTCTGTGCGCCAAGCGCACGAAGACGGCGGTGCAACTCGTCGCGCTCGAGGATCGAGCCAGACGGATCTGCCGCCTCGATCGCTGGGAATCGCACGATGAACCCACTCGGCGCACGCATCGGCGGGCCGTCGTAGTCGGGCAGTGAGCGCCAGTGTGCGCGCCATTGTTCGATGGTGAGCAGCGTCAGGCTCAGACCATCCGACTCTTTGGAGTACGGGCATAGGTCAACGCACTCTGCCCGCTGCGCAAGCCGCGAGTTCGCTCGTTCTCGGTGCGAGTGATACGGCTCGCAGTCTCCGAGTTCTTTGCGCATCTCCACGGCAATCGCGGCGTACTTTACGCGCTGCTGTCCGGTCGTCCGCGGCATCGGATTGCTCACGCCAGCGTAGGGGATCGATCGCGTCGTGGTGTCCACCGCGGCGCTCACTTCGCACCGTCCTCTCCCAGCGCTTCGCGGAGCGCGCCCTTCGCGGCGTACAGCTCATCCGTAGTGCAGCCTCGTCGCAGCGCTTGCGAGAGCACTCGCGCCGCAGCCTCGATCGCACGCAGGCGCTCGATCTCCGCGAGGAGCGCTGCCAGCGCAGGCGTTGGAAGCTCGACGCGAGCGCGTCCGTGCCTCTTCGCTGCTGCGCATCGTCGCTGCGCATGCGCCAGTTGCGAGACGTCGCAGAGGAACTGGTCCAGCAGGTACATGTGCAGTCCGGCCAGCACCGCGGGCGCAGAGCGCGAGTTGACCGCCTCCTCGGTGCGTTTGATCGCTGCGAGCTTGTCGGCCTCCGTCGCGTCGGCGGCGACGCCCCAGAATGAGAGCGCATCCGCAAGCGAGATCATGCCGCCGCGTGCGCTTTTCTTCGCAGCGGCCGATGCTTTGAGCTGCTCTACGTGCGCATCGAGAACACAGTCGTGCACGATGCGCAGAGCTTCGGGCGTAGGATCAGCCACGGGGCACCTCGGGGAATTGCTGCACACGGAGATCCTCGGACCACTCCATCGGGTCTGCACCCGCGCGGTCGTAGGGCCACGCTCTGCCGTATGGAGCGCCCGCCGCATCGGCGACCCATCGCCCTTTCGCCGCGAGCTGGATAGCGTCCGTGCGATCGCAGCGAGGGTGCGAACCGCACTGCTTGAAGAAATACGCCACCCCCGCGCTCGCGCACTGGTCGCGAAGACTCCGTGCCCACGCAAGATCGAATGGCCGCGCGCCAGGGCCAGACTCACCGCCTGCTATCAGCCAGTGAATTCCTGGCGGCTGTAGCTGGTGATCGTAACGGCTAGTGAATTCGCACTGCTCAGGGAAGACTGCACCCTCGACGCGCGGGCATGCCGCACACGTTCCCCAGCGACCATTGCGCTTCGACAGCGCATCGCGGGAATGGTGGTCAGCTCGCACTTCAAACGCGCTCAGGTCCACCGATTCAAGCAGCGGTTCGCACGACAGAAACCGCACCACCGCAGGCGTCGCGAGCAGATGCGGGATGCGTTCGTTCGCTCGGCGCTGATCTTCCACCGTCGTCCCCAGCCACACGTTCGCGCGCGGTTTGTCGAGCCACGCTTGCGGGAGCATGCGCCTCAGATTCTCCGGGCGTTTCGTGAGCAACTGCCAGTCGAGATGCGGTGTCTGCTCGATGGTGACGAAGAGTTCTTTTCGCCACTCGTGCACGTCGGGGTGGTCTTCGAACACGTCCGAAAGCGACGAGCAGAATACGCGGAAGCGTGTGCCAAGCTTCTCAGCCTTGCGGTTCCATGCGAACGGCTGCTTGCGGTTGTGCTCGGACGTTCGCATGCGCTGCGCGGTCGCCGGAGGCCCCCACAATTCCACGCCTTTGCTGCGCTGGATTCGCACCGGCGCGCTCACCTGTGCGTAGCAACCACCAACGCCGTTAGCACCGCCACAACCGGGCGAGACACGCTGGCAACCAATCCATTCGTTGTGCGTGTGATCGGTCCAGGAGATGCTGCTGTTTTCGCCCATCGTTACTGACTCCTTTTCCAATAGCCGTGGCCCACAGATTCGACATCGCCGCGTCTCTTCAGCCTCGAAAGCGCAGTAGCCACCGCGTGCTTGCTGATACCGGTGCGCGCGATGATCTCCTCTCGCGCCAACGCGCCATTGCTGAGAGCGCTTAGAATCGCGTCGAGCGTCGGGGACCGCTGAGGATTGTGGCCTGAGATGAATTCCCGCGGCCGCCCAGTCGCATCGAAGCGAGCGAGCGTTTGCGAGCAGCCACAAGCGCATCGCACGGTCGGGTTTTCTTCTCCAGGCAACCGCAACCCTACGTCTCTCTTGCGATGCTCCAGTCGGTGTTCTGGGATCGTGACGACCCGCAAGTTTTCCGGGTTGTTGTTCTGCTTGTTCTCGTCGATGTGGTGCACATGCTCGGATGGGAGTAGTGGTCTTCCGATCTTCTTCTCCGCCTCGACCCGATGCTCGTACGCGTACCCTCGAACATCCGCGAGCGAATGGCCAACGCCAACACGGACAAGCACGTACCCGTTCGAGGCAATCGAGCGACCACCTCGCCAGTTGTTATTCAGAACCCCCGGCCTCGCTTTACCCACGGATCACCTCCATCACCCTCGCCCAATCGTCCGCGGACAGCGTCAGCCGCCCGCCCTCCAGTCCGGTGTAGTCGCGCACGCGGAGCCCTAGCAGCGCAGCGGCGGCTGTCTGTGACGTGTGCTCGGGGCGGGAGCGGCGTGCCTCGCGCAGGGCGATGGCGCGGTCGCGCTGCGGCCACGCGACGACGGGAAGAATCGGCGTGAGCGCGGGGGTCATTGCGGCACCTCGTCTCTCGGCGGCACGTCCACCATTGTTGTTGTTGGGAACCACGACCACACGCACTGCTCCTGGCACCACTCGTCAAGGAACGCTTGCAGTCGCCGCATCGCAGCGTCGCTGATGCTGCCGCAAGCCTCTTCGTGGTGGTCCACGAGCGCGTCTTCTACGATTGAGCGCGCGTCGATCCCGAAGCCTTCTTGCTCGCACAAGGCGAGCTGCGTAGGTCGAGGGAGTCCTTCGCTGTCGTACCAGTCGAGCGCTGTCGCCAAGTCCTCGAAGAACCGATCGTGTGCGCTGTCGTAGAGCCATCCGTCCGTGCTCATTGCGGCACCCCGATCTTGTACGCCTTCGCCACTTCGAGCGCGTGAATGCCCTCGGTGAGCGGCTTCGTGCTGTGCGTTTCGCCACTGAGTGAGTACGGTGCTCGCTCCGCAAGCGTCTTGCAGCAATTGCCGCAGCACTGAGCGACCACGAGCGGGTCGCTGTAGCGAACCGTCGCAATTCGTCCACACTCGCACTTCGGCGCTGCCGCTACCGCGCGGCGCGCCAGTTCTTCCATCGTCGCCATCACGCCACCTCCTCCAGCACCGCGCGCATCATGGGCGGTGCCACTGCTGCTGTGTCCGCTCGTTCCATCATCGCCTTCGCGACTAGCCCGACCGCGTAGGCGACTTGCGGGACAACCGCGTTCCCGAGCGCTTGGAGTCGCTGCCGTCTTTGCGGAACGTTGCTCGCGACTCGCGGCGGTTCCCATTCGTGCTGGGCTTCGCCTCTTCCTGCGGGCCAGCGTCCGTCCAGCCCACTGGGAATCCCATCAGCGTCTCGACCCACGCTGGATTGAGCGCTCCCTTCGGCTGGTCCGTCAGCGCCACCCTGCCCAACAGCCCGTTCGCTTCCACGTCCGCGCTCCGACAGTCGCCGTCCTTCCAATCCCTGCTCGTGGGTGTAGGCCAGTTCACCGCAGTCGCTAGTCCGTCCCCGCTCGTTGCTGAGACTCCCTTGCGGTTGTAGTTCCCGCACCGCGTCGGAGTCGGTCTGGCCGACTCCGCGATTGCCTGACCAGTCAGGTGACGAGTGCATGTCATCCCGCTGTGCTCCCCATAGATGGCTCGCGGTGTAAGCCACGATGAAGAGGCGCTCGCGTCGATGTGGTGCTCCAAGGTCGGAAGCTCGCAGAGGGAACCAGAGCGAATCGTACCCGAGCGCGGTAAGGTCACCAAGCACTCGGTCGAGCCCGCGAGTAGCGAGGGCTGCGACGTTCTCC
>ERZ869925.1088-NODE-1088-length-13999-cov-5.056440_pt1 | contig 13999 bp, 16 predicted proteins | sample MGYA00579311_ERZ869925 | MGnify/ENA primary metagenome ERZ869925 (study PRJEB32216, sample SAMN09231817) | wastewater metagenome | place: USA: Maryland | collected 2016-07-30 | study: EMG produced TPA metagenomics assembly of the PRJNA472060 data set (Reclaimed...
CTAGTAATTTTTGTTGTTTATCGTTCATTTGTTTTTCAATTAGGTGGACTGCGTGGACTGCATACGGGGTTGAATAAATTTTATGGTTATGCTATACTCATCTTATGCCATTTTTACTTGTTTTAGTTTTTATTATTGGGTTTGTGATGTTTCGTATCTTTTATAACGATAACGAAATTTAACGACTAATGATTGTTCGGGCAACTGGTTCTATTTTTTGTATTCCTTTTGCAACCTTTTCGCCAACTTGTGGTAGTTTTGAAAGCGCCGCACCAACCCTCCCACTCTTAGAAGCCAAGTTAAGAAGAGACAAACTTAAAGCTCTTGGCTCTAATGTAGCCGCTGAAAGAGTAATTATATCTGTTAGTGATAAAGCAGAGTTTCTTTCGGCTACGGGTATTCTTCTAATCAAAGCATTCATAACTGGAATAAGTTTAGATATTTGTTGGTTGATTTCTCTTACTCCTTCAGGCGCGGCCTTTTCTATTGCTGTTTTAAGTTCATTATAAAAAGTATCATATACCTTTTGACTTGCGGTAGCTTCGGGAGTAGGAACACCATAAGACCAAGCACCAAAGTGTCCAGCGGCTCTTTTGATAACTTGAGCTTCTGGTATAGAGGTTAGTCCGTTCTTTCCAACCACAGATGATATTTCGTTTCTTAATTTTTCTATCGCGCCCTCCATTTGGGTATTGGCGCCAAAACTTTCAAGCTTGCTACCCATTAACCTCTTGGCAGTATTTTCATATACCTTATTTAAATCTAAAACTTGTGTCTTACCTGATACGTTAAGTTTTTGGTTAAGTTGCTTACTTAAGCTATCTAGAGTTTTGTCAGTCTTTTCAAATGTTTGTTTGAGAGAACCACCTAAATTATACTTCTTTATCGTATCTAGTGAAAAACCATCCTTTACATCTTTAGCGCTTGGTTTAATTATAGTGGTTTGTATCTTATCTCCTGTTTTTCCAAACAAATTAGCTAATCCCTTAATACCCTTTTCTGCTAGTCCAAAGGCAAGACCTGTAGCCCCTCCAATTACCCCACCCACGGCTGTCTGCTTAACAACTTCTTTAGCTGATTTGCCTTGTGTTACTGCCTCAGCGCCACCTCCAACCGCACCCAGTGCACCAAATTGAGCCGTCTTACCAAGTAATGAGTTTGCAACTGGCAGTTTAGCTCCAGCAATCATCGTTGCCCCTTTCACAATATCACCACCAACTTGTAATGGGGTTGGCGCAGATAAGTCATATTGAGACGTAGTACCCTTAGGAACTAAACCAAGTTTTTCTTTTCCCGCCGTGATACCATACCCAGCAAGTGTTCCTATAGATTCCCCCACCTTTTGGCCAGGAAAAAATGATTGTATCCCGCTACTTATTTTAGACCAAACACTTTTTTTTGGTTCTTGAATTGGTAATTTATACTTATCAAGATTATTCTTGAGCTTATATTTTTCTAGGTCTATTCTTGCCATATTATTTAATGTTAAGGGCTTCTTTAATGTCAAAATCAGAGTAGCCATCCTTTAGCATCTGTAGGTAGTCATAACCAGCGCTTGTTACCTTTTGTTTAAGTTCTTCATCTCCAGTTTCTGTAGATGGTGCGCTATATTGTGTTATTGTCCTAGCCTTACCGGCATAGGCATCATTTATTTGTCTTTGATATTCATCTCTGACTTGGTTGTAAGCACCCTCTTGCGTGGTTAGTTTGGTTGCTAATGTTTTAGACATGGCTTCTCTTGCTTCCTTAGATAACACACCAGTAGAAGTAAATACCCTTGCTACATTTATACCTGTTCGTTTTAATAAAGCCTGGGAATAATCTGCGACTGTTTTGTATTCGCTTTCTCTAACAACGGAGTTTGGGTCCATTATCTTAGCAAACGCATAGATTCTTGCTTGGTCATCTGTTGCAGAAGTGCCGTAACTATTAAAGGCATTTACATAGTTTTTAACAGTATTGTATTCTTTTACAATAGGTTCGTTATCAAAAGCACCAGCAATAGAATTAACGGTAGAATTTATCTGTGCAGGAGTTAATCCACCACCAGCCGCACCTCCTTGTATATTTGCGGCTTTTTGATACACCTCATCAATAGACGTTGAGTTCCAAATACTTCTTGCTAGGTCTGTTTGGCCAGAATTTATTGCGGCAGAAAACATCTCACCCTTAACAGAGTTTAATTCTTTGGTCTGAGCAAGGTTCATTTGCAAGTTTTGGTCTTGTATATCCCATTGTCGTTTCTGTTGGGTAGTCATTTGGTCATACACCTTATCGGCAATAGATTTTTTCCAGTTGTAGAGTCTTTCCTGATAGGCGTTTTCATCAGCAATGTAAGTATTTACTTGTTCTTTGGCGGCGTTTAGATTACCAATTTGTGCTTGATATAAAGCAGTTAGAGGAAGTAACTTAGTAGCAGCACTTCTGTTTAAAGCATCTTCTCGGGCAGATAGAATACCAACTGTCCCACCTTCCATAGCGGATTGATTACGAATAGCCTGAATAGCAGCTTGATTATTAGCATTAATCATATTTATCTGAGCTTCGGTGTCTCGTGTCTGTTGTGCTAGTTGATTTACTCCAGCCTGTTCTTCTATTGCCTGTCGGTCTGTTCGTTGTGGTTGGTCTAAATACTGACTTAAAACTGCACCCACATCATTTTGCTGTTGTGGTTGTTCCTGTGTTTGCTGTTGTGCTTGCAGTAGGTTGTTAGTATAGTCAGCCATATAACCCGCTGGGTTTATATTCGACAAAGGTTTAGGCGTGAGTGGCACTTGTTGTGTTCCTATAGCAGCAGCATTTACTACTCTATTAGCATTCGAGATACCAGTGGCAGAGTTGTCGGTAAGAATATTATTCTGAGCAAGGTAATTTATAAATCCCGCAGTATCTGTTCCTTGATATGGTGCAATGGTTTGAGTAGATTTTGAACTATTAGAACCACCACCTGAGGGCTTCAGAGAATAACCACCTTTATTGGCAATAGACTCAGCTTGTGATTCTTTGCCTGGTGTTATGAATTTAGAGAGAATTGATGCGTCTTTTTTTGCCATGTTAATGTTGTTATTATACCACGATTTTACTTCTCTGTCCACGTATTAGCCGCAGAACATAAATAAAGTTTGCCTCCATTTTCTATTAATTCTCCCACATCACATTTACCGGGGCGCGTATCGTAATGAGGTATTTTTAAACGGGTTGTAAAATTACTATACTTCGGAAAGTCCTGTTGACCCGAAAAGTTGGTTCGGTAAAATTCGTCATTTAGGTCTTGAATGTCTCTTCGTAGCTGGTCTATTTGTTTTTGCAATTCGTTTTCCATATTAAAAGTTAAGTATTGTAGCAACCATTGCTAGTGAAGTTATTTCAATTCCGCCCGTTGATTCTAGTCTGAACTTATACTCTTTACCTGAAGGGAAGTTCGCACCTGTGGCAATATACCTAAAAGTATCGGACAGCATACCAACAGTTGACATCGTTCCTACTGTAGTCCAGGCAGTATCCGAATCTACTTTTAATTTAACGGTTAATGTTCCTGCGGTAATTGGTGTTACTCCAACTTTTATTTCTACAAGGTCTTTATCATTTTCTGGTGAACCAAAGTTTAAAATCTGCGATTCATAAACAGAAGTGAAGGCATAAGTAGCGGCATCATTTGTCTTATCAACTGAACCGTCATTTGAGTGTGATAAGAAGAAGAAGTTACCAGCCGTTCCAAAGGCTTCTATTCCATCAGCGTCTACATTTTCGTCTATAATATCTAAGGTAATAGCCCAAGGATAATTAGCGTTTTTTCTTCCAAAAGACCATAATCCCTCGTCATACTCTGTTCCTGCGTCATTAGTCATTATTTTTGCTGACCAGAATAGGCGGTTGTTTCGTAGAGCTTTAGAAGTAGGAATAGTCTTTCCATTTAGTTTTTTAGTAAAAATCTCTTTAACAATTTGTGGCACACCACCTGACCAGAGTTGTATAATCATAGAACCCTTACCCGCTCCGTTTGCACTATTTAAATATCTATCAGTAATACCCACTAGGTAACCTTCAACCGTCTCAAGAACACGAAGTTCACCCTCTCCCCAGTCAATTACTTCTTGGAACTTTTCTGTTGCTGAATAGTCCCATAAGAATACTTTAGACACACCATTGAAGGTTGATATGGGAGAACAACCTATTGCTAGGTAGTTTCCATAGTTACACATTGAAGTTATCTTATAGTTAGCTGGAACGGTTTTTGCAGAATCAGTTATTGTTGTCGTATCGGGGGCAACACGAACTACTACATTATTATAAGCAATATACATATCTCCTAAAGAGTTGATTACTCCATCAGCGACAGAGGTAATAGTAGAAGCAACAGTTGCTGCGGAGTTAGTTATTGATGGTGTCCCAGAAAGTAGCCCCCATTTAAAGATTTGATTAGTTCCTTGAAAACCCCACATATAGTCTTTGAACTCCATAAAACAACCGTTCTTTACGGCACCGTTTCCTTCCGAGTTTGCTGGTAGTGTCCAGTTACCTGAAATAGAGGTAGCTTTGTAGACTATCTTAGTATTACCTGCACCAGTTTGTCCTAGACCATAAAGTTTATCTGAAGCACTAGCATATTTAAAATCCCGAACAAAATATTGCTTCATACCCGTAGCTGAAGAACCATCATTAGTATCTGCTTCCAAGCTTCTATAAGGTGTTAAGCGGTTTGGATTACTGAAAATATCTAAGTGTTTAGAGACGACAAACTGGGTAGCGGAATTAGCTCGTGGGTCGTCTGAAATTCCACCAGAGAAATTGTTTAATTGTATTTGAACTTGTTTAACCATTTTGTATTTAATTAAGCTATTGCTTCCCACATTATTGTTATAGTCCCTGTCGGTGAGTCTTTTTTTGTCCAAGTAAGTATTATATTAGTAGCGTCAACAGAAATAACCGCATGCGTTTCATCATTAAAGCCGTCAAATGGATTTTCAGCAGCACTATTTGAAAAACCAAGACCATAAGTTGTTGATGTATAGACAGCACCAGATGGAGACGAATCTCCTGTTAAGATAGCTATACACCTATTACCACTAGAATCAAAAGTCCCAAAATTTGAATCATAGTAATCTGCCCCCCTAAATATAACAGCCTTTAGATTTACCTTAAGCGGCACCTTACCAACCCCGTGAGTAATATTTTGCACACCAGAAGCGGTTGATAAGTCATAGGTTGTGATACCACTCTTAAATACATTTGCCAATTGATATCCAGCCAAAACTGTTGGTAATCTAGTTGCTAATTTAGCGGGAGTAATCACTAGCTTAGCACCAGTTGAACCAGTAGCTGTTCCCGCAGTTACTTGGGCATCTGTAGCTTCTTGGACAATACCACGGGCGGTTTCAGATGCATTAGGATTACCACCCGAATCTACATATGCCTTAACTGCCTTTTGGGTGGCAATTTTTGTGTCAGAATTAGCCGCCAGCGTTGTATCTGTATCTAGGGTGCTGGTTTCTATTTTGTCAGTATTTAAATTGCCAAAGTTCGTGTTTATGTCGGCACGACTATTTGTGATTAAATCTGACGATTGAATTGTAGTTATTGTTGACATTATATTGGTCTTGTTGAATTAGTAAATAATTGTGAAACGGCAAGCCACGTCCTTGGTTCTGCCGCCCAAGTATAAGGGTCAGATGCCCAGGTTTCGCCTATTGAAACTCTTGTAGAGTTAACAATAGAAGTTGTTGGCTTGGAAGTATTTGCCAGGCTAGTCGCTGGTTTGTTTTGGGTGATTAGTGACGGAACTGTAAAATACCAACCATCGTTATTATCGGTATCCGCTGAATTTTTACCAGCAAACCATAAAGCTCCGCCAGTTACATTACAATTACTTAAATCAAGATAATCACAGGATACTATACCAGAGGATTTAGAGAGAGTAAATTGGTCTGAACCTGTCCCACCAGAACGACTTAGGGTTATAAGATTTCCAGTAGTTCCAATAGCGGTGAATGTATTAGTATATGTTGTTGTAAGGTGGTCTAGTTGAAGTTCTCCGCCAGCGTTAATCTTTATATCATTAAATACATTATCCTCACCAGTTATATTAGTTATTTTCGTTATCCAAATATTATGATAATTTTTACCAACGTCTTTATTTAAAACGTCATTATAATTTTCAAGATACGAATTAGTGCCAGTAAATTTGAGTATTGATGTCTCTGAAAGAATTATGACTTCGGCATTATCATATTCTTCTAAATACCAACCCTCATTATCTCCAGTTATCTCCCACATTCCACTTCCCATAATAACGGTTGGAGTATTTCCTGTGGCTGCATAGAAATAAAAATCATTAGCAGTTACATTGTAGTCGTTAGCATCAAATGTTCCATTGGATTGATAAAATTCTTCGCCTAACACTAAATCACCACCAAGAGTAGATGTTCCAGTTCCTTCTATTAGAAAAGTATCTAAAATATTAGCATTATTTGTTTTAATCATATGATTTCCAGAACCATATATAGATACGCCAGAACCCTTATTTATTGTGACACCAGACTCAAGTGTTAAATCTTTATAAATATAAAAACCCGCATCGTTAACGATTGTATAAGAAAATCCTGTTGTGGAAGAAAAATCATTACAATCAGCTTGTCCACCAGGATAATTTAAAGTTAGCGTTCCCCCACTTAATCCTGAATTAGAATCTATGAAGACATTGTCAGAGGAGGTAGGTAAAGAAGCACCAGAAGAACCACCTGAAGTTGCACTCCAGTGATTTGTGTTGTCTGACCAATTTCCCGTTCCTCCTACCCAATATCTGTTTGCCATATTTTTATCTAGATGTTCTAAATACAGGTGTTATGCCCTTATAATTATCGTCCTCATTGCGGATTTGGAAGTAGTCTTTCATCTTTTCGGTTTCTCTTTGCAATTCAATTGAAAGTGGTTGTAAGCAAGGAAGTCCGAGGGCGATTGAGCCATCATAGGCGGCGGCAATTACAAAACCTCGGTGTAGGGTCGATGCTACGCCTGGCTCTTTAGTAGTATCTGTCGCCACAAAGTATGATGGAGTTCGTTGAAAATAAAACTTTAGACCACTAGAAATTGAGGTGAGCGAAGCAGGATAAAGCTTAACAATATTATCAGCTATTAGGTCGTAAAATATAGGGGTTGAGGCGGTTTTATTCCACTCGTCTAAGGCTAGGGGGGAGATTTGGGTTTGGTCAATCTTCTTTAATTCGTGCCATAAGCCATTAGAATCCTTAATGTCTATGCGGGTTAAGGTTAAAATACGGTTGCCTTGCTCGTCCGTAAGGAAAGAATACTCTCGTTGATTAGCCACTAGATTAGTCGTTCCAATGGGTAGTTTGGTGTGATTAGTGTCGTCCCACTGAAAGCGTCTATCAGCACCAATGGCATAACCAGCTACTGTGTCTAAGTAGTTATTACATGAATTTACTATTTTAGGAGTAGACCATTTGTTAGAGTCCACGCCCATAAAGTCACGAACCTGCTGGACTATTCCTAATCCCCCCGAGGTGTCTGAAAATACTGCCATATTATTTATTTATTATGAATAATAGGTCGCAACACCCTTTGAGATTAATTATAACACAGTTTTAAAGATAAAGCAAACTAGACCACCCACAAGTTGCGGATGGTTTTACCCATTTGTGAGTGGACTGGTGTGTTCAATCATTAAATTACTTCTTAAATCTAGCCTTAAATTCTGCTAAATGATTAAATGTCTCTATAACCACCTGTCCATCCTTAACTTTAGCAGTCTCAATGTCGTCATACTCCTCAAGTAAAGGTTTAACTTCTTTTTGTACTAGTGGTATAATCCTGTCCTTAATCTTTTGGACTTTAAGAGCTATTTTATTCCTGGCTTGCTCCTTTTCGGCTCGTTCTTTCATAAGCGCTTCGTGGTCTGCTTTCATTTGGGCGGGGATGGCGGCTAGTTTTTCAGCACTAATCTTTTTACCAATTTCAACAACCTCCTTATTAAGGGCTTCCATTTGTTTAATAATAGCCTCTCCTTTTTCAGTAAGTTCCTTTGGTTCTATCTTGGTGGTAATGCGCTTTTCAAGTGTTTCAAAGCGTTTAATCTTAATCTCTATCTTGTCAAGGTCAGCCGAAATCTTTCGCCCCTCAGTTACCAAAGCGTCTTTTTCTACTATCCAATCGTGTAATTTTTTATTGTCTATTTTTACTGTACTCATATTATTTGCAACTAATAATCTAATAAATCAAACTTCTCATATAAATCATGATACTTCTCCTTAAAATATACATCTAACTTCTTCATGTTCGGGTGCAGCGTTGCCTGTGTCATTTGACCTTCGTGAACTCTATATCTTAACGCTATAAAGTCTGAGCTGTTAATTGTATAACCTTTAGCTAAACACCTAACCCAGAAATCATGGTCTTCTCTTCCTAACCTCATAATTTCACTCTCATCATATCCTCCGACTTCGACCCAAGCCTTACGAGGATACATGGCGTTACAGAATATCGTGTTACTCATTAGGATTCTTTTTAGACCTGTTGGTTTGGTGGGAATCATAACCACGTGCCTTTCTCCAAACTCCATAAGTCCGCACTGGGCAATAGTCATATCGTCAACCATAAGTTTAAGGTGTTCTTCAATAGCACCGGGAACCAGCTTGTCATCTGCATCAAGGCACATAATAAATTCACCAGTAGCAATAGTGATACCAGCATTACGGGCAGAACTTAACCCACCATTGACCTTTTCTATAAATTTAATATTAGCAAATGGGTGGCTAGCAATTATATCTTCAGCGACCTCTTTAGTGTTGTCAGGACTACCATCAGAAACTATAATTATCTCGTGAAGTTTAACTGTTTGGGCAAGCAAAGAGTCGATACACTCTTTTAAGTAATGAGCATACCGGTAACAAGGAACAATGCAACTAACTGTTCTTGAAATACTTGGCATATTTTTGTTTATTATACACTATATAATCGGGGAGGTCAAGTTCGTCGATGCGAGCCCCCTCCATTCTCTTATCCCATATTTTTTCATTAAACGTATCATAATGTGGATTAGCCCACTTCTGTAATTTCTGTAACTTACCGGCAATAGAACAGAAGTGCCAACCACCATTTTCTACTACTTCATATTTTTGCAGGTCATCAGTCCTTATGTGATTGATGATTCCATTCTTTATAAACTTATATTTACAACAAGTCGTTCCCGTCCAACCTAGCCAGTCTAAACTGGTTCGTTGATTAAGATAGAACATATAGTTTAACTGTCTTGGTTTATACACAACATCCTTGGTGTAGTCCAGTTTCATAGCAGGATTCCATATCTCGTCTATATCAGAAATATAAACTATATCTTCATCGTCTAGGTGGGTTAAAGCACGTCTAACACTTTCCTTAATATAGAACTCGCTTATCCAATAATGCTCCCCATTACCTATGTTTGGGCTAGCCATTGCCATTTTAAGTAGTTCGTAATCATTGGGATAGTCATTGCAGCTGTAATGGATTATCTTGTGGTTCCATTTAGCAAATCGTTCCTTGTTATCTTCGTAAAAAGAGGCTTTAGGGTCTCCCATAAATGTTTCAGTAGCGTCCACTAAAACAAAGTAGTCAACATAATCATTCAAAATATTCAACCTAATCTCTAGTAGTTCTAGTTCATCAAAGAAATAAAAGACATCATATACTTTCATTGTGTTATAAACTTAAACCATCTGTCACGTTGTTTCTTATAAAATTTGAAATATTCATCGTCTCCATAATTCTCATTCATTTGTATTCCTTTGGCTTCCTTAATAAGATTAACAAACGGGTCTGAAGCTCTTTCGTGTAACACTTCGGCTCTACCGGTATAAGCGCACCACCCCACCTCGTCTATCTTCTTCTTAGCTTCAATACCACACCAAATATCTGCAAATCTATTTATATCCTTAAACATAGGCGCTTGGTAGAAATAAGGAACTAGACAGCGTTTAACCGCTACATTCATAATGCACATTGGAAATAGTATTCCTTGAGGTATAACCATTCTTCTAAAGGTTTGTTCTGTGATTCCTTTTACTAACTGGGTTGAGGCATCAAAGTCCGCCACACCTTTCCATACCCCGTGAGACAATACACACTCCGCTTCTTCTCGTATTCCATAAGGAAATCCACGCATATAATCTTCATTGGTGGTGTTAATCCAACCCACAGGATAACAACTATTTAATACGTCTAAATGGTCTTGAATTGGGTCACCAATAGGCTTTGTATCATCATCAAGGGTAATAAATATATCAGCCCCATCCTTGTAAGCTAAGGCAAATCCTAAATTACGCACACCATCATTGTGGTTATAGATTAGGTCTGAATATTCGCCCATTACTTCTTTAATTGAGATTCCGTTGACAGTTGGCTTGTCTCCATCATTAACCACATAAAGCCTGATGTCGTGTTTAATAAAAAGGTCTTGCCATGAAAGCATGAACTCTTTAAATTTCTCTTCTCTAACTGTGGGTACTATTACTGCTATCATTTGAATATTGAATAAAAGGCTCTCTCTATCATTTGGCTCTCGCCTTCGTCTTGTGTTGTGTCTCCACTCCATCCAAGATAGGAAAACAGTACTTCATACAGAGCTTTAGGATGTTGCAGTATGTTTTCTTTTAATAAGATATAATTCGCTCCTGGAGCAAACTTTAGAAACTTTTGTCCTGTAAAGCCAAGTAGTTCCCCTAATTCATTCATTATCTGATTTGACTTAACTGGGTAATGGTTTAGGTACCAAGCATTATTTAGTTCATTATACATACCATCCTCGGAGTAAAATGTAGTTCCGTCTACTGTCTTATGGTTCTTGGTTAGTAGTGGTGTAAAGGTTTTGTTGTCTTTAACCAAATCAAACTCCTTCTTGCTAATGTATTTAAACAAGTTAGCCTTGGCGAGTAAAACAACATCGGGTAAGTTCTCGTAGTTATCAATAATCCACTTCAACTTGTCATAGATGTCCGAGCCGATATTAGGAACGGGGATTACTCTCGGGTCGTCTAGCTTAACAGGGCTTCGGTCGTACATTACCCAGTCTTCTGTGTATTCTTTAAGCCACCCAATATCGTGATTATATCTAGTTAAAACCCATTTCATAGTTGTTCTAAGTTACCATCTTTGTCTTGATACCAAAAACCTTTGGTTTTGTTTTGCTCTAAGCACCAGTATTCAAGGTTGTATCTCTGCCAGAATTTTGGGGCAATTATGTAAGCGTTACCCAACCACGCCGGCATCCAACCAAATGATGAGTTAGAGAGAATAACGTATTTAGCATATCTTATTGAACGCCAGTTTAAAGCGATATCGTGTACGCACTTGTAATCAGGAAAGAACTTCTGTGCTGTCTCCACGTCATCAGTATGAACCTCAAACTTCATATTGGGATTAATCTTGAGCATATTATCAACAGCATCTTGCCAGTAGTCATTAGGCAGAAAGAACTCACGCACACCCACATACTCACCTCCTCTAAAGTTAATCACGCATAGGTCATTTGGCATATCTAGTGGCTCAACTTCTAACCAATGTCTTATGTCGTCCTTGTGCTTTTCAATATACTTCTCCCCCTGCAGATTTCCATGAAGAACGGTGTTGTCCTTAATATTGAATACGGCTGGGTCGTAGTCACTTGATAGTTCTCGGTAGTAAGAATAGCCTTCTGGTAGTTGGGTTGGTGGTTGTCCTTCAACTTCCACTTCCACTCCTTTAGCTTCTGGTAGCCATATAGAGTTAAAGAAGAAACCTTTAAAGCGTTCTGGGAAAGCTACACCAAACTCATATCCTTTATCCAGAGCAAGACACCTCGTTGTAATTATACAGTGGAGCTGATTGCCCAAACCTTGTCCTTTGTATATAGGTGTTATTAACATCTTTCAATACACATTAATCCGTTATTGTTTTTGTAGTCAAACTTAATCTTCCAACCACCATTGGCTAGAAATTGAGTAATAGCTGGCATTAATTCCTTTTCACATGAAACAGTATCGTGGAAGACAATATACTTTCTTACATTACCAGAGTGTCTATCAAGTTCTAATCTTAGTTGGTCGTATTCGTGGTTAGTATCAATGAACAACATATCAGTTGGTTCAATGGTTAACTTTAAAGTATTACCGTGAACAAACTTAAAATTAACACCTTCCTGTTGCGCAAGTAGTTCTACTCTCCCTAGATTACCACCAAAATATTCTGGTCGTTCTATGTCTATTGAGATAAGTGTTCCTTTTTGCTCTTTAAGCCCTTCAAGAAACGCCCAAGTGGAAACAATGTATCTCACACCCATTTCAGTAACATGGTTACATTCTTTTGATAATTCCATTAACCAGTGTAAGTTCTCGTTTATATCCCCTGGTGTATCACACACTCTTTTATATTCGTCTTGTATCATATTTATTAATTAACTTATAAACTTCCTCTAATTTCCTTTCATCACTTATTTTATTTGTGGCTTGGTCGTCATGTAGTCCTATGCACACTCCTACTCCGTCTATTATAACAGGCTCACCATACTTGTCAAACATTCTTTTGTAGTAATCACAGTCAAACAACCACACTAATGATTCATTAAATAATATTGGGTCGTCATTTTTAATTGTTAAGGCGCTAGGCGAACCCAACTTGTTGTTCCCAGTGTATATGTCGTCTGTATAATAAGGGAACTCGTTATTATCAGAACCGGTTACTAGCCATCGACCTTTAAAGTTGTCAACAATATCCTGTAACGCGTTAGGATGAGCAAGGTAGTCATCTTGGTGGAGTATTTTAATCAGCTCACCCTTAGCTCGTTTGATACCAGCATTAGTATTTGCTGTTGCTATACCGTACTCGGTTAAGATTATCTCGTAATCCTTATATGTCTGGCACATAATAGAATCAATACATCTCTTTAAGAAATATTCCGCATTAACCATTTTACTATAATACGGTATTACAATAGAAATCATATTCTTATGAAGTTATCTGGGCATTTAGTTCTCTCAATTCCATCAGGATGCCATTCTTTTGGAGCAATTATCTTCTTAGCCCAAGGTGCGATATAACTAGCCCACCAAGAAAACGAACTATTTGCCATAATTATGCCCACGCAAGAAGCCATAGTATTGAAATCATCTATCTCACTCTTATGGAAGAACTGGCACTTCTTAAATATATCTTGTTGTCTACACCACTTAATGTCATCAGAGAACACAAGGAAGTCAGCGTCTTGGAACTCTTCCATTGCTCGCTTGTAATAATCGGTTTCCATTAGGTCTACATAGAATGGATTATTAACATAATCACCACGCCTAACGTGAATAGCCACCATATCTATCTTCTGTGTTAGTCCTTCTGAGTACAGTAGCTTAATCTCCTGCTCGTGTCCTTCAAAGAATGCTGGGTCTTGAAAGTAGTGGTCTATTCCCGCGTCTTTAGCATAAGCATACAAAAAGGCATATTGAAAAAGGGAATTGCCAAAGCGACCAAATGTTCTACTTAATGCTTGCATAAGCTTCAGCCCAGAGATGAGCCTTGTCCTCGATATTATAGTTTTTTAATACATACTCGTGAGCCTTTCTACCCATCTCGCGCCTTAGTTCCTTGTTAGTAATTAACTCTTCCATAGCCGGTATCCAGTCTTTGTTATCCAATACAAGCTTAAGATACTTCTGGTCTTCTTGGTTAACTTGATAAGGTGATTTGCCGTCAGCGAAGCCTTGGCAGATGCAAGGAATCTCAAACATTGAGGCTTCAATGAACTTCAAATTTGATTTACAGCGATTAAAGTAGTTATCCTGTCGTGGAATAATCATCATATCTAACTTCAAGGAGTTTAGTTTGTCATAATACTCATCTGCGTTGACTGTGGCGTGCCATTCAACATCAACAGAGTCCAAGAAAGCGTATTCCTCCTTGTATATTCCAGCCACAACGGGATTTTCTTTACGATTAGGGGGGAGAGAGAAAAATACTATCTTAACTCGTGGGTCGTGTTCAA
>ERZ869925.1089-NODE-1089-length-13957-cov-7.043159_pt1 | contig 13957 bp, 36 predicted proteins | sample MGYA00579311_ERZ869925 | MGnify/ENA primary metagenome ERZ869925 (study PRJEB32216, sample SAMN09231817) | wastewater metagenome | place: USA: Maryland | collected 2016-07-30 | study: EMG produced TPA metagenomics assembly of the PRJNA472060 data set (Reclaimed...
GGCGGCGTGGAGTGGCGCGGCCTCGTCCGTCGTCGGCAGGCTGAGAAGTCCCTATGCCTAGCCTGATCGCCCTCGCCCTCGACTGGCGCACATGGCTTGCCCTCGCCATCGCGGCCCTTCTGGCAGCCGTAGCCATCCAGACAACCCGCCTCGGCTGGGCACAGGACGCCCTCACTCTAGAGCGCGCAGAACGCGCCAATGAGACGGCAGAGCGTGAGCGTATCGCAAGGCAGATGGCAGAAGCCAACGCCCGCCTCCAGGCCGAACACGCTGCCAAGCAACAGGCCACCCTCAAGGCTTACAACGATGCCCTTCGCGAACAAGAAATCCGCGCTGCTGCTGCCGCTGCTGATGCTGCCAGCCTGCGCGATGCGGTCGAATGCTACGCCGCCGGTGATTGTATCAGCGCCAACGCTGACACCGCTACCGGAGGAACTTGCCAGTCTCGATCCGCCACCCTCGGGAAGCTATTCAACCGAGCTAATGCGGCAGCGGGCAGAATGGCGAAAGCTGCTGACAAGCACGCCGACGAAGTAAGGGCGCTCAAAGCGCAGATTGAGGCAGACAGACAGGCGTGCGGTGGTGGCGATGGAAAATGACTCGAAGGCAGAAGGCTGGCACCTCAACAAGAGCGTACCTGTCGCAATCATCCTGACAATTCTCGGCCAGTTTCTGATTGGCCTGTGGTTCATCGCCAAGCTCGACAGCAAGGTTGAGGAACAAGCCCTCCGCCTTGCAAAGACAGAAGCGCAGATCAGCACGATTGATCGGGAAGCCCGCGACTTCGGCACCCGCATCGTCAGGATCGAAGAAAAGACCAGTTCCATGCTGGCGATCCTACAAAGGGTCGAGCGGTTTATCGACGGTCGCCGTACCGACCTCCCGTAGCGTAACCCCGGCATATCCATCGGAACCTCCATGACCCTCGCAGAGCGCGTTTACCAGACCCTGATTTCGGAACACCACGGCAACACTGATGCCGCTCTCCGTGACCTAGCAGGACGCTACGTGTACCTCGCACAAGGCGTTTCCAGTGGGTACATGAGGTTCCCACCGGATCAGCCCGTCAAGGAAGGCAAGACGGTTGTCGAGCCTGTCTGTGATGACGAGTGGATCAAGACGGCTTTGGGTGATGCTTAAGTCGTAGGGAGCGGATGGCGTCAAAAATGTCGGGATGACTAGCAACCGCCGCCGCCCGAAGCTGCATGTTCATCTGCCCGTTGTGGAAAGCCTCATCTCTCTCTCTCATAAGCTGACGGATGGCAGAGGCGGCGTCTGCATATGTCTGCCAAGAATGCTCGTCGGGGTCACCTTCCAACCTCTCCACCAGTGCAGTTATCTCTTCGTCAGTCATTGTCCGTTGCTCCTAGAAGTGGTTTGACACCAACGCGGAAAGGGTAGGGATAACACGGCCATTCCGGCACAGGGTTTGACAGCTATCGGCATTGCACGAGTTAACATTCGCCCTGCCGGACTCTTAATATCGAGTTAGCTATATCAACACGGTACGCTGTCATTTTACGGGTTTGACAGTGCCGACGTTCGCGAGGCGTTCCATCGCGGTTGACGCTATCGCCGGCTGGTTGGCTTGGCGCGTGTAGCGCGTGACCTCATGTCGGCTTCTGTGGCCTGTGATGGACATGATCTCTGCATCCGTCGCGCCTGCCTCTGCAAGTCGTCTCGCAGCCGCTTTGCGCAGTCCGTGAAGGACGCACTCGCTGGCCAATCCGGCCGCGTCGATGGCCCGTGCGAATGAGGTGCCGAGATAGCGCGGCGTGTAGCTGCCACCCGATGCTGCCGCCACAACAACCGCGTGACTCTTGGGTGTCGCAGCCAACTCATCCGCGAGAGACGGATGCAGCGGTATCCAAAGCTTGGCACCCGTCTTTTGCTGAACGACATTGATGCCACCGTCCTTGATATCGGCCCACGTCATTTTTGCCAGGTCGCCGCGCCTCTGCCCGGTGTACAGCGCAAGCTCATAGATCAGGCGCTCAGTGGTCCCACGCGGCCACCTCTTTTCGAACTGCGCCAGTTCATCATCGGTCCACGACCGATACTCCCCGCCTCGGATCATCCGTATCTCGGCAGCCGGATTGGCGTCGCGATAGTCGCGTCGAACGGCAAAGGCCATGAGAACCTTCATCGCGGTAACGATGAGGTTCGCCTTACCTGGGGTCTTCTCCGCAACCTCATCCCGCAGCCGTTCGATGTGGCTTGCCTTGATGGCGGCGACGGCTGCCTTGGCGCCCTCACGCCCGCGCAGGAAGTCGAAGGCGTGCAGGTACGTGGCGCGGCTGGACGGCTTCAGCTTCGTGTAGTCCGTCGAGCGCATGAACTCCGCAATCAGAGCCTCCAGCGTTCCCGCCTTCATGTCCCGCCCGACGCGCTGCGTGCCGTTCAGGGCCGTCTGGTATGCCCGCAGGAAGGCTTGCCGATCCTTTGCAGGGTTCGGCAGCGCAACCCTCGGCAGCCCTGCCTTGCGGAAGTACAGGCGGGCCGTTCCGTGTCTGTCGCGGAAGCACTGGACGTAGGGCGGCAGCTTCACAGCCTGATGTCCTCCATCTCGCGCGTGGCGTTGTCCTTCAACAGCCCGAAGCACACGTCAAGGTCGCGCACATCCCACAGCCGTATGCTATCGACGCGGAAGCCCTCTGGCATGTCCCCGCGCCGCACCATCTCATCAAACTTGGTTGGTGACACGCCAACATACGACGCCGCCTCTATCCGTCGCAGTCCGCGTGGTGTGATGCGCCTCTCATTCATCTCTCACCTCTAGGTCGAAGATGACGCTAGCGATTGCTTCGGAGGCGTGGGCGCGGCCTTCGGTGTATGAGGTGAACGGCCTCGCGGAAAAGTTCGCCTTGGCGTAACCGTCTGCCACCTCCACCGCACGCCGCTTCATGTCCTCTTGGCCGGCGCGGGAGCCCTCACGTCGCAAGTTGACTCCCAACTGTTCGAGAACTGTGAAAAACGCCTGCGCTCGCTCGCTGTCTGGCATGCCGTCAGGCAGTTCAAAAATGCCGGTGTCTTTGTCGAGGTGGATGATGAGGATGGGGCCGTCAGGCCCGTGAAACTGAAACGTCGCTGGTTTCATCGGCTCCCATTTCTGCTGCCATGGGGACGAGTTTTCACGCTCACTCATCTGTTCATCCGATGGCTGGCGGGGTGGGGAGAGGGAGCCAGTGGGTGGCGTGACCGTGCATGGATCGGTTGCTGATAGTTCCTCGCCGCCAGCCCCAAGCAGCCGCGCCGACCTCAGTTTCCCAATTCGCGCCGCCCATGCCATCTTCGGACCACCAGCCTAGCAGCACCACGTCGCCAAACGGCGCCGTCTCTATCGGCCTCCACGCCATCGCATCTGCGCGGATAGCTGCCTCGACTGCTGAAAGGGCGGCGGCAGTCATCGCGGCCTTTACCTCCTCGAAACCGGCAAGGGCGGCTTGCGACCACCCGTGCTCGTCTACATCCGGCCCGCCATCGTCGAAGAACGAGCACAGCAGAATAGCAAGGTTGTCACCGTTCATGGAGGGCGTGGAGACGTTCATAAGCGCCCTCGTCATCGCCTCGATCAGCTTCTCGCGCTCGCGCTCAGTCACGGCGTGTCTCCCTTGAGTGCTGCGCGGGCTACGTCGAGGCTTGCTTCGTAGTCCCGAAGCATCTGCGCAAACATCTTGTTGCTGGCGACGACGTAGTTGGGTGCAACGTTGGCCTCTCGCGCTCGGTTGAGGATCGCCAACGCCGCAACAAGACTTGCTGCCGTTCCCTTCAAAGCCTCTCGCAGCCTGTCGCGCTCTGCCTCTGCTGCTGTGGCTCGGGCGAGACGTTCAACGGCATCATCCCGGTAAACGAGCAGCGCCTTGTAGGCCTCATCTCGCTCTCGCGTCAGCCGCTCGATTGTGTCTGCGGCCCGGGCTATCTCATTGAGCGCAGCAATGAAGTCATGCTGGCCGCGAATGACCAGCAATTGTTCGTCGTGAGCATCGACGTACTCGCGCAGCCTCTCCACCAGTTCAGTCGTGTCCATCACTACAGATCCTCATCCAGCTTTGCTTTCAGCGCGTACAGAAGTCGGTCGCGCTCGGCCGTGGTGCCCTTGTGGGCTGCGATCTCCAGCAGGTGTTCGTGGATCTCGTGCTTGAGTTGCAGCCGTAGCCGCTTGATCTGCGCGGCCTGCTGTTCGATGAGGTCGGCGGCTCTGGCCACTTCATTCAACGCGGCGATGAAATCGTGCTGACCGCGCATGACCAGCAACTGTTCATCGTGCGCGTTGACGTAGGCCCGCAGCCTCTCAACCAGTTCGGTCGTGTCCGTGTCCATCAGCGATACTCCCGAGGCGGGGTCAAATCCCGCGCGATCTGTTCCATGTCCGATGCAGTAATCGGCCGTGGGCGCTCTATGCAGGCTGTGAGAGTGAGTAGGGCTAGGAGGGCGAGGGTGCGCGCCGCGCGCCGTGTCGCCCAAGCCTTGGCCCGGATCGCGCGCATTTCGTCGGCGCTTTTTGGCGCGGCCTTTTGACGGGGCGCCTGCCCAGGCAGGTAAACGCCACAGTCGAGCCCATCGCAGGGCTCATTTCCGCACGTGCAGCACCAGTTTTTGTTGGCGAGTAGGGCAAGGGCGCGGGTCATGGGGCGAGCCTCGCCGGCACGCGGAACGTGGGCTGCATCCCCTGCCGGCGGGTGAGCTCGACGAACGCCTTGGCGACGATCTGCAAGCAGCCCCGCGTGTCGTCCCATTCCCTGTCGTCAGCCTCGCGGATTTCGTCGATGCTGTCGCTCAGTAGGAATCCGGCGTAGACGGTCGCGAGCTTGCAGAGGTGGCGCAGTTCGTCGTCGCTCATGGGGCGTCACCGACTGACAGCATGACGGGCGGATGAGCGGTCCCCAGAACACGAAGCACGACGGGAGCGCCCGCGTTCAGTCGGGTCAGTTCGTCCGGCGTCGGCTCCCACGCCGTGGCCATGGCTGGCGTTGCGGGCCCGTTCACGGTCTCGTTGATCAACTCGTCACGGATCGGAAGGCCGAGATAGCCTTGGGATTTCCCGAGCACGCGCGTTGCCCCTTCGATCATCTTGATGATCACGGCTCGATCTCCTTCAACTGCTCAAATCCGTGGGAAGGCTCATCCGCCAGCCGCGCTGCGTCCTGGTCCGCCCTGATGCCGATCACGTCGCGGATCAGCCAGCCCAGCCCTGCCAGCGACAGCCACGCGGCGTAGTCGAGCCAGCCCAGCGCAGGGCCGTCGATGGCGGCGCGGGTGAGGTAGCCGCCCCAGAAGGCGACGGCGGCAACGGTGGCGGTGCGGAGGATGTCGAACATGGCTAGACGCCTCCGGGCCTGATCGCCGCGCAGATCGTCGAAAACACAGGGTCGGGATCGTCGTTCTGGTCGTAGTCGACGCCCGGCCGTTTCTTCACGCCGCACCAGTGAGCCTCGAACATCTCCCCGCCGGGGACGCTCATCCATAGGATGCGGTGCGCTGGGACCATGATCGCCTGGCCGGGCCACTGCTTCGGCCACATAACCGCTGTCCCGTCGCGCAGGACCTTGTACTCGGCCGGGGAACAGTCGCCCGCCGTGCCCTCCAGGTTGCCGGAGCAGCACCAGCGCCCGACGCCGGGAGCGCCGCCGCTGTAGAAGTCGCGGTAGACGTCGTGCGCCTTCGTCGCGGTTGATACCCACAATGAAACGATGATGCCCAACACTGCCGCAGCGAACGCCACAAGGATCGTCAGAAAGATCGCCATCAGCCATTCAATGTACCGTTCCATTAGTCTCTCCTGACCACGGTGCCGTTGAGCTTCTTTCGAAGCGGGGAATTACGACCTCCCGGCCAGATACGTTTCGGGGTCTTTGCCCCGATGTGGGCTTTCATCTGCCTCACGGTTTTCGCGATACGCGGCACGTCATGCTTATGCGTCTTGCTGTCGTGGCAGGGCCTGCAAAGAACCTCGCAGTTCTCCAGCGTAGGCTCGCCGCCAAGGGCATCGGGGATTACGTGGTCATAGTGGAACCGACCGACCTGTAGAGCCGCCCCACAGCCCTCACAGCGGCCCTGTGACCGCTCGTAAGCGGCCACCTTGGTTTTGGCTGAGAACTCACGCCGCATGATTAGTCAACGTATTCAATGTCGAGTTGCGCGCGCAGTTCGTCCGACGAAGCTGTCTGCCGAAGCAACGTAGCAAGGCAGCCCTTGCAGGCGTGAAATCCCTGCCTAGTATATTTCAGCAAACGCCGAACAGACGCAACGGGGTAACTGATTTTGTGGACAGCGAGGCGCTTACGTCCCAAGTCCCATAAAGCAGTGTCGCCGCAAGTCAGCACGCTCCCATCAAAGGCAAACATGCAAACCGTAAAATCAAAGCTGTCAATGACAGACGCCGCGTTTTCGTAGAACTTGAACCGGATGCACTGAATATCCCGTTCAACGCCCTTCCCGCCAATTTGGCCCTTGTAATGAAGATGGTGCGCGGTTTCTTTTGCCTTCACAAAACCCATTTTCTCAAGCTCTGCGGTGAATGCGGTAAGCTGGTCGGCGTTGGCGAAGAAAAAGTCAAAGTCGCTTTCCGGTTCTTGGGCCAAAAGGGTTCTGCGCAATGCCCCACCAGCAAGCCACGGGCCTTTGTCTGACAGGCTTGGAAGACCAGCCAAGACGGCACCAAGCGTCAATTCGTCAAACTCGGCATCAGTTGAACGGGCAAGGAATTCCCGCAGGTCAAACGTCTGGCTCATCTCACTTTCTCCGCAGCCCTGATGTTGGCATTCTCCGTGCGCCAGGCTTCAATGATGGCATCCGCCTTGATGCGAGCCGCGCGGTGGTACTCGTCACGCTCCACGGCGTCCCGCTCTGCCAGACATGCCGCGCCGTAAGCCTCAGAAGCCTCTGCATCGGCCTCGCGCATGCCGGCAGTGGTCTGGTCGCTGTCGAGGATCAGACGGGCGCGCACGCGCTTCCTGTGATGCTCTGCCATCACGCGGTCGGCTTTCGCCTTGGCGCTATCGACGGTCGAGCGCGACAGGTACTCAAGGGCCGCGCTGACCATCTCATCGGAGACGAGGTTGCTCACTCGGCAGCCCTCGCGCCGACCTTCGACAAGTTCATCAGAACGTGGTCGCGCGCAGCCTTGGGCAGCGAGGCAAGGACGCCTTCGTTGTCCTGCGCAAAGGCTTCCGCATGCTCTGGGTGCTGGACGAAGTGACGGATTGCGCTATCAACCAAGCGGATGGCGTTCCCGACGTGCCGCGCATGCTGCCCGCCCCAGCCCACACGCAGGGCCACCTTGTCATGCACGTCCGCGAGCTTGCCGAGCGATGCCTTCGGGATGCCTCCACGGTCGTCTAGTTCGATCCAGGGGGCGTCGATGTCGTACAGGTAGCGACCGATGCCCCAGCGAACGGCAGCACGCTTGAAGGCGTCAGAGAACTGACCCTTCTCGCCCTCCATGTCAGTCTGGCCGGCACCGTCCGATTTCCAGACCCACCCGAGGCCGTCGAGGAAGACGCCTATCCGGCAGCACGTCGCGTTGTTGCCAACATCCACGTATTCGCACTGCCAGTTGCCGGGACCGACAACAGCGTCAAGGCGGTCCATCACGTCGCGGGCGTCGATGTAGGCAAGCGGCTGCCCCTTGAGGGGTTCGCCGTCCTTGCGCCTCTTCTGGTTGGTGGAGCCGACGCGCCACGAAATCTGCTCGCTGACGAACGGAGCAGACAGGGCGTCAAAGATGTCTTGCGGTGTCACGTCAGCCTCCAAGTTTTTCAACGCGCGCCAGAAGCTGCTCTGCAAGCGTGCGAAGGTCAGGCAACTCGTCCTCAAGCTCATCGTCCGTGTGAGACAGGACGCCGTTGACGGCCATCATGAGCGAGTGGATGTACGCGCCGACATCGCAGCCGTCGTCGTCACGGTCTGTGCCAGGATCTAGGCTCGGCAGCCGCACCTCCTGAATGAGACGGTCGTGTGTGTCGAGGTAGCGGCGTAACTGCCTAATTGCGTCAGTCATTGACCTGCTCCATCAGCTTCTTCGCGAGAACAGCAAGGCGAGGGCCGTTCTTCTGAATAGATGTCTGCATCTTGTGAGCAGCGGCGACGCCTGAAAGACTTTTCAAGCCACCGCACTTCTCTACGTGGTCGCTCATCTGCATGATGGCGCTGAGTACCGCGAGAGCTTGGTTCAAGGCTTCACGGTCAGTCATTGACGCCTCCCGTTGCCTTGGCAGGCGCGGGCAACGGCTGCCAGTGGGTCATCTTTGCGCGGGCAAAGCCGGACTGGTCGGTTATGATCCAGCGGGGCATAGGCGCGTTGAACCACTCGCCGTATCCGGCTGAGACAAGCCCCGTCTCTGCGTTGCAAAGAAGAATTGTCTCGCCGACCGGAGCGGTTCTGATTGGACGCCAACCGTTGTCAGTCATTGACCCACTCCATGAACAGCTCGTGCGCGCACCAGCCGACGACTATTGTCAGGGTCCAGAAGAGGACGATGATTACTGCACCTTCAGCGGGGGTCATCGGACGCACTCCACGCTATGAACTCAGCGACAAGGGCAGCCATCGCGACGGATGCGGCGATGCTCACCTCGACCAATGTTGCGGGGCGACCGGAGAAGTACGTAACCGCGTTGGCGACGGCTATTCCGGTGAAGTAGTGGCGGAAGAACCTAATCATCGTCGGCCTCACCAAGCTGTTCTTTGAGGTTGGCGATGGCTTCCGCCTCAGTACGGCCGTAACCGACAGGGCATCCCTCGCCGTCGTATGTGTCCGCGTCGTAAGCGTGCCAGTCGAAGTCGCGGATAGGAATCGGCGGGAAGGCGTTAACGGTGCGAATGTTCATCGTCCGCACTCCAACTGAATACGCTCGGCCAAGTGGTCGATTGCTTCTTCCCAAACCCTGGCTTCGCGGGAGAAGTAATCGGCCGTGTGTTTGTCGTTGATGCGGGCCGCGTGGAGGGCGAACCGCTCGGCAGTACGGCGGCGGCGCTCATACGTGTTCCGCAGACCGTCAAAGGCGCTGACGATGTGGTCGCGGTGGTCGCTGGCAAGAAGGGCGGGCATCACTGAACCCCCTTCGCAGCATCAAGGATGGCCTGCGTGCGCTTCTTGGGAATGCCCTTGATGGGAGCCCAGACACGGTGGAGCCTGCGGCGTCCAGTCTTGTCGAAGCGCCAGCCAGCAACTTCGTAAACGCTGCCGTCATCGTAGGTGTAGACGACGTATTCGACGCCATCCACGCGGACGGACTTGCTTGTGATCTGTCGGATGTTGGCGGACATGTCATGCGTCCTCGAATGAAGCCGCGTCCAGGCAGTAGTCCTCGATGTCGCGGGACTTCTGCTTGACGAGCGAGCGGATTGCGGGGTGGGTGGCGTCGAGGCGAAGGACAACCTCAGCGTTGTTGCTGGTGTCCGTCGCGAAGATGTCGTCGGTGACATCGACCACATCGAAATCGACGTTCGCGGAGGTGGGATTGCCGCTGAACATGTGGTGATAGTCGCGGGTTATGTCGTACTCGACCTCAAGGCAGATATCGTCAGCCCACAGCAGCGAGCCGTTGGGCATTGCGAGATGGCCTGAGAGGTAGATGGAGGTGGAAGGCATGTCTGCTCTCCGTGTTCGATGAGAGCAGTGTTGCGCAACTTGCAACCTATGTCCAGCGCAAAATGCGCAACTCGCAACTTTTTTAATGCGCAAAAGTCCGCGACAGATCAGCCCAAAGGCCGTCCGTGCGGACTTTAGTCTAGCGTAAGCTGTGCCTTAGCCGTTGGTGCCGTCGCGAGGGGGGAACGCAGCTTCCAGCATGGTTTTCATGCGCTCTATTTCTTCCATAGAGCGGCCCTCAAAGAACCGTTTCAGCCAGTCCTCATCGGGGTGCCTGAATAGGCTTTCCGGCTCGCACCCGAATAGTTCCGCGAGCTTTTGCTGCCATTCTGTTCCTGGCGTCGAGCCATTGAACCACCGGGATACGACACTTTTATCTGCGCCGATCTCGGAGGCGATCTCTGCCTGTTTCAGGCCCCGGTGTTCCGCCCAATCCGCAATGTGATGCGGGCGGCGAGGCTGTTTCGTCTGGTGAATGAGAGTGAGCTTTGCCATGCGCCAATTTTTGGGTGCACCGCACGCAAAGTCGTTATCGCGCTCCGTCAACACGGGGGCTTGACAGTGGTTGTTAGTTGCGCAACTATCGGTTTCATGACACTCACCGAATACCTCACCACGCACCGCATCACCGCCGCGCAGTTCGCAACGTTGATTGGGCGGTCCAAGTCTTTCGTAAGTCGCATCCGCACGGGGGATGCAGCGCCCTCTTTGGAAACGCTTCAAGCGATCCAGAGGGTGACAGGGGGGCAGGTGACCCCGGCCGACTTCTGTCGGCGCGTCAAGAGTGAATCACAGCGATCCACAGGCGTCAACGCTGTTTGTTAACCATTTCGGTTTCCCGCATGTGTCCTCCCCACGTGCGGCAACTGGCCCCCTCTCCGTAACGCCCAGCCAGGCAGGAGAGGGGGCACTTCCATCAACAGGAGCGATCCGATGTTCGCTATCGAAAAGGGCATACCTGCACCCGGGCCTCGCGCAAAGCCCGCCCGCTATCCGTTCGGTGAGCTTGAGATCGAGGACAGCTTTTACGTCCCCGCCGATAACATTCGCACCATCCCTCGTGTGCGTGCTGCGGCGTCAATGTACGCCAAGCAACACGGGTTGAAGTTCGTCACCGCCGTTGAAGGCATCGGCATCCGCGTGTGGCGCATCGCGTGACGCAGCTTCTCAGCATCGTCCTACCTGCCAGCGTCAGCGTCAATGCGATGTATCGCAACGTGCTGAAGGTCGGCCGCGTCAAGACGGCTGTCTACAAGCAATGGCTGGCGGCTGCACAGGCCGCCGTCATTGAGCAGAAGGTCAAGGGCCGCATCGAGGGCCTGTACACCATGGAGATTGAGGTAGACCGGCCGGACAAGCGGCGTCGGGACCTTACCAATCTCATCAAGGGCATCGAGGATTTCTGCGTATCCATGGGCTTTGTCGAGGACGACAGCCTTTGCGAGCGCCTTCAGATCAAGTGGACCGCACCGATAGAGGGCCGTCCTGGTCCCGTCCGTGTGTGGATCGTAGCGACCAAGGGGGAATGACAATGCCGAACCAAAATGGCCGCCCATGGACAGAACAGGAAGACACTGTTCTTCGATGGATGTGGGACCAGACGCGCACCGCGATTGATATCGGCGTCGCGCTCAACCGCTCCCGTAAGTCGGTAGAGGCCCGCGCTGTGCGGATTGGTCTGCCGGGACGCCATGCCTTGTTCCGCCCCGCACCGCGCCCTCCCGCCCCTCGCAAGAGGCCGCCGGCCGTCAAACTGAAGGACAAGACGTTTGGAGTTACGTCGCAGGATACTCGGCACCAATCGAGCCAGGCGCAGGCTTGCCGACTGCATCTTGTCGATCTCATGCGTGAGTTCGGCGGCAAGACGGTAGGTGAGGCGAAGGCATCCTATCGTGAGCGGTGCGAACTGTATGTTCCGCCGGGCGCTGAGAAGGCAACGATTTACTCAATTGCGCTGGACCGCAGTTTCTGCGGATCGCCGGCCGCCTTCTGTGCGGGGTGAGCCATGAGCGCCGCCCTTGACCTCCGCAGCCACTACAAGGCCGTCAGGCAGCGCATTCACGCGAGTGCCGTTCGCGCCCTCCCGCCGCCTCCGGACTGCACCATCAGCCCGGCGGCAGTAGTCATATACGCCGAGCCCATAGGCCCTAGCCGGCCGTTGTTTGCCGACATGGCCGTTTCGCGGACGCCGATGTCTGTGGCGCGGGGGATCGTTACGGAAGTTGCAGAGAAGCACGGGCTGACTGTCGAGCAGCTTGTGGGCGACTGTCGGATGGCAGCGTTCATCAAAGCCCGCCACGAGCTTTACTGGCGTCTGCATACCAAAACCGAATGGAGCCTCGCCAGGATTGGGCGGTTTGTGGATCGAGATCACACCTCGGTTCGTCACGGCGTCATTCAGTATCGCAAGAGGAATGGCCTGTGAGCATTACGGCAGCCATCCGCGCCATGCTGGAACGTGGGCTCACGATTGAGCAGGCGTTGGTTGCTGCCGAGGTGATTGAGGCGAACGAACAGGCAAAGAAGGCTGAACAGAGGGCGAAGACGTCAGAGCGTGTGCGTCGTCATCGTGCGCGTGTAACGCATGTAACCGTTACAGACGTTACAGACGTTACATCCCCTTCCCCCCTTGTTCCCCCCGCCCTTCCCCCTGAAACCCCTAACCCACCCCCCTATAATCCCCCCATCCCCTCTATCTCGGTGCATCGCAAGCGAAGCACCCCGAGCGAGTTTTTCGAGAGGTTTTGGGCAGCATACCCACGGCGAGAGGGTTCAAACCCAAAACAGCCGGCGATGAAGGCTTTCGACCGAGCGGTGAGTTCCGGCGCAGACCCGGAAACCATCATTCTCGGTGCGCAACACTACCGCAGCGAGCAGCTTGGCAAGGATGCGCGGTTCATCGCGCAGGCCGTGACATGGCTCAACCAGGAACGCTGGAACGACCACTGCCAGCCACGGCTCGCCGTCGTCCAGAACGCAACGCCGCCCCCGCCTCGGCTGCAACTGACTGACGAACAAGTCGCAGAGCAGGCAAGGGCATTCGGGATCATCAAATGAAAATCACGGGCGAGAATTTTTCCTACGTGGACGAAAGCGGCAAGGTCATTGGCCTCGCAATCGTCCACATGCGCTCCAAGCCGCCGAACGACGACGGCACGATTGGCTTCATGGTCGAGCCGGGAACCGTCGAATGGCTCGCTTGGGAAGCCTACTTCGAACAGACCGAGGTCGATGACTTCGGCGTCATACGGCATCTCTTCCCGAAGCAGTTGGCGAACATGCGCAGCCGTGGCGGATCGCGGAAGCCGTACATGGTTCCCGACCGGCTGCCCTGGATGTTCGACCCGGCATTCACGCCCGACAAGGTGAAGCCAAAGCCGCCCGTGAAACTCTCCCGCGACATGACGCAGGAAGAGCGCAACGCCATGGCCGAGAGGGTTCGCAAGGAGATTTACGACCCGGCCCGCGTTCGGCTGGCAGCCAAGAAGAATTGGGTTGATGCGATGTACCGCCTTGGCCCCGACCGGCAGGCTTGCATCGCCATCCTGAAGCAGCGCCCCGACTTGGTGGACCGAGCGACGGACGCCGAGCTTTCCCGTCACGGGCTGGGCTGGGGAGAAATCCGCTCCGAAGTCGAAGCCATCTACATCCAGAACCACGCTCAGAAGGAAGCCGCAGAATGACCTACGACAACACCAATTCCGGCGCCCTCTTTCGCAATGACCGCGCCACGTCTGACAAGCACCCCACCCACACCGGCAAGATCAACGTCGAGGGGCGGGAATACTACCTCAACGCATGGGTGAAGGACGGCAAGAAAGGCAAGTTCTTCAGCCTGTCCGTGAAGCCCGTTGACGAGCAGCCCGGAGGCACCCCCGACAGGTTCGCCAAGTCCAAGGGCGCAGAGATGGCGCTGGACGATGAGGTGCCCTTTTGAGCGGTTTCTAGCCGCCGTTCACCGCCTCTGGCCTGAAGCAACGATTGTTTACGACGGACCATCACGCCATGACCGATGAAACAGACCGCCGCCTATCGGACATCGAAAAGCGGCTGGCGAGGCTGGAGAGGATGCAGGACAAGCCGGCTGTTCTTTATGGCGGGCCGATATCTGCTGACATGGCAGAACTCCTCCGGAAGAGGACGCCTAGCATTACGATGCAGTGGTGCGAATGCGGTCGTGACGTTTGCAGAGCGCCAGACTGTCCGTCGCATCGAAAGGGTGGCGCATGAGAAGGGGCACTGTCCTTTCGCTCTGCGACCGCACCGGAAACCTCGCGAAACCGTGGCTGGAGGCGGGCTACAACGCCATCACCGTTGACGTGCAGCCTGAAGCCAATCCCATGCGTGGCCGAACGCATCTCCAG
>ERZ869925.1090-NODE-1090-length-13925-cov-4.225955_pt1 | contig 13925 bp, 13 predicted proteins | sample MGYA00579311_ERZ869925 | MGnify/ENA primary metagenome ERZ869925 (study PRJEB32216, sample SAMN09231817) | wastewater metagenome | place: USA: Maryland | collected 2016-07-30 | study: EMG produced TPA metagenomics assembly of the PRJNA472060 data set (Reclaimed...
CGTAGGCATGGTGCCGGTGGAGGCCCTAAAACGTTACAGGGGTATTTTGCATGTAAAAAAGCCCCGAATAAACATGGTCTTTATAGCTATGAGGCCTTACAAGATTTGAAAGAGTGTCGGACTTTAATGAAAAGAGGGAAGAGCGTGGCATCTTCCGAAACCCAATAGATTATTTGTCATTTGGAGTTTCAGCATATTCTTTATGTTAGACTATCCTTTAGAGGTTATTGTTTGAGTGTTCCCTGGAGAATTTGGGCAAACCTATCACTATCAACGCGGTCATAGTACAATACGTTTGATCCTGGTGTTTTAACCGTTTCGATGAAACCGTTTTTGTTAATGTTTATTTTGACTTGGCCTGTCTTAAAGAAATCGATTTCATCCGAAAGGGTTAAGGCTACCCCTACATCTGATAATGTGAACTGAACTCCCGAGCCTGGTTTTAACTTATTTGCGAACTGCATACTTCGCTCAAACTGATCGATAAGTGCAGTTAGCTCAGGGCTTGGGTTCATTTTTTGAATTTGTTGCATTACCGGCATCGTTGCGGAATAAATTTCGACAAACAATTTTTCATCCCAATCCTTCGATATACGATCCAATTTTGATAAAGAGTCCAGTAGAGATGGTTGTTGATCAACAGGCGACATTTCAATAATCTCATGAAGATACATCCGAATCTCTGGTAATTCTGCCTGGAGAAGGTAACTGTTCCAGTTGTGCACCAACCTTCGGAACATAATCATAAAAGGATCGTCGGAATTTTCGATCTGCTTTCGTATCTCATCCGTCCACGGATAACCCGAGTATACTGAGGATTGCTCACCGAGTATTCCATAAGATTCTACGACTCCTACTTCTTTGAATTGATTTCCAAAATAATCTAATAATGCTTGCAATTTTTCCGTGTCGGTATTGTCGGAAAGATGGGCAAAATTGTCATTTTTTAGAAATTCCTCATCCTTAATTGTCTTACGAAAATTAAAGCTTCCATAAAAGATTATGGTCGCCTTTTTAGCTAGCTCAGGGGGATAGAAAGTAATTCTTGTGCGGGTTTAATCTGTATGATTAGCGGGTTATTGGAATCTGCAAGAAAATGGCTGATTGCCTTAACGCCTTCCTCTCCGGAATGCTCTTTAAAGGGCAATTTATTTAGCTCATTTTTATCGAAAAGTTCCTCGCCATCGAGTGGAAAAATATTATCTCTTGTCGCTTTTCCTTTTATCACATCAACTTTTATTCCATTCGGAAGATTCATATAATGGATGAGTGCTTCCATTCTCATTTTTTTTATGTCGACGTTACCCTCGCCGACAACTACAAGGTCAATCGGATATTTTCCGGTCTCAGCATATCGTTTGTTTGCTTCCTTAAAAATGATCAATAGAGCAAGCACATCATCGGGTTCAAGATCTGTTGCGATGGCAACATGCTGATAATCCTTCATCAAAATGTTCTGTGGTACATTATTCTGTATCTCATTAACGGCATCTTCATACGCAGGCAGATGATAAAATATGATCCCAATAAATGTTAATGTGAATGATAACTTTATTAAGTTCTTTCTGCTCCAAGCGAACATAATGCCTCTTTCTTTACATTGCGTTAATTGGTTTAGTCAAATAATCTACCCAAAGATCTTACAATTATTTGTGGGGTCTGTTTTACGGCCTCCATGACGGAATTATTTTATTTCTTTGCCTCCGGAGTCAATAGGCTGAAAGTTTCTTTCCTATCTTCCTGGACCGTTAATACGCCGCCCTTCGCTTTGGCAATCTCAGCAAAAACGGCATCCCCATTTGCAGCAGAAATGTTGCAATACAACGTATAATCAACTTTTGGATTCATTTTGGCGCTTTCAATGCGTCCAGCACGGAATCTTAGGGCATCATTCGTTGACGTTGTTACGGCACCCATATGGCTCTGGTTGCTCGATACTTTGTTGCCCTCCCGGGCAGCAAATCGCTTTATGGAGTCGGTTGTATTTTCCGGAGCAATCTCTTCAATAATGATTCGATGACGCGCAGAAAAATCCCGATCGACGAGTCGGTTAAAGCGGAATTCATCGATGGCCGCTGTCTCTGTTAAAAGAACTGGTATTTCAGCGAGTTGCTTAAGTAGCTTTCCTGTTAGCATCATCGCTTCAAAGTGGTGATCTTGACGACGACTGGTTGGGTTCATTAGTAGTTGATTAAGCCTATCCAATGAAAAAACTGTAATAGGCTTTTCTCCTGAAAATTTCTGTCGAACATAGTGACTCTTACCTGCGCCATATGGCCCAATGATTGCAACGGCAGCTGACTCATCTGGCGACAATTTATAGACCCTCTGAACTATTTTGCTAGTCTCTTCAAGTAGCCCGACAAAGCCGACTAGCGTGCTCTCCTGTGCCACTCTACGACTGGTAATAAAGAGATCATCAAGTCTCGTATCACTTGAACACATTGCCGGTGTTGTGCACCAATCCTTTACTTCAAAATAACCTTCTTTCTTTTCCAATTTATTTATAATAGGAAATCGAGGATTTTCACCTTCGCACTTTTGGATTAATGTTACCTCTTCAAACGAAAGGCGATCTCCTTTGTCAAAGGCAATATTCCCATGGAACATACCTGCCATTTGTTCATCATAGAACGCCTTATTCTCAGGGTTTGCGCTACTCCAGTTATCGGAACAAATTAATAGATGACCTATCAGAATATTGGGTGTTTTAAGATAAATATAGGCTTTTTCAAACCTCTCATCCTCAGGATATTGTAAAATATAACGATCCGCGGCTAAGTCCCTTAAGTGATCTTCCCTCGGATTGTTATTCAAGATCAGAATAAACATGGCAAGAAGAGGGTCCTTCTTAATCAATGCTTCATTCACAGTAGGTAAATCGCCAATTGATTTTTTAAGGAATTCTGCTAATTGAACATCATTTATAAATCGATCATGCCTGAGAAGGTTGATTGCCTTTTGAATCTCGTTACCAAATAGCTTTCTCAATTCCCCATCTAACTTCACGGTGATATCATCACTTCCTATTCTATTTGTTAAATGTTTAATTTTATTCAAGGTTTTGTATTGGGAGGAATCCTTATCAACTGTAGAAGATGCTTTCTGAGCAAGCTCCGATAGTTTTTTTGTGGTGGTCTCTTTAAGAGTATGGTTGAGGTATTCATCATTGGCTTCTAGGAAGCTAAACAATGTTTTAGTGTCAAATTGTTCCTGTTTAGAAGCGGATTCAACAAAGGAATCCACGCTAACTACGAAATCACCTAGTGTTTCGCAGCGGCGTGCAAAGTCTCTAGAGTTCGTTGGATTCATATCTTATCTCCTTATAAATTTTGATTATCTATTAATGTCTACAACTCTTATTATCCTTATCTATAATTTGTAAGTCAACATTAATATTTTTATCTTTACAATAACTTTACAATTAAAATTTGACTAAAATGAAAATAATAATTTATAATGAGTATAGGCGTAAGAATGGAGTAGGAGTATTTTATGATAAATCTCAGAAATTCGTGGGAAAATCATGAGCAACCTGGGTATCAAAAAACCCAAGTATTGAAAAAATTAGCAAAATATAATCAGAAGGAGATTCGACGAGATGGAGAGATAATCGATTTAAATTCGAAGATCAATAAATTATCAAGGTCATTAAGTATCGATTTAACAAGCTCGTTCGCCTCACCAGTTTCGGAGAAAGAAAAGATACGATATTTTTTAGATGTTAAAAATGAAATCGTCAAGTTAAACGATAAAATTTCAAAATTTAACCCTATAAATGAAACTGCCGCTATTACAAAAGATAACGCTTTAGGAAATTGCGCTAAATTCACGAGTTTGCTTGAAGATCTGATTCTATATGAAGATCACATCATATCAGTTTTGGAAGGGGAGAAAGATAAAGAATTTTATGTTAAATATGCTGAGTATGAAAGGGGCAGAAATAGATGGAGGACGATGGTATTCGATAAATTAATTAACTGGAATGAGTGCGTAAAAAATCCAATGAAGCACCCGGAGTGGTCATTTTTTTTAAACCAAATGCAGCGACATATTGCCGACAAAGCAAAAATCGAAAAAATGTGGAATCTAACCATTGCAGGTATTGAACGCCAATTAATCTTAAATAAAGACCATGTCAATCGTGACTCCAATATTTACTTTCAAGAATTAGCTAAGATGCTTATTCATGAGGATTTAATATCGATAAGTCCTAATGAATATTTAGCCCTCTGGTGTGGAGGATTTGAGCTAAGTGTATACGTACAACAATCAGGATACACGACTTTAGAAAAAACAAAGGCGGGTGAAATCTTCGACGCTTTAATGCTTTATCCTGATTTCGCCCCATTATTTTATTTTTGGAATCATTTATCGAGTGAATTTGTCAAGCAAGCAGGGGAAACTGTCCATGTTTTCTTTCGAATTCATGATCCTCTTAGCGTTCTTCAGCGCGAAGAGTTAACGGCAATTCAATCATTAGGTACCGTTGAGAAGTTAATTTTCCACCCAATGATTAATAAAGGGGATACGATGGGTGTTTTAAACATCGAAGAGTTGTCCTTTAATCAAGGGGAAAACACAAGAGTCATTTTAAAAAACTTTTTGGTTAAAGTATGTCAAAAAGCCATGAAGCAAGATCCCGATGCTAAAAGCTTGTATAAAGCTAATGTTAGGGCTATCAATCAAATGAAATTAGACTAACAGCTACCCATAATCATTTTTTTTATTATAAAATATTAAATAATATTAACTAATATTAATATTCATTGCAAAAAATCATTTAATATGGTATAATAATTGTATATTAATTAAAATTATTATTAAAAAAATAACTGGAGGAATTGCATGAACGTTGAACCACAAAGGCTAGATATGGCACAGGGTGTCAATATTGTAGCAGTGCAGGAGATTGTAGCTCAAACGGTGAAAAGCATAACTGCGGAAATGGTCAAAGCCTTAATGTCCGGCCTTCAAGAAAAATTAGATTTTAAAGGACTCGCAGAGAAATACATTTCAGTCAAACACAAAGAGGAAATTTCTTTAAGCGATGAGAAGACTCAAATGATATATCAGAAACTATTTCTTGCGACGCACGAACATATACAAAAAAATTCGCAACATTTGGTTATGACATTCGCTATGATGAATCAGCAAACTGGCAATGTTGAATCTGCTGGGATGTTCCTTGGTACTTTTGTATTGCCTGCGGTAAAATCTATGATCGAAAAGCTAAAAGTAGAACAACCCGAGGCCCTTAACGACAAGGGAATTTGGGAGTAGAAATAATTTCCAATGTGCTATAATATGGCCAAGTTTCAATTGTTAAGTAAGAAAATTTTAAAAAAATCAATTAGGAGAAATATATGAACGTATCAGGTTATAGAGGATGTGTAGCAACTGTTGTTAAAGAGCTTTCACTTCATGAGTCTAAATGGGCCTCAGAGGGATGGAAAAAAGCTTGGAGTGGCCTTAATCAAGAAGACTTGAATGACGCCTTCAATCAGCATGGAGTCGTAAGTGCCATTTTTTCAGATATTGGTGAGATCACTCAACGTAACTGTAAGTCAATAGCCAGAGTCGAAAAGAAGATGACAGAGCAGGCTCCAGGACGAGAGAATTTCTTTAAGGTTGTTTCCGATTTCGTTGCGGTACGCGTACCATGTGAAGTTGGCGAAATCCAAGGAAAAATCGATCGTATCAGAGAAATCGTGTTAGTAAATGGTGGTCAAATCCATATCAGAGGTGCCTCGAATGAACGTCCTTATGGTTTCTTCATGTCCCCAGACAAGAAATACGCTGACATTACACAGTACGTCTATGTATTTTTGGAAAAAATTGGATACCCAGTTGAAATGCAAATCGGTCATAAGTTCGCATCACACACATTTACGATTGATTCCGCCTTAAGGGACAACAAGGAATGTGGTAAAGTTGACTTGTGGAGCAAGAACTTTTACGGCGATGTTAAGAAGTACATCCTAGATAAAGCAAACGGTGATATGCCTGGATCAAAAGATGCAATCATGGCAAAGGCTATGGATCTTCATCAAAATAACGTCCCAGAAGAACTTCAGACAATCTTAAGTAAGCTGTAAACAAAGATCTCAAATGTTGAGGGGTGATCTGCCCCTCAATTTTTCATTTCAAAGACGTTATAGCTTGTTATTGATTGCCTTATTCTTCGATGATCAATCACATCTTGGGCTTCAACTTGGGCCTATCTTGGGCCTCAACTTGGGCCTATCATTCATTCAGCTTATATTTTTGGAGCTTGCTCTTTGGTTTATCAGGTATGGTGTAGCTTATTGCTCCCTGGCTAAGTAAATTCTGAAAAATCTTTTTCAATCCGCCTGATAATCCCTTATGCCCGAGAGTTTGTGAAATTTCAGCTTTGGATAAAGGTCCATTTCGCAATAAATTAATAACTTCTTCTTCTACCGATCCAGATCCCGTCCTTTGCTTTTCTTGGGAAGATTTTATCTCCTCCGGCATCATCCCAGTTGCGAAGAAGACTGAAGGCAAAAAAGTAGTAATGACCGATTGATCACGCACTGTCCATGTAGGCTCTGGGTTTCCGTTTTCTTTACACCAGTCGATGATATTGAGTGTCCCCATTCCCCATTTTTCGATCACACCAGCACGATAAAATACGTTGGCAATGATGGGATTCCAGGGTTTTGACTCATGCGGTTTAGTAAGTTTCTCCGGGGTAATATCAAAATGTAAAATTCCAGGGTTGATTATCTCTAAATGATCATCATACATTGCTAGAGCAACAGCACCACCCGGTGTGGTAAAGTCCCTGTGGCAAATGCTGTTCGCCAGGCTTTCGCGAGTTGCAAGGGGAGGGTAGAGAGGGTGATCCTCCCTAATCATTTTGCCAGGGACTACACGACCTGAAATAGGGATGTGATCCATTAAGAAGGATTCGCCACGTCGCAACAAATCAAAGGCATTCCCCCAGAAGTCGCGATTATCCATGAAGCCACCCAATCGATTGCCGCCTCTAAATCTTGCTACCCTTAAGGATAGCTGTGGATAGTTTGGAAACAGCCTTTCGCTCTTGCCATAGAGTGCAACTGCCGCATTAATGAGACGGCCATCATCGGTATAAAGGCTCAGGCCTTGGAGGATTGATTCTGAGTTGGTATGTGGAGGTTTCTTCATGCGACCGAGTTGGATGGCATTTAGTAAAGTCAATTGGATTTCATCTTCATCTAAATCTTTAATGGATACCCATTCGGGAGCAGGTTCATTTTCCCATCGACGATATGCATGGAATTTCTCGATAATTCGTCTTTCATATTCGCTTCGGGGCATGCTTTGCGTGGTGGGGCCCTGTCGAATGTAAGGTCGGCCATTATAACTATAGGCATCTCTTTTGCCGGAAACTCGGATGACAATAACGGCTTTGTCGTTCTCTGTTGCGACGGTTTCAACTTCAGGAAATGCAGGAGGTTCAATTTTGCATAGTTCATGCGTGATGTCTTCTAGCGTTTTAGTCGATACCTGCTGACCAACGATTTCACCCTTGTCAGATATGCCGAAGAGTACAAAGCCACCAAGCCCATTCAATAGGGCACATACGGTCTTTGCGGCTTCTACTCGCTGGCCGGTAGTAGCCTTAAATTCCAATACTTCCGATTCGCCTTTTAAGACCAGTTGCCGGAGTTCTTCTAAACGCATAACGATTCTCTAATTTTGGTGGTATTCTGGATGTATTTACGATCCATTCTAATTTTTTTGGAGTAAAATACAAGAAATTTCAACATTTCCGCAAATTTTCCGCATTTTTTCCGCAATTGACTGGAACCAAACAGAATATTTCCGCATTTTTCGGAACAAGAGCTCAATTTTCTTGAGAGGAAAACGTGATTCTGGTTAACTCTATTGTGTTCAGAGTTGCTAGGGGAATAGGACTCATAACCCGCGGGTCCATGGTTCAAGTCCATGTTGCCCCATTTTTCTAAGTAACTCTGGTACATTAACTTATAACCAGAGGTACTTATGCAGACTATCAGTATTCTATGCGTTTTCCGCATTTTTTCCGCAAATGAGTGGAATCAACGGGAATCATTCATACAAATTTCATTATCCATTCCAACATTCCAAAATGAGCCAATTCTTTTCTCAAATGCGGAAAAATTGCGGAAAATGGGGTGTCATCACATTGAATATATCATTCTAGCATCATCCAGAACACGTTGGAACAACGGATTATATATCTTGTTCCCTTCAATTCAGGATTGCTTTAACCTATTCAGTTGGATTCGGTGATATTATGAAGAAAACAGACAGTATGAGATGCATCCAGCCATATACAAAGAAAGATGGGACAACCACCTATAATTGCGAGGTACGTCGGAAAAATGCAAAACCACTTAGGGATTCTTTTACTACCCTCACAGAAGCTAAAAATTGGGTGAGAAAAGTCGAAAGCGCAATCCTTGATGGTAAGTATGTACCAGATAACCAAGCCAGGAGGTACACTCTTTCCGATCTGATCGATAGATACATACGCCTCCATCTTACTAAATACCCGGGTCGTCTCAAGGATCAAGCACCACACATGGAATGGTGGAAAGAAAATTATGGCAGAAAGGCGCTGGTAGAAATTACCCCAGCCCTTCTTGCGGAGGCTAAGGAAGAGCTCCTTAATGGCGTTACCCCTCGTAAGACAAAAAGAACCAATTCAACAGTGAATAGATACTTTTCCAGTCTTAGTCGAGCATTCACTTTGGCCTACCAAGAATGGCAGTGGATTAATGAAAACCCATTTCGTCGCGTATCAAAGCTAAAAGAGAATCCTGGTCGTAATCGATTTCTAGATCGAGAAGAGCTCCAAAGGCTTCTTGACTGCTGTGCTAAGAGCACGAATCCGCATCTTTATGGGATGGTTCTCATAGCTGCCTCAATGGGTTTAAGACATGGGGAAATTACAGCTCTTCAGTGGAAACATATTGACTTCGTGAATGGTTTTGCAACTCTAGAAACTACGAAAAATGGAGATAGACGTTGCGTTCCGTTACCTGATCGAATTTTTGCTTATCTTAAGAATTTAGAGCGTCCAAAACCCCCAGAGGATTTTGTATTCCCCTCTAAAGATCCTTTAAGACGTCATCCGCCTTCTATGATACGTAAACCTTTTCAAAAAGCACTCAAGGAAGCAGGTATTTCAAATTTTAAATATCATGATTTAAGACATACAGCAGCCTCGCATTTGGCAATGAATGGGGCTACACAAGCCGAGCTCATGGAAATTTTAGGGCATCGTTCGCCAACTATGAGTAAAAAATACACACATTTTACAAACAAACACATTTCTCACATTTTACAAAAGACCAATAATAACCTCTTAGGTAACCCAGGAGAGACTAAATGACTATGGTACTACCAGAAGATCCAGCGCTTTTCCGTGAAGCGTTTGATAGTGCATGTAAACGCATTTTGGACAGTGAAATGGATGCTACTTTCTATGATCTGTATAGTAAACTTATCTATAATCTTCGTGAACATCTTTTGTTCAAGGAGTATATTATTAGTCTTGAGGATAGTTTAGGGAAACAGAAACAAGAATTCAACTCTGTGTCGCTAGAGGCCGTTGAAGACGCGTGGAAGAGACTCTGGAAGTATCATCGGCATAGTCTAATGTACCGGAAGCAACTCGTTCGCATCAAACAGATTATTACGGCTCCAAATGAGACTTCATTTTCCGCTCTTTACCAAAGAATCCTTTTCGCCATGTGGGAGTTCCGTTATTGCTCTTCTTTCTTCCGTTTTATTAGCAGGGCCCCTTGGCTCTATCGGACAGCTCAATCTGATCGTGAATTAACATCAATTAGGCTAGAACATCAATATAGTCCAGAAAGTAAATACTTTTCTTTTAAAAAAGTCTTACTGCAAAAGCTATCTAAAAAAAATAAAATACAAGTTTACATCAAGAAGCTTTGTATTTCAAGATTAGAGAGAGAGGCGATGCCTTTCAGGTGGACTGCGGAATGTGCCATTTCCGCTCTCGTTTCAAAAAAAATTGATGAAGTTAATAGAAAATATTTTGTGCCAGGAATGAATAATACTGAAAAACGGAGGAATATGCAGATACTTGCAGAGACAGATCCAACCTTTTGCTGGAAAAGAGTTCTATTTCTCTTCAAGTGCTATTTCTTTAGTGACAGTAAACCAAAACAGAAACCTTTGAAGGGGCGGTGGGCTTCAGTTCGTAATGCAGCCTGGCAAACTGCACAAGAGAAATGCGAAATCGAAGTTCTCCTTGGAGTCAGAATGGCATTGGCTCAGAAGCTTTCTATAGAGCCATTGGATTTGACGGATTCCTTATTAGATTGTGAGGATCAATTTTATCGAAGTGACTTTGAGTATTATCTTAAAGCACTGCAAAAGCATATTCATTCTCAACTTTTTGTAATCGAGGATGCAAAATTAAAGGATGCGAAAGATCAAACTGCAGTCCTTTCTGGTACTCCTGTAATCCTGCCAGGTACTCAGAAGGGAAGTTTTATCATCGATCTTGCCATGAAATACTGGAAAAAGCATCCTTCTGCTAACCACGATGAAGTCTTCCAAGACTACCTTGCACATTGTCCTTCAGGAAGAATTCTTTCTAGGTCTAGTTGGGAGAGAATGGTTCGTGAACGCAAGCTTGATCCACGTTCCCCTAAAGAAAAAAAACGTGGTAGGGGTAAAAAGACCTCTCAAAATTGACCCTCTATTTAGTTGCACCCCTTTTTAATTTCCTGCTCCGGAAACATGTCTAAAAAGCCCTCTCATTTTTTTATACGAAGAATTGTCAGAGTGTTTCTGCTTTAATTGGAAGTAATCGGAAACATGATTACCAAAGGAGAGTTACCATGGATCAGATACCAGATATCCCAGTTACCTTTAAAGGGTTTCACAAAAAATACGAATATCCCAGCCTAGGTGCCTTACGAAAAATGGCATATCTAAGTGCCAACAATGGCCTGAAGAATGCCTTTTTAAAGGTTGGAAGGAGAAGGTTAGTTTTGCCAGGAACCCTATTTGGTTTACTCAAGGAAAAAGGAAGCAATTAATTAAAATAGATAGGCCGTTCTACAAGTTCAATGGAGACGGCCTATCGTTACGAAGAGGATATATGACAACTATAAATCAATCTGAGGAACCTTTACAAGCTCAATCTGAAGAAATTGAGCGTTTTGCATTGTTTCAGTTCCCTCACAAGCTAGGAAATGGTGTTAAAAGTCGCATTAAGTCGCATGGCTGTAACTGGAACTCTTTATTTCATGGATGGCTGTGTCCATTTGGAAAACAGAAGGAGGTTCAAATGATTATTGAGGAGGCAAAACTTAATTGCGATCCTAGAATAGTGACTTTGCCAAAGGGTATGATCCCCAGTGATTCTAAAATTGCGGGACGACAAACACGCTTACAAATTCTCGAAGAACAGGTTTTTAAAGATGAGCGACAGCTTTTAGGCGATATCTATCTTTATAATTCAGACTTGCGTCCAGAGGACTTTGCTCAATTACAGATCGAAGAAGGTAAAAGTAATTTCCGAATAGAAGTTGAAAGAGAATTTCATAGACGATGGATTGCATTACAAGGAATGAAAGAAGATATTGATCTGGCTAGAAAAGAACTTACACATTTGAATACAGATCCAGGAGACAAAATATTGGACCATAATGCACCGCTTTTAGTTGCAGATTCATTAATTCAACAGAACTTCTTACATCAGGGGAATAGGACTCTTCAATACTGTTCAGATGCATTTTGGAGTTGGAATGGTATTCAATATGTTGAATTAAAAGAAGTCGAAATTAGGCAGACAATTTATGCATACTTAAGGGATGCTAAGGAGATAAATAGAAATGGGCACCTAGAAAGCTTTAACCCTGATAAGTATAAAGTCGATCTAGTAATCGATGTCCTCCGTGCAGTTTGCTTTCAGAGGCATCACCCTGCGAATGGTGCCGTTTGGCTTGATGGGCGGGAAAATCCAGATCCTAAATATCTCATATCGTTTAGTAATGGTATTGTAAATATCGTGGAGTGGTTGGAAAACCCAATGACTCCTCTCATAAAGCATACGCCTTTGCTTCTGAATGTAAATTCGATTACCTTTAACTTTGATCCTTGTGCACCCGAACCAACAGCATGGTTGCAATTTCTGAATGCGATCTGGCCAAATGATCTTGAGAGTCAACAAGTTCTTCAAGAATGGGCGGGGTATTTACTTACTCAAGATACTAGACTGCATAAAATCCTTTTGATGGTTGGTCCACCCCGAAGTGGGAAGGGGACTATCGGTCGCATTTTTCGAGAGTTGTTAGGATATTTTAATGTGGCTGGTCCAACGCTTTCAAGTTTAAGTGGAGAGTTTGGGCTTCAACCATTTTTAAATATGATGCTTGCGTTGATTTCTGATGCACGCTTGAATAAGAAGGGAAATAATAGTCTCATTATCGAACGACTTCTTAGTATCAGCGGGGAGGATCCATTGACCATTAATCGCAAGTTCTTGCCACCGTTAACAGTGCAGTTGCCTACAAGAATCATGATGATAAGTAATGAGCTGCCTGATCTAAGGGACTCAAGTGGAGCGCTAGCAAGTCGTTATCTAGTATTAACACTCCAAAAAAGCTGGCTTGGTAATGAGGATACATCTCTTTTTTTCAAACTTAAGTCGGAACTACCCGGTATATTATTATGGGCGTTACAAGGGCTTGTCCAACTACAGAAAAGGGGAAGCTTCGTCCAGCCGAAATCATCTGCTCAAACTATAGAGGAGCTTGAAGCAATGACTAGTCCGATTAAAGCCTTCGTTGCGGAGAGATGTGAAATCAAACCTCATGCAAGAATTGCTATTGCCTCTTTATTTGACGAATGGTGTAGTTGGTGTTCCAGCGCCGGTCATTCTCATCCGGGAAATGTGCAGTCCTTTGGGAAAAATCTTAAGGCTGCATTTCCTCAAATTGGAAGTACAAGACCTCAAGAGGATCATATCAGAGATAGATGTTATCTTGGCGTTTCTATTGCCTCCGTACCTAGTTCGTCCGCGGACGTCCGCGGACGGTAAGGGTAGGTGGTGGCTAAAATATGGTATATACCTAGTAAAGAAAGAATATATGAGTAAATTTTATTATACTAACATTTAACAGCTTAGAGGGGGTAAAAATGAGTGATAACATCACTGAAAATAAACAGGTCGTTAGAAAAAGAAGTCTGACGGTTCAAGAACGAAAGGTAATCGATCGCTTAAATCAAAAAGGTTTGAAGCATCAACAGTCTCTTTTTCGTGCTAGCGAGACTAATTGTAAAGGAAATTTGGAGGTTGTTTTAGATGAGGGTCTGGAATCTCATGAAGCAGTTGATTTGATTGATTCTCGCATCATGGAGGCAACGGGCACTGCAAATCCTAATTTGGGAATTAGCATGTTATCGAAAGTAGCACAAGCAATTTTGCCTTCAAAAGCAGATGCTAAAACAGTGGCTGATCAATTCAATATGTCTGCTCAGTCCATGCAGGCCTTGGCGCCGCAAGATGAATATGAAGGGCAATTAATTGCACAACTGGTTGTCCTTCATGAGCATGCCATGGATTGGCTGGGTCGTGCCAGTCGCACCGATAGAGTTGATTTTGCCAACGTCTACCTCAACGGCGCTTCCAAGCTTCTAGCGAGGCATCATGAGACGCTTGATACATTGCTTAAATATCGCAGGAGGGGTGTGCAGCAGGTTCATGTCGAGCATGTGCATATTCATTCAGGAGCGCAAGCCGTCGTCGGCAATATTACCACCGGGGGAGGGTTAAATCCACAAAATGCGGAGGGTCCCCATGCAAAGGTGTAAAGCTAAGTCAAGAAGAAGTGGTGAACAGTGCAAAAACTACGCTATAAAGGAGTGGGGAGTCTGCCGTATGCATGGTG
>ERZ869925.1091-NODE-1091-length-13791-cov-9.751019_pt1 | contig 13791 bp, 24 predicted proteins | sample MGYA00579311_ERZ869925 | MGnify/ENA primary metagenome ERZ869925 (study PRJEB32216, sample SAMN09231817) | wastewater metagenome | place: USA: Maryland | collected 2016-07-30 | study: EMG produced TPA metagenomics assembly of the PRJNA472060 data set (Reclaimed...
CTAAACAAAGACGCGTTAACGCCTGACAGATATGAGGATTTTTATTATGCCTGTTCAAATTAGGCCATCGAGTGCTGGCAAGTGGGTTAACTGCCCAGGTTCCGCCAAGATGGAAGAAGGATTGCCGGACGGTGACACAAGTTGTGCTGATGAAGGCACGGTCGCCCACTGGATAGCGGCCAAGATATTGAAGGGTGAGACGCTGCCTGAAATTGGTACGCAGTGGGAAGTAGAGAACAAAGAGGTCGTACCAGTGCTGGTTGACTCAGGGTTACCGACAGTCACGTTCACGCAGGAAATGCTTGACTACGTGCGGAAGTATACGGATAGAATTTCAGTCGCACAGGTAGGGGAATCGCATACTGAAGAGCACGTTAAGATTTTTGACAATCTGGAAGGGACACCGGATAACTTCTATTTCCACGACGAGGTACTGTTCGTCAGTGATCTGAAGTACGGCTACCAGCAAATCGACGCGAAAGACAATTATCAGTTACTGCTGTATGCGTACGGCATTATCCAAAAGTACAAAGAGTCTTATTGGATTGATGGCGTAGTCTTGGCTATCTATCAGCCACGCCTGGATCGTATCGACTCGTACACGTATACGCGAGAAGAGTTTGACGTAAAAATAACTGAGCTACAAATGGCCGCGAGCACTACGCAATCCGTTAACGCGCTCGAGTTATTGCACCCAGGCGAACATTGCGCGAAATACTACTGCAAAGCGCGCGCAACATGCCCGGCGCTTAATAAGTTCGTACTGTCAGACTTACCAGATATGGAGGACGTAGACGATGACATTGGTTCGAAACTCAGCAAGATCCCGATTATTAGGTCGTGGTGCGATGCAGTCGAGCAGGAGGCGTACCGCTTGGCTGTTAGAGAAGGAAAGCCAGTTAGCGGATACAAAGTTGTACAAAGCCGGAGCGGTAACAGGAAGTGGAGAAGTGATCAGGAGGCCGAGCAAATAATGCGGTCTATGAGATTGCGTAGGGAGCAAATGTATAACTACAAGATCATATCTCCGACCGAGGCCGAAAAAATGTTTAAACAAGGCACACTTGGCACGCGCCGCTGGGATAGACTGCGTGAAGCGATTACGCGTTCAGAAAGCAAACTGCTACTTGTACCGGAGAGTGACAAACGTGAAGCCGTTGACGTCATAACGGCCCTGGATTTACTTGACGATTTGATAGGAGAATAATATGGGAAGTGATTGGAGTTTAGAAGAACTATTGAACAGCAGATACAGGGATTACCAAGCGGTATGCGCTGCGCGCGATGCGAATTACTGCGCAGGGACGATGAAAGCGGAATTGCCGCCGGTACTTTTTGAATTCAAACAGTACCGTGAGTTCAGTGACCCCTACTACGAGGTGAAGTGCTGGAACCCGTCCGAGTCATATTACGTACAAGCAGGGTGGTTATCATTCAGCACGAATAGTCGTTGGTGCTACGAACCGGTACCAACGGATGATGATGTGTTGACTGCTGACGAACTTCGAGAAATCGCCGACAAAATTGATGAACTGAACACACAATTAATAAAGGAACGGACATGGTTAGATCGACTATTCAATATGTAGTAAATTTATTCAGGCCCGAAAAACCACTGAAATTCTGGCCAATCGGTAAACATCGTTATTGGGTCATGCGGGATAGATACCCACGAGTAACGCTCTGCACCCTGATAAACGCGGATTGCTGCGAAGGCTGGAAGGTATCTAACCTGTTCGAGTTTAACCGCTTGAACTACGACCAACAGAAGCAGGTATTAGCAAAAATTGAAGAACTTAATAAGGAGATATGATGTTTGACTGGTTAAACCATAAACCTAAGATGCCTAATCCGACCAGGGAAGAAATGTTGAATAGTCAGAAACCGCCGGAAGAGCCAAAGAAAAATGGCGTTGTAATCACTCCGCAAGAGCCTGTACCCGCTAAGTACCAATTTTACAGGTACGGGCTGTTGCTCGGTACATTCCGTCATTCGACGCAGTTAAAGCAGTGGGCATTTGAAGTGGAACAGCGTAGACCTACTTATATAGCCGGTCACTGGGAAGTCGAACCCATGACCGCCGAGGAACACTTTCAAATCGCAGCACAATTACGTGTATTAAACGAACAACCAACCAACGAAGGAGGCATAGCATGCAAGTAGTATTGAAAAACGTAGTATTAAGATTCGCAGATATCTGGGAAGCCAAAGAGTTCAAGGCCGGGGATGGCCGTCCGCGTTTTAGCGCATCGTTCTTGGTCGAAAAAGAATCAGTAAATGACAAGGCTATTCGTGCCGCTATTGATTTAGTCATGGCTGAAGCCTGGAAAGATAAAGCCGCTGTTAAGACAAAAGCCTTCATGAGCCAGCGCGGTCAATGCTGCTATACTGACGGCGATATGTTGGAGTATGACGGTTGCGCCGGTAATATGTTCATCGCAGCGCACCGCCAGGCAAAGAGCGGTGCACCGAAAATCGTTGACCGTGCTAAACAGGACTTAGAGCAAAAAGACGGTAAACCCTACGCAGGTTGCACAGTCAACGCCGTCATTGATATCTGGGCACAGACGGGCGAGAACCCCGGAATTCGCGCTACGCTGAATGCTATCCAGTTTGTCAAAGACGGCGAACCGTTCATGGGTTCGAAAGCATCGGCAGATAGCTTACCTGATCTATCCGAGGATTTAACAGAAGACGATTTGATCTCTGCATAACTTTAACTTAGGGGCCGCCGAAAGGCGGCTTTTCATTAGATGAAATTGTACATGGATACGGAAACGTACAGCGCGTTGGATTTGCGAAAATATGGAACTTTCAGGTACGCGGAAGAATGCGAAATAATGATTGTAGTGTGGGCGGTGGACGATGGTGAAGTGCATTGCTGGGATAGAACAGTATCAAAAGAGTTTCCCGAACAGTTAAGAATCGACCTGGATCGATGCACAGAAATATGGTTCCACAATGCCATGTTTGACTACGCAGTCTTGAAATATTCCGGCCTGCTCGAACTACCGATTAACAAATTACGGTGCAGCATGGTTTCTGCGCTGTCTCACGGCTTACCGGGTGCGCTCGATGATTTATGTGAAATATTTAAAATTGACAACGATAAGGCAAAAATTAAGGACGGCAAAAGACTCATACAGCTATTCTGTAAGCCGAGGCCGAAGAATTCAAAGATACGCCGGGCAACACGTGAGACGCACCCCGAAGAATGGGCACGGTTCGTTGAGTACGCGCGCAACGACATTGAAGCAATGCGAGCGATTCATAAAAAACTACCGACCTGGAATTACCCGAAAGAACCCGAGCTTTCATTGTGGCATCTGGACCAGGTAATAAACGACAGGGGCATACTTATCGACCGTGAACACGCCGGGGCCACACTTCGCGCAGTCGAACGCGCGAAGCAGAGACTCAGTGAACAGACAGTTGACATGACTGAAGGTCGCTTGCAAAGTACCACGCAAGTCCAAGCTACCATTGATTATATTATGGAAGAGTATGGAATACATACAGATAACCTTACTAAGGCGGGTGTTAAAAAGCTACTTGAACTTGACATACCCGAGGGGCTGCGTAGTCTGCTTGAAACACGCCAACAGGCAGGGTCTTCGAGTACGGCTAAATATCAAGCACTGCTAAATAAAGCGAGTAGTGACGGTCGATTCCGGGGCGGGGTGCAATTCGCGGGAGCGTCGAGAACGAGGCGAGCCGGTGGACGAGGCTTTCAGCCCCAAAATTTGCCAAGTAGGGGCCTCTTACCGAAATGGTTGGTTGAAGAAGGCATCGAACTGATGAAGATCGATGCAGAAGATCTTCTCTTCCCTAACACGATGCACCTGGCGGTATCAGCGATCCGCCAAACGTTGATAGCGCCTCCGGGGATGAAATTTTGTATATCAGACTTGTCGAATATCGAAGGCCGTAAGGTTGCATGGTATGCCGCCGAAGAATGGAAACTGAAAGCCTTTCGGGAATTTGACGCAGGAACCGGGCATGATCTTTATAAGCTAGCATACTCTCGCGCTTTCAAGATTCCTGTCGAAAATGTTGTTAAAAATCAAAGGGATATAGGCAAAGTAATGGAGCTTGCTAGCGGCTATCAAGGGGGCGTAGGCGCGTATGTTAATATGGCAGCGGCCTATAACTTTGACGTTGAAAAACTGGCTGATGATATTTTCGACACACTACCACGCGCCCAGGTTGACGAGGCGTATAATTTCCTGGATTGGACAAAGAGCCAGAAGCGCCCACGCTATGGCCTGACTGACAAGGCGTTTATGTCGGTTGACGTGCTCAAACGGCTATGGCGCAATGCTCATCCGGGGGTAACGAAACTGTGGGCTGATCTACAGAATGCCGCGGAGGAAACGATCCGAACCAAGCGCCCGCATGACGTAGGACTATTGACCTTTGATATGAAGGGTAATTGGTTGCGAATCAGGCTAGCATCAGGTAGGTACCTATGCTACCCCTACGCGGCTTATAGCGTTGACGAAGGTATTACGTTTTACGGGGTAGACCAGTACACGCGCAAGTGGAGTAAGCAACGGACGTACAGTGGGAAAATCCTTGAAAATTGTATCGCTGAAGATACAGAAGTATTAACCGATTCCGGGTGGACACCAATACAGGGTATTACTACCACACATAGGGTATGGGATGGTGAAGAATGGGTCAAACATTCTGGTTTAAAATATTCGGGTAAACAACGCGTGATAACAGTCTTTTCTGTTAAAATGACGGCTGACCATTTAGTATTAACGGCGGAGGGTTGGAAACGTGGGGCAGAAGCGGAAAGATATAACCGGGTTGGTTGTAGGATACCTAACGGTAACGGAACCGAGTCACTCGGACGGGCAAAAATGGCACTGGAAAACAGTGTGTATCTGCGGGGTGGAAAAGGTATTAGAGGGACAGGAATTAACGAAAATGAAGAAGCGCGGCGTGGTAGCGTCTTGCGGGTGCAAACGGAAGGAAACTATTGGGGCACGCAACCAAAAACACGGAATGTCTACGCATCCGGCTTACGCTGTTTATCGAAGTATGGTAGATCGTTGCCGGTTGCCGTCGCATCATGCGTGGAAAAACTACGGCGGGCGGGGCATTCATGTCTGCGAAGAGTGGAGCAATTTTCCAGCATTTTGGCGGGATATGTCGAGCACGTATCGCCAAGGTGCTACAATCGAGCGTCTGGACAATGCCCAAGGCTACTCGAAAACAAATTGCAGATGGCGTACGCGCAGAAGGCAGGCGAACAATACTCGGAAGACGAAGTACTTAGAAACGCCGATAGGCAATATATCGGTAAGCCAAGCGGCGAGAAGGTACAATATCGGGCGAACGACTTTAGCGCACAGACTAGCATCCGGGTGGACGGTGGAGGCCGCGCTGAAAACGCCGGTGAAACAGTACCAGTATACGACGTAATGGAGTGCGGGCCGCGCAATCGTTTCGTGGTACGGGGGTCAGACGGCACGCCACTAATTGTGCATAACTGCTGCCAGTCGTCTGCAAGGGACGTCCTATATGACGCAATGCCACGCGCAGAAAACTACGGCTTTAGCATTGTTTTACACGTACACGATGAACTTGTGGCAGAAGCCAGTAACGAACTGCGTGTTGACGATCTTAGCGCAATCATGGCTGCCGGTGAGCCATGGACTGAGGGCCTGCCGTTAGCCGCCGCTGGGCATGAATCGGCAAGATATTGTAAAGAATAGTTGCAAAGTAATTTTTATAAGTATATACTTATTTTCGCAGTAAACAATTACTTAGAGAGAGGGGTTAAAATGATGTTCTACAATGCGGAAGTATTAACGCCATTACAATTAGCCGATGACTACACAGGAGGAGGGAAAGTGATCTACATCAATTCAAACATGACACCGTCAGAAGTGGTGAGGCGGCATCCAGAATTACAAGTTTGTGCAGAAATAGAGCAGTGGGCGCGGGATAGTGAGGCCTTAGGGGAAATGTCAGAGCGCATAAATACTTATTCTGCTGAAATATCCGACAACATGATAGGCTCAAAGTTCCTGGAAGATATCTACTCTGCAGTAAACAACGGCGCGTCAGACAATGAGCTTTATAAAATACTCGACCGGATGCAAGACGAGCTTGACAACTCACTGACTGCGGTGAATCGTAACCTTGATAAAATCTACGAACTGGTGAACACATGAAACTATTCGTTATTACTATGCGTGTACTGAAAGAGTACCCGGACATGGATACAGCTTGCGCAGCCGTCGAAAGTATGAACGGCCATTGGGAGGACTGCATCGACTTTACGGTCGAAGAAATGAGCGCGGCACTAGCCGAGGAGATTATTGCAGACCATGAAGTTCTTGACGAGATAGGAGGAACAGGCGTTGAGGGAGAACAAACTGGAAAGGTACTTGATTTCCAAGCTGCAAAAAATCGGCGTCTCAACTAGAAAAGTAAAGTGGATCGGTAGAGACGGCGCACCGGATCGACTTATCTTGGCAAACGGCGGGATATGGGTCGAACTGAAAGCGCCCGGAGAAAAGCCGCGAACTAATCAGAAAATAGAGCTCGAGGCATTGACAAAAGCGGGTATGACGGCTTACTGTATCGATTCGATTGAGCAAATAGACACGCTAATAACTAAACTAAAATGAGAAAACAATTTACACCGCGAGAATACCAGAACTTGATTATTAATCACGAAATGGATTTAGAACGTTGTGCGGTATGGGCCTCGATGGGTACGGGAAAAACAGTCAGTACGTTAACAGCCTTGGACATACTTTATGTGTCGGGGGAAACGCGCCCGACACTTGTGCTTGCACCATTAAGAGTCTGCAATTCAACATGGCCGGAGGAAGCGCAAAAATGGGGACATCTCAGAAATATCGACGTGATACCGGTAACAGGGGCAGAAAAAGAAAGATTAAACGCGCTAAAGAAAGACGCAAGCGTTTACGCGGTGAACTATCAGAATATCCCCTGGTTAGTAGAACAATACGGCGCACATTGGCCTTTCGCAACAGTGATTGCTGATGAAGCCACGCGCTTGAAGTCTTTTCGTTTACGCCAGGGTGGTGTTAGGGCGCAGTCGTTGGCAAAAGTAGCGCATACTAAAATAAAGAGATTCGTTAACTTGACAGGTACGCCCGCGCCGAACGGCCTTCAAGATTTATGGGGAATGCAATGGTTTATCGACAAGGGCGAAAGCCTGGGAAAGACATATACCGCGTTCAAAGATAGGTACTTCAGGCGTACGGCTGACGGCTACGGTATCGAGCTGAGCTACCCCACGGCTGCCGAGCACATATACACCCGTTTACGGGAAACGTGCTTAACTGTAGACGCTAAGGACTGGTTTAATATCAAAGAGCCGATTGTCCGCAATATTGAGGTCGATATGCCGAGGGTTGCCAGACAGCATTATGACACGCTCAAAAAAGAGCTTGTTGTCCAGATCGAACAACACTCAATCACAGCGGCAAATGCCGCTGTTAAAACGCAGAAGCTGCTGCAAATTGCTAACGGTGCCGCTTACACCGATCCGGCGGTCGAAGAGGATGAAGACCCACGCGCCCGCCACTACAAGGTGTTGCATGATGCAAAGGTCGAGGCACTGGAAAGCATCATTGAAGAAAGTGCCGGAATGCCGGTATTAGTTGCCTACAATTTCCGGTCAGACCGTGAACGGTTGCTGAAAGCGTTTAAAAAATCCGTTGTACTTGACGATAACCCAGAGACTCTCAAACTCTGGAATAAGGGCCGGGTTCCCGTTCTGTTAGCACACCCGCAGAGTGCCGGCCACGGGCTAAACTTGCAAGACGGTGGTAATATTCTTGTGTTCTTCGGCCATAACTGGAACCTGGAAGACAGATTGCAGATTATCGAGCGCATAGGCCCGGTGCGGCAAATGCAGGCGGGCTATGATAGGCCGGTATTTATTTACAACATTATTGCACGTAATACGGTCGATAAACTGGTAATGGATAGGGTAGAGACTAAAAAGTCTGTGCAAGAGTTGTTAATGAAGAATATGAAAAATTATTAAGGGAGGGTAGAGAGAAATGATAGTACGTACCGCTAATAATATTGAGAAGGAAGCACGAGAGATTATTTACGGGGATCGGGAAAAGACTTACGGACATCCAGCGAAGAACATAGAGCACATAGCCGCGCTTTGGAGTGCTTACACCAATACGACAATCACGGCGGATCAAGTCTGTGACATGATGATTTTGCTTAAACTGGCAAGGTTGAAAAACAATCCAACGCACCGCGACAGCTTGATAGATATGATCGGTTACACGCTTTTAAAAGAGAGGATACACGAGCATGATTAGGGCTTATTACAACGAGTTTGATCCGAAATCGGCTGCATGGTTGAGGCAACTTATTAAAAACGGAAACATTACACCGGGAGTAGTCGATGAACGAAGCATTACAGAAGTTAAACCAGATGACCTTAACGGATTCGACCGAGTCCACTTCTTCGCAGGAATTGGAACTTGGGACTATTGTCTCAACGGATCAGGCTGGGCTGATCGACCAATCTGGACAGCAAGCCTCCCATGCCAGCCATTCAGCACAGCAGGAAAAGGGCTCGGTAAAGCAGACGAGCGACACCTCTTGCCGCACTTCCTTGAGCTCGTCAGAGAGTGCAGACCTGCAACAATCATTGGAGAACAGGTTGCGGCAGCTATTGGACACGGCTGGCTCGATGATCTATACGCAGAAATGGAAGCATGTGACTACGCCATCGGGTCGGCGGTTATTGGTGCACACAGCATCGGCGCGCCGCACATCAGACAGCGATTGTACTGGGTGGCTAACTCCGCGAGCGAGAGGGGATGCGGGCGGGAATCGTTGGGAGAGGGGAGATATTCGGAATCTGGAAGACCAAGTGATGATATCAGGATGGCCAACAGCAACAACGAGGGATCACAAAGACGGGCACGAGCAGAACGTACCGATCAACAGCTTGTTGGGAAGAACGGTGTGGTTGACGGGATGGTGTACTCCAATGAGTCAGGATCACAGCAGAGGATCGAAACCGCCGAGGCCGCACGACACCGGGATACCGCTGAGTCAACAGGTAGCATTAACGGGTTTGCCAACACCAACACTACAGGAAAGACCGAACAGGGACATAGACAACTGCTTGAAGAAAGGCTCTCAGATGGGTTTGTCGGAAGTTGTGAGGATGGTGTCGAATGGATCTACTGCCGAGACAACAAATACCGGCCAATTAAACCCGGCATTTTCAAGATGGCTCATGGGCTTACCGCCGGAATGGTGTGTAGCTGCAATACAAGCATCGAGACAATTAAATTCGAGAAAGAAGGTGAAATAAATGCCTCAGAACATAAAACCGACGCCGGAAAAATATTGCCTTCATTGCTCTGCAAAGATGGAACGGAACAGGGTGAACGGGGGGTTAGAGGATCTGAGTCATTTCAAAAAAAGGAAGTATTGCAATCGTATGTGCATGGCCAATGCCTACGAGGGCGTAATGAAAGTTATAAATTCAAGAAGCGCGCACAGACAGTCAGTGAAGAAAGTGAAGGAATGCTGCGAGGTGTGTTCAAAGACAACCACCTTACATGTTCATCATGTGGACGAAAATCCTTTGAACAACAATCCATCGAATTTGATGACATTGTGCTCGGAATGTCACAGGGAAGCACACTCACCAAACTTTTTTGCACCAAAGGTACGGAATACTTGCAAGCATTGCGAAAAACCGGCGATGAAGAAAGGTCTTTGTTGGACACACAATACTCGTTATCAGAAGTATGGGAATCCATTGATGACGAAGAAAAAAATAGGGTCAGAGTACATTTTAATAGAGGAGCGTGGGTGATTGATGAAGGAATCAGGCCGTTGGTTAATGGGATTACCGGAAGAGTGGTGTATAGCTGCGATCCAAGCGAACCGATTAATGCAAACGCAACGCAAGAAGCGCGAGCCATGAGGTTAAAAGGATACGGTAATGCTATCCAAGCACAAACAGCCATAGCGTTTATAACTGCATTCATGGGAGCGTGAAAAATGATTAATATATTCAGAAGCCTTACAAACGGAGGCTTAACGGCCCAAGTAGCCATCGGGCGAACAAAGGCGTACATTGACATTACTGACGATGTAGAATTCACGGAAGGGTGTATAGGACAGGCGGCCCAGGCAATGGGTGGGGAATTTTCTAAGGCTGTTACAGACTACAGAAATAAATTGCTGTCAATGGAAAGTTTGAGCCGGGAAGCGTATAAGCGGGTAAAAGGCGTTGAGTTGGTGGACGCTATCTTAGCACCCACGACTAAAGGCGATGACACCCTCGTCTTCTGGGAAATGGTCGAGGTGCTGGAACAAAGTAAACCGCTCTCACACGCTGAGATATACTGGCTGGATTGGTTTTTACGTAAACACAAACTAGGGGGCGAGAATGGGAGCACCGATTAAAGAGCTTAAACTGCCTGAGAAGTTGCCGGAATGGTTTGCACTAATGCCCGAGGATGCTATGTTGAATAGCACAGACATCGGGCATCTGCTCGGGGTGGATAGAAAGACGGTACACAATAGACTGTCGACCGGCAAGCTGCCACCGAGAGATAAAGCAAGCGGGGTTTTTCGCGCACCAAAAATGCCGATATCACTTTGGAAAAAGAGCACTATTATAAACTTTTTTGAGAGTAAACAAAATGGAAGATAGAATTCTGGACCCACTAGATTACGCAGCGGATCTTACCCAACGACTAGCAGACGCAGAAGTAGATCAGATACGTTATAAGGCCGCTGCAATTCCGGAAGGCAGTCAGGGCGATTGTGAAGACTGCGGTTACTGGTCAGGGCGATTGATAGGCGGAACTTGTGCGCCGTGCAGGGATAGACAAGCCCGGTTAGGTAGTTTCAACAGGTAGAGGGCATCCAGACGTGGCAATATACACTACGAAACGACTAGCCGCTGTTATAGGTGTAACTCCAGGTACCGTCTTGGACTGGGGGCGCAGATTATGCTGGCCTCACAAAAATAATTTGTACGGTTCAGGCATAACGTGGAACGTAACAGACGAGCAGATAACAGAATATTTTGAAATGAAACAACGCAGCAACATGACGCGCGAGCAAAAGCTAGACAGGGCATGGGTGATGTTCGACTTGTGGGACGTGGCATTTTCGGGCCGAAAATTTCCCCGGAATATTCACGAAATCGACATGAGCAAATGGCGGGTAGCGTACACTAACGCCGAGTCTGAAGAGAGCCACACTATTGTTGCGCCAGGTCAAAAACCTATTGCGGACGCGCCAAGATGTGGCCGTGTCGGTTGCACTGAAGCGCGTATGCCGAACGCCGACGGTAAGTTTTACGCGTATTGCCGGGCGCACCACAACGAAATGCAACGCGCCGCCGGGCGTAAGCACAGGCTGAAAAAGAAAGCGCAATTATTAGCAGAAAAGATAAACGCATTAAATTATAAAAAAGAGTTGACAAGGAATTCTACCTCTGTATAATGTGAAACACGGTGTCAGTAACGATTAACTGATTAAAACTTAGGAGATACAAAATGAAAAAATCATTATTAGCTGTTGTTTTGTTTAGCTTGTCAGGAATCGCCAGTGCTGCGAACTGGTCGGCTAATGGGTTTAGAATGATCCAGATCGGAAACAGTACGCAGGTCACTACTATTGCGGTTAAGCAAGACGCTTTCAGTAGTAAAGACTTGTGCGAAGCCTTCCTGGATGAGCAAGCCGGATTAGTGCCTAGCCCTTTTAAGACACCAGCCGGTCAGGACACGAAAACAACCGTTTTCGGTCGCTGCGACCTGGTACGCGAATAGTAACATGAGCCGCCCGAAAGGGCGGCATTTTTAACAACCAACAAAGGAAAAAACCATGGACATAACCAGAATAGTAAAGAAAGCCGTTGCCGGACGTGATAAACCGTTCACCATATTCGATTTACTGGAAGTTCCGAAGTTAGCCAGTAAACTCAAAGACACGACCAGGGAAGATATACACGCGGCATTACTGGCCGCCGGATGCGATACCGTAGACGAAATCGAAGGCGCGATCTTCTACGCGACAGAACGTGTAATTAAACAGAACCGGGGAGTTTATATATTATGAAAGATTTTGCGAATAAGCAGTACACCAGAGAACGACAGTCTGTTGGCACCACCTTGTTACTATCGATCGTCTTTGTGACAATGTGCGTCATGCTGGCATGGCGGGAAATAGTTAACTTTTTCGGATTTTGATACTATGAGCATACTAATTTATATCGCTATACTCACGGCTTTGATAGTTATTTTCGGGGAGTGGGAAGAATGATTGACTTCTTTTTGGATACGTTGTTGGCCTTATTTTTGGCGGGTATATTCTTCATCGCACTGGTCGTATTAGCCGCCGTGGTCAAAGCCGTGTGGAGTTTTGTTAAATCAACTGATTAACGTTGTTGTAACTGACCGCTGATAGATCGGGCAATAATTTATCGGGCTGTAGTCTACCGGGTTCCCTCGTTTGCACAATGAGCCAGTATCCGGCCTTACCTAGCCGACCAAGCTAGCATGATGATACAGTACAGTTGACAGGGGTCTGTCTAAAACCCCACTTAATATTGCAAGCACTGCGGGAGGTGGAAGTGATGAAAAGAATGACTATATTTGATTTTTTGAGAATCCTTGAAACAGCTAGTGGTGATGAAGCACTGGAATTAATAAGTTTGTTCCAATGTGGCGGCATTGAATTCATTGATCTTGTTTATGAGTCTAGCCATGACCATTGAACAAAAACACACAAATAATTGGTAGGAGGAAGTGATGAATTGGATAAGATTTGCACACAAATTACCACCAGATGATGACACAGAGATATTCATAAGGAAAATCGACGCTTCTGAATGGCATCAATGCCCTGCTAATGAGTGCTGGTTTGATGTGCCATACGAATCTAAACATGAATGGGAGTGGGCTTTATGGAAAACAATAAAATTAAAATCAAATCCTGTTGGTTGGGATGGATATGACCCGTCTGCTCCAAATGGATTCGATTAATGATAGATAAATGGGATAAAGAAAACCAAATGACCACTGAACAAAAACACGAAATAGAAATTCCAGGTTTGTTAGAGAAAGGATACAGGGCTGTGGCTTATAGAGTTCCCGAAGTGGGTGAATATTACATTGACTCATGTGGGGAGCTAATCAGATTCTACGGCGGGCATGATTTTATGAAACTAATCGTTGAAAAAATCAAGCCGCGCCGGATAGTGCTGGAAGAGACAGAGGAAAGAGCTAACTGGGGAACAGAGCAACTTAAGTTTGCGAAAGGTACGACAGTTACGGTTAATAGTCACAAAATCTGGCGCGAAGTCAAGGAGGAATGATGGCTACTAAACGGCAAACTTACGAGGCTCGACAAAAGGCCTTTAAAACAACTGCGCATTCATTCAATAGGAAGGTGTGTAGTTGGGTTTACTGCTCAGGCTGTGGGTTGGTCGCTTTGAACAATGATGCTACTAGGAAACGAATGGCTAAACCCTGTGAATCGATGGAGGAATGATGAATGACTTATATACCAGTATGGAAAAGGCCACCGAACAGGTTTATCAAATATGAAGCTCGGCCATTTACTCTACCAGCCAATGCCTATGGAATAGTTAAATCAGGTATCGAGACTATAGCTATATTTAAAGACAAAAACGGGAATGACCAGGAAATGCAAGCCTTTATTAAATGGAAGGAAAAATAACATGCCAAAACAAACAATTGAAATTGATGTGCCGGAAGGGTACGAGATCGGCGA
>ERZ869925.1092-NODE-1092-length-13791-cov-3.560280_pt1 | contig 13791 bp, 21 predicted proteins | sample MGYA00579311_ERZ869925 | MGnify/ENA primary metagenome ERZ869925 (study PRJEB32216, sample SAMN09231817) | wastewater metagenome | place: USA: Maryland | collected 2016-07-30 | study: EMG produced TPA metagenomics assembly of the PRJNA472060 data set (Reclaimed...
TTCTATCTTGAGCTGTAAAATCATCTATACGACTATTTCTAAAATTAGCAACTTTAAAACTAAAAGTATCATTTAAACTTCCTAAGTTTTGATTACATTGAACATTATAAGTACCTTCTATAATACTACCACTATCCCATGTTTTAGTAGTACTATTCCAAGGATAAATATAAGTTATTATCTTATTATACATGTTTATGCGGTCACCATTATTTGAGCATTAATAGTCCAAAATCCAGCATTAGCACTATCTGAAGCAGCAAAAGATAATGAATATCCTAGTATTTGTATAGGAATAAGAGTATTATTACTTGTAGTACTATCAGCACTATAGTCTGCAAATGAAGTATTAGTAGAACCTACAGTAATAGCTAACTTAGTTTTAGTAGTGGCTGTACCATCATATTGATTCTTTACAAATTGATTCCATAATGCCCAAGTCATAGTTCCAGTCGGAATACTATCTATAGGAATATGAAAAGTTAAATTAAATGTTGGATTTTCCCAACCACTAAATTGTGCTTCTGTAGTTCCATAAGAACCCACATCTGGATTTGCTTTAACTAAATTCTTCCAATTATAATTACATGAACCATTTAATAACTTTAACTCAGTTCCACTATTTATTCCAGTATTTATTAAACTTATTTTATTACTAGTTGATACCATTATTATAAACCTCTACTGCCCATTCTTTTGCTTAATACTATTTATTAAAGCATAGAAGGATTGTCTTTGTTCTTCAGTCCATTGATTATTAGCTTCTATTTTTTCTACTACTAAATTATAATTATTTGTAACTGTACTATCAGATATAGATGTTTTATTAAGACTATTAGGGTCATTTAAAAAATCAATTATTGTACTTAAGCCTTTATCTAATGCATTTGTAATAGGAGTAAGAGTATTTAAGTTCTTAGTATAAGCATCTTTAAATATTGTTACAGGATTAATGTCTATATTTGCAGAGGCATCTTTCATACCTTCGCCAACTTGTTTTAATAATTTAGCCATTTCTGTAAATCCAGGAAGAAATTTTAACATATCAGCCATACTATTAATTCTATCCGCCATAACATTCATTACTAATTTTTCAAATAAATGACCAATCCAAGTAAAAGCAGTTTCAAATAAAGAAACTAGAACCACTAATAATTTTCCAATAGTACTCCAAAAAGTTCCTTCACTAACTAACTCAAAAGCTACTCCCATAGTTATTAAAGCTCCACCAGCTAATGCACTTCCACTAGCCATAGCAATTCCACCAATACCCATTAAACCAGAAGATACGGCTTTAGTAATAGCAGTACCTAGTTTACCTTCTTTAAATGATTTAAAAGCATCCCCAGCTTCTGGATTAACGTCTACCCATTCACCAATAGCTTCCACGATAGGAATCATGTACTCAATAACTGGTTGTAAAGCATCTCCAATAACAAAACCGAGATACTTCATACTACCATTTAATTGGTCATTAGCTGTAGTCATTCCTTCAGTACTATGAGCAACATCATCGAAAGATTGAATACCAAATTTAGCAATGCCTTTAAAAGTTCTTTCTAAAGCCATACCAGCGAACATGATACTCATAGCCCAACCCTGGAAAGCATACTTATTCTTCTCCAAAGCCTTATCTAAATCTTTAGTACGGTCTGCAATATAAGCTTGAGCTCCACCTACAGTCTGACCATACATTTCAGCATTATTAGCAGTTATTTTTGTTTCTCTTTGGAACTTCTTAAGTTCAGCCATAGCTTGAGCTATATCTGCTCTTATCTTCATTACTAGTTCCATATCAACTGCCATTGTTATCGCCTTTTACTATTCTTCTCTTTTAATTTCTCTAACCTATTTCTAGTTTCTATTAAATCCCATATAAATGGTAAATCTGCATTAAAAAATTGTTCTTCTGACCAACCAAATTCAGCACAACAAATATACATAAGCATTTGATACTTCTCATATTCCGTAGACTCATTACTAGTTACGAAATCATTAAGGAAGTTTAAATCAGTCAACCTTCTTTCCACCATTTAAATTCATTTTAACCAAAACTGGAAACAAATTTAAAAACTGACTAGACACGAAATCATTAGCGTCACTATCACTAATTCCTTCGAGACTCTTCTTTGTTACTGCTAAACAAATATCAACTAAGGATTTTACAGTAGACTCATCTAATAGTTCCAACATTTTTATAGAGAACTCTTCATTAGTTTCTCCTTCTTCTTTCTTTAAAAACTTAAACTTATTAGCTACTCTAAATAGTATTGGAAAATAAGAAGGGTCTAACGGTCTAAGCATAATAGCTTGAGGTATCCCATCCTTATCATTATATTCATATCTCTTTGTATTAATTCCACTTTTATAATCAACCATTTCAAATTCACCCTATTGTCTTAACTTCTTTATCAACTATTACTTTAGTCTCTTCAACTACTGGTTTAACTGAACCTTTTTCCAAGACTTGTAATCGTCTATCAATATCTAAAAGGAGAGTAACAAACTCAGCATACTCTAAAAGTTTACTAATACCGAGTAAGTATTCATTATTAGCATTCTGAGCACAGAACCTAACAAATCTCTCATGAACATCTAAGTTACCTTCAGTACTAGTATAAGTTACTGCAAAACCAACACGGTCACTAGTCTTATAATAATCCGATAATTCTTTAGTTATCTGAACTATTTTAGGGTTTTTACCAAATCTTAAATCTTGTTTAATCACTTCATCCATTTCTAAAATCACCACTTTATAATTAATAAAATAATATAAAAAATTTATGGACTAACTTAAGTCCATACGAAGAAAGCACTACTATATGCTAAAGCAGAACTTCTAACGTTAGCTACACCTAATGGTGTTTGCGGAGATAATTTAAAGGATATTGTTCCTCTAAGCATATCATCTGCTGCTAATTCAGGTTCCCATGTAACTACGTTACAGTTGTTAAAAGCACTAGTCTTCCATAATGTATTACTATTAGTTAGTGAACTTATAAAGATTGCTCTGTCACTACCATCTGTAGCAGATGTTCCACCACTTCCAAACTTTAAGATATCAAATCTATCAAGTGTTGAAGCTACAGTATTCTGTACTATAACATCCATTGTAATCTCTAACTGTCCTCTAGGCATGTCTTTATCAACGAATCCACCAATTACTGGAATTGTCTGTGAATCAGCTGCTCCACCCTTTACAGTTATATTTGTAATTTCTCCCACTATCTTGTGGTCTACTGTTAAACTAGCTCCTGTAGTACCTGCTGGTGCTATGAAGATACTAGTCTCTTTTGGAAATACTCCACCCATATTATATCACTCCTCTTTTATTATTTTTAATCGTGCAATAAATTGCCTGTATTCGTTTCAACGTCTTTCTTAAACTTTTCCCAAGCTAAATCCCTGGCTATTAATAAAAATCTAGGTTCTTTACCATCGAAATCTACTCTTAATGCTCGTTTACTATAAGTCATCCAAGCTGGAAGATTAAACTCTCCACCTGCCCATCTCTTCTCAGGATGAGGATTAGTGAAGAAACCAACTCTAGCTTCTGTAATGTTCTTATTATGAATAGCTACTATACCTTTAATACCACCTAAAGTAATACCAGTATTTACAGGTACTAATTTCTTAGCTACTCGTTTAGCAAACTCAGCAGCATCAAATACATCAGCAGGAATAGTCGTATCTAGTCCTTTCTGTATTTTATTAAGTCTATTCATGACTTTTCTATCATCTACTTCAATGTAAAATTTCATCTTCGTAAAAAGTTAAGAGTAATAGTCTTCTGTCTTATCTTACTATTATTAGGGAAACTTATACCTGTACTATCCATAGCACTCTGATATTGTATACCATTTATTGAATTATTTGAAAAAGTATAGTTCAATCCATCTGCAATGTTATCTAAGTCTTCAGCTTTCTTAGTATAAACTTCAACAATAACTACAACATTCCTATTAGTAGCAACTCTAGTTGTGTCAATAGTCTTATCTTTAGAATCTTCTTCTACTTCTATAGGATTAATAACTATACAAGGAAAAGTGACCGTATTTAAATCAACGTGTCCACTAATAACGTCAGGAGTACTACTAGCATTAAAAGTACTAGCACTAACATCTATTAAACTATATATGTTTTGAAATACTGTATTTCTTATTCTCTGGTCTGTAATTGTTACCATTTGTAAACGTCTTCCACCTACTCCGAGGTCTTAAAAAATTAGCACAAACCTAACTCCGAAGTTTGTTTATCTAAATACTTTTACTAAGTCTAGCTACTTTTACAAGTAACCCATTAGCAATTGGAAATTCTTCAATTTCCTTAACTATATAACTAGAGGATAATGTTCCTCCAAAAATAACATCCTTAACACTTAAACTTTGATTATACTTAAAAGCCATGTCTACATCGCCTTCTTGTAAATCACCAAAAGGTAAAGGATTATAACGATTAGCAATATGTAACCAAGGAACAGCAACTACGTCAACTGCACTAGCATAACTAGGAGTTTCATCTCCCCAATTACTAATAGAAGATTGACTATAAGCTCGTAAGCTTAATGTACTTCCAAGATTATCGAACACCTTCGTATTAATCTTATTACGCAATGCTGTGAGGTTAACCATTTTTAATTATTTAGGACTATTAATTACTAAGTAAATCAAAGCAAGTATAACTGCACCAAGTATAGTACCACATAATCCGTATACTATATTCTCTGTTAATTTACTAGCGTATTTTTTATCAGCTGACTCAATAAACTTATCGAGTTTAGCTTCATTGTCATCTACTTTAGTTTTAATATAAGTTATATCGGTCTCTAATTTCACCATCCTTTCCTCCAACGAACGTGACATTTTAATCATAAACTCTGCCCATCCTGAATACTTTAGTATCAAGACCGAGTTTTCCCATTAAATCTCTAATCTCATCATTCATACTCTTCAAGTATGATAATGAATAGTTGGAGGGGTCACTAACTCTAATAGTACCGACTTGTATATCTCCACCTTCTACATTAGCTTGACTACTTACTAGTGTACCAATAACTCTTTTAGCAACCATTAAAGTAGCTAAATGTTGGACTCCAAGTGGAGTAGATGTGTAACCATAAGTGTAACTAGCACAAATTTTTCTTTTACCAGGATTAGGAATTATCTTATTAGTGGCATTACTACCAGCAATAAATTCTACTTCTCCTTCTTGTAAGTATGTTAAATAATTATATCCTTCCCCTGCTTGTAATGTTAACCAACTAGGAGTTGAATTAACTGTTGATTGATTATATCTTATTTCATCAACTGAAAGTAAAGGAGCTTTAGGTAATCTAAAAACTAAATCACCATCGTAATCAAGATAGTCGCTAGTAACTGCTGTACTCGCAAATACTTGATTAGCCGCTAATTCAATATCTGCACTAGCCTCTTGTATCCAAGTAGTAACTTGTGATAAAGTAGGAATAGTACTAGTACTAAAGATTGAGTCTGCTCTAATTTCTGCTTCTACTAATGTTGCTGTTGTATAAGTATTAACCATATTATGAACCTTGTGAAAATAATAATTTGGGGACATTTAGTGTCCGTCCCCAAGACGAAAAATTTAAACTTAAGCTGAAGCATAGGTTTCTATTGTACAGATACCGTTTGCTCTTAGGACTTTCATGTCCCACTCTTCTACAGCTACGAAGTTAGTGAATCTACCAAGTTCATCTCTTTGAGATGCTACTGAAGGTAATTTCTTTCTACCAATACCAAAGCTTGGTCTTCCTGCTGCATCAACTGCAAGCAATAGTGCCTTAGCTTTGCTAGATGAAGGTACTAGTACGTTTGACCAAATGCAGGTCAATCCACCTAATAGCTTAATTTCTCCACCAAGTATTGTTTCTCGTCCACCGTATTGGCTAGCGTCTCTGAAAGTTTGTGACTTCAATAGACTTCCATACTGACCAACTGAAACTACTAGTTGTTTTGGAATAAGCTTATCAGCCATTATCAAGATTCTACCATCCATAATGTCATCAAAGTCGATTGTATCAGTTGATGCTAGAGCTGAACTTGCAACACCATTAGCAACTACTGCATTTCCTGCACCAGTTTGTAATAGGTTGATTGCGAAAGCTTCTCTTTTCTTAGCTAGTCTGTAACCAAGTTCTCTTACCATATCTTGTGCTACATCGTAGAATCCTCTTCGTGCTTCCTTATCTGAGATTTGGTAAGCTGCACCGTATTCTGTAGGTGTAAAGGTTATCTGTGTTGCACTATATGCGTCTATTGTTACTGCTGTGGTTTCTGTCAATGCAGATGCTGCTGTTGGTTCTGCTCCTACTGTTACGTAGAAACTTGTTCCTGGCTTGTTTAGGATGTCATCGTAGACTTTTCCTAGTCCTGAAACTACTATAATATCTTCGACATGCGTCAATATTTCTGTATTCCACAAAATAGGATTAATATATCCTGCGGTTGTGGTTGAAGAAATAAATGCGTTTGTGTCAATTGCGTTTTTTACTAGTTGTAAACTCATTTTATTTTTCCTCTTTCTTTTTTTATTCGGGTGTTCCCCATTCATAAGGCAATCTATTCCTTCTAACGAATTCTTGCCTACTCATTTCTTCCACTTCTGATTGATTTAACTTACTAAGGTCTACGCCTTTGTAAATAAGATTAGGGTCTGTAGGTGCTGCACCTTGTAATGGATTCTGAGTATTTGCTACTCCACGTCTTTGAGCTTCAATCTCCATAAGACGTTTCTCATAAGCTTCTTTATCAGCTTTAGCTTTTGCTTCCATATCAGCCATTGTCTTAGCTTGATTTTCTTGTATCTTTTTTAATTCAGCTTCTTGAGCTGATAATCTAGCAGTTAAAGCTTCCTTCTCTGCTTTATCGTTCATTTCTTTACGAACTTTATCTTCAATCTCTTTAGCAAGTGTTGCTGATTGACTAGCTAACATTTCAGCTTGTCTCTTAGCAATTTCTGCTTCAGTTCTTTTAAGAGTATCTTCATCTATATTTGTATCACTCATTGTGATTCACCTTTCATCTTTTCAATTTCTTTAGTAATTCGTTCAATCTCTTTAACGACACTATCTAATTGTTCTTGTTGACTTTTTAGAGTTGATTGAGTTGTTTTCTCAGCACTCTCTAATTCCCACAATTTTCTTGTATTATTAATTCTGTTAATTTGTTTAAGATTCTCCATATATTCTGGATTCTCTTCAAATTTCCAATTTGGTTTAAGGAACACGAATGCTTCTTGACTAAGTTCACAGTTTCTTTTATAAAGTGTAACTTCTTCATCAAGCAATAATTTTCTTTGATTAATCTCGTCAATTATTCCTTGTATTAAGTCTCTTTCTCTAATCAAGTTTTTTAGACTAGATTCTTTGTTTAATAATGACCCTGTAGGTCCTACTTTTATCTCTTCCATATTTCAATTCACCTTTTCATTTATCTTTAACTTTACTCCAATCACTAGGATAGTGAGGAACTAAAAAATTAGTATCGACATGAACTGGAATTTGAGCATTCCATAAATCCATGTAAAAATATACGTCACTATGTTTATTATCGAACCTTTCATCAGTCCAAAAATTAAACCTAGTAAACAAGTCTCGTCTAATTAAAGTACAACCAAGACCTATTCCATGAACACGTCTTAATCCAGTATTTAAAAATTCTTTAACATCTTTAGGCATTATAGGAACTGTACCCCATATACCTTGTTTATTTTGACGAGTAAAGAACACACAAAGTGTCTTTATATCTCCAGTACCTATAAAATAAGTACCCCCAACAACTGGTAATTCATGATTCATAAGTCTTGTAATAGCATCTTTAGGAGGAGTAAGGTCACTTTCTATAAACATTAAATAATCGTAACCTTCCTCTATAGCTTTTTGTCGAGCATAGTTCTGAGCGTTAGTTAATGCTTGTCTAGAGTTTCCTTCCCTATCAACGTGTACTACATTACAATCTCGCTTCTTCAACTTATAATAGTAACTCGTATATTCTGAGTTATCTATATAAATGTAATCATAATTTGGATAGTCTAATTCTTTTATACATTTAAAGTTTTCTTTAAACATATACTCTTTGCCTTCGTAAATTGGAATTGCTACTAGTACTTTTGGATAATTATCTTGAGGTCTCATTGATAGCAACCCCGTATTTTTTTCTCCATAACATTGCACTCTTTTCAATGTTTGGTATCCAATCATTACGTACTCTTATACTACTATCACGAAGAGCATCTTCTTGTTCTTCAAGTAATTCCGTATTATTTTCTACATCACAAAATTGCCAGAATGGAGTTGTTAAACCTTCCATAGCTGCTCGATAAGTATAATCGACATGCTCCATCGCATTAAGGAATTGGTCATCATAAAAACCAATCTTATCAATTAACTTCTTTGTATGTAAACTAAATGCTCCTACAATATTAGGATAAATCTTCATAACTACGCCATTAACTTCAGCAAGTTTATGAACCTTGTTATGCGTTCCATGTTCAGCAAAGTTAATATGTTCAATACCTGCTTTTACAGATGTTTGTACATAAATTCTAAATACTTCTTCGCTCTTTATGTTAATATCATCTTCTAACGTGAAGATATAATCGTAATCTTTTGCGTAAAAATGTTGTAGTATTTTATTCTTTGCTTTTCCAACACCAATGTTTTGTTCTAAAGCGAATACTTTAACATTCTTTAACTTATCTATCATTTGGAAGTAATTATCATACTTCTCTCTGTCAATAGTACTACAGTCATCAACTACTACTATTTCATCTAAGTCTCTGCCATATTTAACTGCGTTCTCGAAACATTCTTTGAATCTATCGAATCTGTTAAATGTGGTTATTCCTAAACCTACTTTTTTTTCATCAATCATTTCTACACCTTTTCAAAAACTAAAATAACTTTTTTAAACTATTGATAATACTCTTGCACCTTTAAGTTTTGGAGTATTAGTAAAAGTGAAACCTACATATTTTGGATTAGTCATTCTTCCATCGACATTATTTGCTAATGCTTCGATACTAAGTCCATTAAGCTTTGATACTATTGTTTTATAACTTTTATCAAGTTTAGCTTGTATCCATAATTTACCGTCTTTGACAGCACTCTTTATGGATTTAAACATTCCTTTGCCTTTAACCATTTCATTTTTAAAAGCTTGTTTAATTGCTTCTTCATCAGTACCATATTTACTTCTAAGTAGTGGCATCATTGATTCTAATTTCTTGAGTAATTCATGTTCTGTATCTGGATTAGTACTTCCTTCTTCGTTAATTTGTTTACAAAGTTGGTGAAGTTCTACTTCTGTAAAGAAGTCTCCTTCTACGTTAGGTTGAGTATTAGCTAATATTGCATCAATTGTTATTTCTCCAGTCTCTGCATTATTAACTACTTGTAAAGTATTAGTATCTAAACTAAAAGTATAAAGTTTTGGTTTAACAAATGATTCACTCATTGCTACGAGCATACCATCTTGTTTTACTAATTTATTTTTTACTAATTCTACTGCTACTTGTTCTGCAAGTATACTATCGCCAGTTCTAGTAAACGTATTTAAATATACGTCTTGATAAAACTTTTTACCTTCAATTGGTAGTTTATTATATAATTCATTTGTTAACATTGTATTCGTATGGATAACCTTTAAACTGAGTATCTATTGCGTTCTTAACGACTGTACTCTTATTTCCATTACTTATTGTACTATTAGTTTGTCTCATTCTAGAAGGCATGGAATCTTTACTCTTGTTTCCTACACTACCTTCGTTTCCTGTTTTAACGTCACTATTACTCTTCATTCCCATTTTGTTATTATCTACGCCCATTTGTACTTGTGCCATTGCTTGAGCTTCTGCAACAGGGTCTTTAAATACTTGGTCAGTCTCAAAGACTATACCATTAGCTTCTAAATACTCTGTGATTGCTTCATCACTAAACATACTATTTCTCATTACTTGTACATTAGCTAGTACTTGTGTTTCTAATAGGAAGTCTGTTACTTCGAAGTAGAATTCTGCTTTTTCAAATCCCATCTTTGGGAATAAGTCGTAAGTTACGAATTCTGCAAAACACTCTTGTATTGCTTTTACTCTTACGTTTATGACGTGATTTTGTTCTACACCATTACTTCTACCACTACCATCTGGTAGTCCTAGACTAATCTTTGTAGTTTGCATTAGTACGACTATTTGTTCATCGCACCATTTAAGAAGTTCAAGTACACTACTTCCATTCTTTGCGAAATCATTAAGTAGTTGATAATTAACTTTTCCTGATAATAGTACTGGATTATTTGGGTCCTTCTCTGATTTCTTTAAATAACTAACGAATTCTTTAATCTTACCTTCGCTAGCATTCTCTATCATGAAAATACCTTTCATCTGGTTGCTTTTAAAGAACCATGCAAGCCATTGTCTAACAGTATCTTTTAAAAGGATAGTATCATATAATGCTTTAATATTCAAGTCACTCCATACACTATTCGTAATTCCGTCTAGTTCTAGGTGTGATACTTTTTCTGGTTGCCAGTAAGGATTATTGTCTTTAGAGCCAATGTCTTGGTAGTAACCTAAGATGTCTCCGTTATCCCTAGCATCTATTTTCATGAGGGTCGTTTCTAAGACATTTAAATCGGTTACTTCAGTTCCTTTTTTAACTATTTCTGTAAAAGCATTATTGTAAAGTATTGCGTTGAAGAGTTTTTTACGAGCGTATTTTTTGAATCTTAACTGTTTTAGTTTAGTCTCAAGTTCATCCTTGCGACTCTTTTTGTCTACGCCTCGTACTCCCCAGTCACTACCTAGTACTTTGTCTACTAGTGTGATTAAACTTCCCCTTACAACTGGGTCTTCTCTTATTAGTTCAAGTGTTAGTTTTAAGTCGAAGTCTGGGCTTCTTCCTAAGAATTTCTTCTGTGCATCAGGGATTGTTCTATAGTCTATGAGGACTCCCTTACTGTTTGCGTTACTAACGACTTGTAGTTCTTTTTTTGTTTTTACCATGGTAAATTAAGTGTCACCACTCACTAGTCTATGTATGGTGCTAGTTTATTTATAAATGCTTGGTTTTAGTGTATCCTACACAGTTAGTTCGGTATACCCAAAAGGTTCCATCGTCTAAATGTTCTAGTGTAAACTTCATGTTTCTGTAAATGAATTCCAAGTTTTCTTTATAAAACTCTTGTTCTTCTTCTAAAGTTATTTCCGGGTATTCTTCATTCAAGTATGTCAACTTGGTCACCCTCGTCTTCGCTTATAGCGTTTTTAACTATCATAGGAGTTCCATAGCTGTATCTGTAGAATCCGTTAATTTCTTTTTCTGGTATTCGTAAAGGATTTGTTCTTAGCATATCTTGTCACCTCCTCATCATCGTCATCTTCGTTTGCACTATAAAAATTGAAGTCATCTTCTTCGTCCACGTAGAAATAACAACTCATGACGAAACTATCTATTAGGTCGTCTGTGTATCCTGGTGCGTGCATGATAAGACTTTGTCTGGCTGTTTCTGCTTGTTCCATAGCCATCATCTCAGTCTTCAAATCAGCATCCACGTAACTTAATGCCTTATTTCTATTGAGTTTACTTCTGAATGCTCCGTACTTCTTTACTTTGTCTGTTCTGAAGACCATTGGTTGTATGTTCCATCCTTTTTCTTTCATTACTCTTATTAGGAACTGACCGGCAGGACAATCATCGGGGATTATACGTTGTACATTAAAACGTTTGAGTAATCCTGCCACGTCATCTATAAGTGTTCCATCCTCGCCTACTTGGTAAGCTTTAGAATATAATCGTCTTATTTCTCCAGTATCAGTCATTGCACTAATAGTTATTACTGTTCTACTAGTGACCTGTCCTCCAAAGTCAATACCCATGTCACAAAGACTAGGATACTCTTCGTACATTAAGTAATCTGTTTTGAAACAGTCATTAACCATGTCTGGATTAAAGTAGTTCTTTTCTCCTTTTACGAACATACAATAGTAAGCACGTTGAACTTCATTCAACTTACCATCACTAATCCATCGGTCAATATCTTTCTTTACTTTATTGTAATAGTCTGGTGCTTCTATGCGTATAGCATCAATAGTGAATAAGACTCTTTCACACTCAGTCTTTTCAAATTCATCATATGGGTCAGCCATTCGATAAAAGAATCCGCTTGGCGTCCAAGGAGTACTAGTGTAAATACGCAATGCGTCCGTACTATTTCCTGTTGGATAAATATAATCATAATGGAACTGGTCACTAATACTATCACTCTTACCAGCCTCATCCTCTATTACTATTGTAAATGTTTCTCCAAGTACACTACTTGTAGGAGGATAACTCTTAATAACACTACCATAACGACTACCTTTCAAAACATACTTACCATGAATCTTCTCATCATAAGCTTTAAAAGTAATAGTTGTAGTATTATTCGGTTCAGTCTCATTAAGTAAACTTTTAAAAAACTCTTTACCAAAGATACTCTTACCTTGGTCATCTAAGTATGAAGCCATTACTATGTTGCCCGAATTTAAGAACTTCTTCATCTCATACAACAACTTCTTCGATTGTACATCTGAAGCACTTACTATTCCAGCAATAGTATTATTATGCAAAGTACCAGGGTATTTATTAAACACACAAGCCCACAAACAAAAAATAGCAATAGCAGTAGATTTACCAATCTGTCTACTTGTTAATGCTAAAAACTCACGAGTCAAATAAGTGAGCAACCTATTATTCTTACTATCCACAGCCCGTTTAATCAACATTAAAAAATATACTTGCCAAGCGTATAACTGTACTCCAAGCATCTTATCAGCAAAAACAATAGGCGACTCACTACACTGCTCAAGAAAACCTTTCTCATTATCATAAAGGCGATGAACCTTCATACTTTCTATAAACTGTTCATCTACCTTAGTCTCAGCTAACATAACCTAACACGCCCTCTCTTCATCTAACTTACAACCACAATCACAACAAAACTTCTTAGTCTTTAAAATCCTCTTCATAACAACACCTTCTTATCCGTAAACACTTTAACCTGCTCTCTAGTATCCTTACTATTCTTCGACAAACCATCCTTATTAGCCTTAAGATTAGTAACAACATTACCATCATCATTCCTCAAACTATTACTCTCAGGGTCCCAAACAGGACTCTTAGCAAACCTATCAAGACTCACACTAAAAGGCATCCTAGTAAGCAACACAAAATTTTTACCATGACTCATCTCCTTACCTTCAACTATATACTTAAGCAAATGAACACTAGCACCATACAACGTACCATCATCACTAATAAACTGAACCTGCTTCCCACTCTTACTCAACTTAACAATAGCCATATAACCCTAATATACCACGAACTCATTTATAAACCTTTCGCTCACCATACACTATAATAACATATAATAAACTATAATAAACTAAAATATACCCAAATAACCCAAAATAACACAAATAATTGAAGATGATGAACAAAATTGAAGTATATGTGCATGTGCCTTCATTTTGTAGTTGTTTTGTTTCGTGGTTTTTTCTGAACTTATTTAACTTAACGATAGTTAAGTTTATTTATGTTAATCAGAATTATTTAATGAAGTAGTATATTAATTAATTAATTAATTAATTAATTAATTAATTGATTAATTAATTAATTTGTTAGTTATTTATTTATTATATTATAATATACTTTAGTTAATATAATAATTAAATAGATTAATTAATTTAGTTTATTATAATTATTTATGGTTTTGTTACTATTGTTTAGTTTATTTA
>ERZ869925.1093-NODE-1093-length-13778-cov-23.728558_pt1 | contig 13778 bp, 19 predicted proteins | sample MGYA00579311_ERZ869925 | MGnify/ENA primary metagenome ERZ869925 (study PRJEB32216, sample SAMN09231817) | wastewater metagenome | place: USA: Maryland | collected 2016-07-30 | study: EMG produced TPA metagenomics assembly of the PRJNA472060 data set (Reclaimed...
CCTACTACCCAACGCAATATAGATAATGTTAAGTTACTATTGGTTCACGTTTTTGATATACCGCTAGAGTTTTTTTGCATTCTTTGAAGCCCTCACTCCAGCCATCACTACTTGCCTCTAGTAACGCAATAGTTATATCGTATTCACTGTACTTCACCTTTTTCGCAATTTCTTGTGTCATTGTGCATTCTCCAGTCTTTGAATCCACTTATCAATGTCTATCATATATGTAGGTTTAGAGGTGATATGGTCATACGTCCACTTGCTTGCCCATTTTAGTCGATAGTTGTTTGTAACTATAAAGTAACCGTTATGTACGAGTTCGTCGCTATAGGTCTTTGTGATATTAAGTATTTTCGTCATTTTCTTATTTCCTTTCTTTTATTAAGTTAGTTATAGAGGGTGAAGGTGCGGCACTTCGGACTTCTTTCAAACTCATGGGTGCGACCCAATCGAAGCCGATGCCAGATAGAGTACCGCTAGGCAGAAAACCGTCGAGACATAAGAATCATCTGCGCTTTCTGCCCTTCACCACCTACAACTTGTATATATTGTTTCTATTAAGCGTATGAGATGATAGCAAGCCCCGATTTTATTTAGTGCTTTACTCATCAACCTTGCGAGTATCAGAACATTGAGCCTCGGATTCATAGCTGCACTTGCTACCAACTACTACGCTTAATAATGTTCAACTCTATGGTTCTCAGTAGCAAAACCCTGCTCAGACCTACCTGCGTGACATCTCTACTTCTGGTTATCTTGGCTTTAGGTGACAGGTCTCTGATTACTACCGAGAGATATAGAGTTGAACTATACTGAATTATTAAAGAACTTGGTTGTCTAGTAGCAAGGCTGTTTCGGCATTACCTAAACCGACCTGCACTTTCGCACGAGGACTTACTACTAGACTTTGTGTTGCCAACCAGTCAGTCCCTTTCGAGACAAGGAGCTTCCGCTCACTGGTTACGGTCTAAACGGGCAACCTCACATATATTCTAGATACTTACCGCTTGACCATGCGCCCCATGGACGCCACCCTGATCGACTATATATCTCATAAGCCTTAGCTACGTTACGTTCTGGGTTATATTCTGCTACTTTACCTGTATGAATACAAGCAATTTGCATTAAACCATACGAACCTATGCAACCGTTGTGCCTATCGTTCGTGTTAGCAGCGTTTGGATTGCCGCCACTCTCTGCCATACACACCGCATATGCCGTCCGATAGTCCCAATCATATGCTGAGACTATTTCGCAGCCAGACTGCACAGGAGCTTGTGTGGGCGCTGTTTCAATTGTTACAGGTGCTTTTACCGTCTCGATTGTTTTAGTAGCCTCAGACGGCGTGATTGCTACTCTTGGCTTTTTAAAATTGCTTGTACTCGTGTCTCGACTTCGTTGCTGACTGACTGACTATAATGTTGTTGCATCGTCACGCCGATCAGGAAGCCAATGAATGAGAAGGCGACGAACTTTACGACGCCCCAGAACACTTGCATGCCTGTATAAGTTTTGCGGTCCTTTGCTTTGACTTCGGCCTTGACCTCATCAATGATTGTATTTTTAGACATTACTTTGTCTCCAATTCTACCTTAATAGTCACGGGGACCACTTGGGTGTTATCTTTTATTGTGAACATTGCTGCTCCTTTGTTTATATTATATTCTCGTAGCTTCATACGACAGGGGCAACGGCTCTTTAGTTTATGGCGACGGGAGCTGTGACCGTCTATGTTGTCCGTCGTAATGTGAAGCTGCTTTGTCGAATCCCTTATCTACGGTTCGATACTAGAAGTATAGCACACGCTTACGCTAAATGCAATAGCTCTAGCAAAGATTATCTACGTGACCCCTGTTTAACAACCGAGTAAATGTAGTCTTTATGCTCACTTAACCATATGCCAACGACTATATCCCTGCGCCATTGGTAATCGGCAGTGATCATTCCCTTTGCTTCCAAAAGTTCGTAACTCCCGTCATTGTGCAATATACGGAAGTCGACTTTATGGCGTTTATGGGCTACGACCTCACCTAATGCGTTGTACACGTCCACTTCGATCCTGAACTGGGTATCATAATCTTTTATGTCCTTGGCTAGCTTACGTGTTTCTAAATCCTCTGCAACGCTTGCTTCAAACTTGCTATCAAATATCTTGCCGTTGAACTCAGTGCGTTTTGCGCCGTACTTGTTTGATCGGCCCTCATTTGTTTTGCCAATCACATGATCGCAGTTGGTGCAGGTGAGCTTACCCCCCTTCAACATAAGGCGTTTGCTTTGGCACCGCGGACATTCCGCGGACCTCATCGCATCTGTCTGGTTACTTTGGCGATACACTTTTGCTCTTTCGCTCTTCTGCCTGTATCTCCAAAATTACCTGTTCAATACTAGGAAAATCCTGATGTAGCCCAAACTTTTCACCAAGATGTCTATTGAGGGTATCAAACACTTGGTCAATCTCAATAGTCGTAAGCTTAGTTGTGCTATCTTTGTTTAACTGTGCCTTTTGAATTGGTCGCCATAGCCATTCTTTTACGCCTGCACCAGACCAAGGAATGCTCACTGTTGGCTTAAGTGTCTTACGCATATCAAGCCCTGCGTCGTTGAGGTTATTAGCTAGAAGTTGGAACAAAACGTGCAGAGCTTTGTTTTGCTGCAAAGTCCTATGAGGGTACTCTTTAACATCTAGCTCACTCATCAGCCTTTGCCTCACTCTTACGCACCTCAGCGTCCAGTGCAAACTTGGATAGCACTTTTTCTGATGGCGTTGTCTCGTCATCTTTGCTGCTTAACATTATAGCAATAAACTGCTTTTCATCAGCGTCACACTCGTCGAGGAAGCGACGTATACTAGGCTCAAGCACATAGTTTATATAAAAGTTATCCCTTTCAACCCTTTGTACAAATAGTCTAAGCCCCTCTTTTACCCGGCTGTCAAACCCTACGAAGTCGCACCAGTCAGCTGAGTTAATCCACATCTGCATTTGGACCTGTGGTATATACTCTGACGGCATGCTTTTTAATAGGATAATCTTATAGAGGTGGTTCACTGAGTTAAGACATTTTATCTCTATATTCCCGATCTCACCTGTTTTACGATCAACTACAGTACCGTCAGGCGAGGCCCCACACGCAAGCTCCGGGTGTAGCATAAAAGGTGCATCCGTGACTATGTTCTCGCTCCTAAGTTGGTACATAGTCTTTGCGATCTCTTCATTCATGATACCCCACTGCATCGCTTTATTGATGTATGGGTCTGGGTCTGCTGGCTGACCTGTAATACGTTCGGCGACGATACCCTTACGATAGTTCGCCCTCGCCTCGCTCTCAAAGACGGTCAAGTTCGCGCTTAGCATAAACTCGAACGGGTACTCATCACGTAGACGCTCTAGTATCTCAATTGGCATCTGGTGTTCCGTGTGGTAAGCCTCTGCCTGTGCCATTTTACCTTTAGTAATGGACGATTTCATGTAGCTCATAGTATTCATAACCTGTGAGCCGGTCGGCTTCCCCAGCCTAGCCTCAAACCAACGTGCGCTGCGCTGCTCAGCGTCAACGATGATCGGCTTAATCTGTTGCTTGTCCACCAAGAAGCTCCTTTGTCTTTGCATTGATCTCGCTAGCCAGTACACTGTACTCGTCTGCACCCAGTGTCTTTGTGAACTCTTGCAGGTCTTTGATCGTTTTGCAGCCGCGGATCGCATCGAGGTTTCCGATGACAATCGCGGCAATCTCTCGCTGTTCGTCAACGTCTACACCATTTGTAGCGTCAACCTCAAGCTCTGCAACATCTTCCCATCGTGGGATGTCGGCATTTGGTATAGCCCACTCTGGTAGCTCCGGTATAGATTTTAGCTGCTTATACTCGTCTACCTCGACCCATACTCTGGGAAGGTAGTATAGATAGCGTCCGATGCCCCATACGGCAGCGGCACGTTTAAGGGCACTCGAAGCACCACCTTTGATGGCTTCGATGTCTGTGTAGTCTGCACTATCTGACTTCGTAATCCATACATCGTCGATCAAGATTGAGAGCTCGCAGGTAAAGCCCTCTTTAAGCTCGATCAGCTTGTCCTGCCAGCCACCGACACCACAGACGTCATCTAATCGCTTATATACTTCTCGCGCATCGAGATAGGCCAGGGCCGAAGCCTTGGTCTTATCTTTAGTCAGTTGACCAACACGCCACTTGATGAACTTTGGGTCAAATGGTTCCTTTAGCTGACGCAGCATGGCGTCTTGGATTGCTTTACTCATTTCTTTATCCTTATCTACGGGTTAATGTACCTCTTATTGTACGCTAACGCTGTAGCAATGTCAAGCACCTTGTGGATAAACTCTTAAAATGGTACAATACTCCTGATAGCGCCGCTCTATCTACGGTTAGGCGCTATTGTCTTTTAACCGTCAGTGCCCCTGGCGGTTATTTTATTGCCAACATATAATGCTTGTGCTATATTGTAGGCATAATCTTTTCTCGCATACATAAATGGCGGTAAAGAAAAGGCTAGCTCTTTATCTAGATATAGTACGCAGGCCTCCTTGTTTGCTCTGCGTACAACTCGAAAGGCACCGCACGATCAGTTTCTCTACAGAATAGACGCGGTGCTTTTAATTTTATGACGCTTATGATATTATGTATTTGTCTCGCAGAGACTACCCCCCATTCTAGTTTATGCTAGACAAAGAACACTGCTGTACACCTGGTAACTACCCTCCACCTTTTGTACTATATAGGCAGTGTTTTTTGTTTGGTAGTATAATAAAAGAATTCACCTTTGTGATGATCGTGAATGTACCTGTCCGATCAACTCTGTTTTGATTGGTTGATCGCGCAATTGTAGCCTCTAGGGGCTACTCTTGTATTATTTTGCTACATATAGCGCTTGAAAGCGAAAGGGGGATGGGGTATTATAGATATAACTATTTGTCTCTCTTGCGAGTTACGAATAGGGCGGTATAAATAGAAAAACCCCGACATAATCGGGGCTGTCTCTCTTGCTGTATTCATTATAGCAAACGGCATATATTTATGCAACACTCGTGGGGAGACGTAGACCACTAAGTTGTGGAAGCGAGTATAAATAAAAGAAGCGATCAGTGGCTCAACGTTTTAGACTACCGTAAAGTCTGCTTTTGTACTGAAGTATGAGAGAATATCAATATAGATACTTTAACAATTTGAGACTACACATTAAAGGTAGTTGTGAGGGTGATAACGCAAAACTCAAAGGAGCAGATATGGGTAAGATTACCAAAACTGTCATAGAAGATGTAGCGTATCAACTTAAAAGTGCAGGTCAGTGGGTTGTGGCTAATAAGTACCAACCAAAGAAGGTTAAGGAGTTAGACATTATAATGGATTTATCAGATCCAGAAGATGTAATAGATGACTTAATAATTCAGCTTGCAGATGTATTTGCAACACATGATAAGACATTTGATAAGAGTAAGTTCCTAGAACAATCCTCATACAAACTGTTTAGTTGGGCGTTAGACCCTAACGGAGAGAATATAAAACAATAATATAAACTAGTTGTTGCCCTCTCACATACCTTTAATAAATAGTTAACTAGTCTTTGATTGTTTAACGACTACCCTTAATATATAATATCGAGTTTCGATTGATTAAGAGATTTCGCCCACACTTCAGGGAATAGCTTGAATACATAACTCCCCCGTGTTACACTGGGAAAAGGGGAGATGTTTGCAATGGAAAAAATACTATTTGACGATATAGATAAAGAACTAGTAAACAGTAAGACATGGAAGATTGTCGATAAAAATACGGGACATACCAAATACGCTATAACAAAGCCAGGTGGTAAGTTTATGCATAGGCTAATAATGGACTGTCCTAAAGGTCTAGAAGTAGACCATATAAACGGCAATGGGTTAGATAACCGAAGGATAAACCTTAGAATATGTAGTCGTAGTCAAAACTCTTGCAATAGACCAGCTCCAAGTAATAACATAACGGGTTACAAAGGAGTGTACTGGGATGAAAACAAAAATAGATACCGTGCAGTAATAACAAAAGATAAAGTTGTTTATAGACTTGGAAGATATAAAACTGCCCGTGAAGCAGCAGTTGCTTATAATTTAGCTGCCAAGAAATATCATGGCGTATACGCATTTATAAACATATTGCAATAAGACTCCCCCGCTACTTACAGCGAGTTTATGGGAGCGCTTAGAGTGTGCTATAATGACAGCAACGGCTGAGCGCATAACCAACAAAAAAGACCTTACATATTGTTTGGTCTTTTTTGTTTCCGTGACAGGATGAACATGCGGCTGTCTCCAAAGCTCATTATACCACAAAGAAAAGACCAGGACATTACCTGATCTATTATTCTTACCGCCGTTCCTGCAAAGAAGACCGATAGTCTTGGAAGACCCAATGCACGAACTAAGTGGGCCAGTGTTGCCCCTCTATTATACTACGTTTTTGCAAGCCGCGAAAGTGTTTCACCATATTGCTCGACAACGAGTTTAACGGCTCTATCTAGCTTTTCTTTTTGCCTTTGCGTAAGGTTTTCCATGAGGATACTATACTAGCGTTCAATAGCAAGTGCAATGCCTGCGACCAAAGCCGAGATGCCTGCACCCGCTCACTCATCGCAAGTAGGCCCTCTGCAGGTCTACCGCCTGTGCGGCCAGCATTGCCAGGTCTCTCTCGACTGGGTGGGCTTTCGGGTGGCGTGCAGCAGCCTCCATAGCGAACATAAGGTTGTCGATGCTAATAAGTGTGTCAGGATGGGACTGGAACTCTCTGAGCGTGCGCTGGAGGGCATAGAAACCTAATAACGGGACAGGGGGACAGTTACGGTGTATCTCTTCATGAACGTCGCGATCGATTAAGGGGACAAGGCCCTGTGATTCACGGAGCCTCTTGGCGTCAGGACGTAGCGTCCACTCTTTTGCGGGATTAAGCAGGTGGTGCTTATCTCGCCGCTCCATCAGTCCGTCTCAGGTTGTTGCCACTGACTGTCGATGTGATCTGGGTCTTTGTACTCATCCTGCGACGCGTCGTAATAGCCCAGAGCACCGAGCATTCGTCGAGTTGGTTCCGTGTCCTTTTCGAGGTCTAAGCGTCTCTCGGCGGCTCCTGGTTGCTCAGGAGAGGTCATTACGCGCTCTTTGACTTAATATCAGCAATGATACCGATAATAACAGTCTTGAGGGCTGATAGGCCAGCTGCAAGCGCACCGATAGCTGTGGCAAGTGCAAACGCTTTTAAGGCCGCCCAGTCACCTGCAAAGATCAGGTTGACAAGTTGGTCGGATACGACTAATACGACGGCCAGGAAGCCCTGGATAAAAGTCCAGAGCGCACGTGTTGCCACGTCTTTCCAGTTGATTGATTTTAATGCCTCGATAATCTTGCTACTCATTTTATTTGCCTCTCTTTCCTTCTTAATCTTCTTAATGTACCTTATTACTGATGTTTGCAGTTTTGCTAGTTCTGCCTCTTGTTCTCTTCAACTTTTCATTACTTATCTTTCTTGAACAGACCAATGATAAAGTCCACGATCTGCTTAATGAGATAATACCATTTATCTTTTGCGGCTGCTTCGGCGGCGGCCTTAGCTGCGGCGTCTGCCTCGGCACTAGCGCGGTCACGTTCGGCACGCTCCTGATCTAGTCGGGCCTGTTCTGCGGCTGCTTTCTTTGCGTCATCTAGGGCCTTTTGAGCCTCGGCTGCTTTACGTACTTTCAGGTCGGCGTATTCGTTTGAGCTTCGTAACTCGTTCTTAATGCGTTCAATATCAAACCCACTGTTTAGGAAGGTTGCAAGGCCACCAGCATCTACAGTACGTTCCAGGACTTCTAGGTATGCGTCCTGAATCTGTGTGGCGGTGACTTTTGGAGCTGGAGGTACGATTGAACCACCCTGGCCCCATTGTGCCGCTGAAAACTTGTTACGGGCCTCACGATCAAGTCGGGCAAGGTCGTATGGTGTACAGCGTGTATTAACATACTTAAAGTGTGGGACAAGTGGCAGGTCGCCATAAGCATCACGGATGTCAGCAATCAGTTCAGCGATAGTATCAAAGTCTGCATCTGTTTGCCCAGGGTCGCATTCAATTGAAATAGTGTACGGGTTGCCAGGGCCAGTTGCCCATGAGTTGTCACCAGGTGATACGAGACACGCGACTCGACGACCATTACCTGTAGCGACGAAGTGAGCAGATAGCCCACCAGCTTTTAGAAATCCGCCAACAACACCTTCAAAGGTCGCTCCTGCCCCAGGGGCATTCCACCAATGTATACAAATCTCTTTAATTTGACGGTCTACAGACCACACATTTCTTGTCTGTGCTGCCGTTGTAAAGTTTGGGCTGTCCCATTGCGTTAGATATTGATAAGACATAGTATGCTCCTTTATTGGTTATTGCCTAGTGTGAAAATCAGCTTTATAACTGCCCACATTGTGCCGATCAAGACGCCAATGCCACCAGCTATTATAGTAATTCTGCGCCCCAGTTTTGCAAATCTTTTATTAAACTCGTCTGACTCTTTTCTCTCTTCAACGAGTTCTTTAATATCTGGCACTATACCAAGTAGGTCATCAAGAACAGATAGCTTATCAAGCTGGGCGACAATTGTTTCTAACTGTTCTTTGGTCGTAGGCTGTCTCTTAGTTGCCATATCATTTATTACCTAGCTTGCACTCACTAAGAAGCCGCTGAATGACGAGCCTGTAGCTCCGCCGATAACTGTTAGGGTGCTAGACGTAACGTCGGCGTATACAAATATCTCTAGGTAGTCACCTGCGGCAAGCTGGATAAGCTCTGACAGTGAGCCTGAGGTGTTTACTTGGTTGCCGACACCGACGTTTGGATATACGTCATGGAAAAGGTGCGTGTTTGACCCATTCTTGTATAGGTAGAATATACTTGCAACCATTGTATTACCAGGAGACAAAAGGTCTATTTGAGCATTTATTTGGTAGAACCCAGCAACGGGGGCAGTGAATCTGCGGTTGGTTGTAGTATCAAAGTTAGCTCCCGTGTCAAACTTTTTTGTGTCCCAAGCTACCTTCGTGGCAGTTACGTCTGCTATACCAGTTTGGTTGGCAGCTAAGTGGACGTTGAACATATATGGGTTTTGAGCAATAGCAGGGGTAGTTGGGCCTTTGGGGTATATCTTGTTGCCCAGGCTGTCAAAGCCCTTAAATACCTGACTTGATATTACTGGTGAGATATTGGCGTAGCCGCCCTGTCCTATGGCTGTTGAAGCTGCAATACTTCCAGCAGCCGTTACAACAGTTGCTATACGAATACTGTTAGCGGCAAGTGCGGGCGAGGCGGCGTTGTTGGTAACTTCTGTATAAACTACTAGCCCCGTACTGTCTCCGTTATCCAAAACGTCAACGTAAGTGTCTCGTGAGGCGGTAAACGTCCTAGACGTGACGGCAGCCACCGTGATAGGGTTGCCGCCCACAACAACTACACCAGCGGTCATTGAGGCTAAACGAGTAGACCCAGCCGCATCGGCAGTCCAAATACAGCCAGATGAAACATAGTTAGCGAGATAGATGTTAGTCGCACCAGCACCAATAGTAACTGTTTTAGCAAGCCCTTTACCGCGCAGGTTAAGGTTTACTGCTGAGTCACCGCCAGTAGCACTGATACTGGGGGCGTTACCTGTAGCTGCATTGGTAACTGTAATTTCATTCACTGCACTAGCTGTAGCAGGAGTTTTGATGACTTCGTTACCGTTTGCATCGTTGATTGAAGTAGTGATTTTAGGAGTAGTGAGAGGTAGTGAGGCAATCATTGCGCCTGTTTGTGTGTGAGATACCAATAGTCCATCAACCATGCGGTTTTGTACTTCGGCTGATAAAGGAATGTACACACGAGTTAATGCACCTGCTGAGTAGTTTTGTGGCGTACCTGATACAAGCGAGACGTTTGTAACTGATGTTGCAGTAGCAACTGTACCCTCATACTCGGTGTATGTTCCTGCTACTTGTACCTGCTCACCGTTTATAATCTCAGCTGTGTCTATAGCGAAGATCACGCCTGTATCTGTCGGCCAGTTAGTTGTACTTACTACGGTAGCTGATGTACCACCTATCGTATAGCCTGGTGAAGCAAGGGTAGTCGCTGTACCTTCTCCTACTTTGATATACGTGTCGTTTTGTGATGCTGCCATAATATTATTTTCTCCTTTATTCTATTACGTTTGTGCTTTTATTACTAGGTCATCAAGGGCAAATCCTTTGGTATTTACCGCGCTTAATGTGTAGTCACTTCCAGCCGTATCTGCTACCACTTCCCACGAGAGCTGATTAAGTAGACCCTTAGGTTTAATTCTCAGTACCGTGGCACTTGTTCCAAAGGTGTTAATAGTGCCAGCAGCCTCACCGTATTGGTGTGCTTTGTTAGGGTTAAACAGGGTATCTACGCCGTATAGGAACTGTCCCCATCCAGTCTTAGTGGTAGTAACCGAGAAGGTGTCTGAGCCTGCTGATGTTTGCACGCCCTTACGAGTAAGTCCTGTTGCGTTGACTTGAATTAGTCCTTTAGGGAATAAGAACTTAAAGTATTGGTTACGGATTGAACCAAGTGTAATACCATCTTCGTCCCAGACCATGCTTTCAAACGCCGCACGACTGCGCCATGCTACGTCGTCATCTTGGTGAGTAACCGCACCAGCACGAGTAAACTCTAGTATCTTGTTATCTACTAGTGCACAGAAGTGAGTAGACCCTGCGTTATCTTCGTATAACCATAGGTCTTTAGCAGCAACTTGCCAGCGAAGTACCCAGAGGTTTTTGCGTGAGCGGTCAAGATACCAGATTTCATTGTTCTCTGTAGATGATACAGGAAGCGCAAAGTAGAGTTTGCTGTTCATCGCTACACCGACGGCTTTGTGTAGGTTTTCCAGTGAGATGCGTGCGGTGTCAGGTTCAATCACTTGGTCTATACGGTTTGTCGTAAGGATATTGACCACGTTCTGAGATGTACCAGTCGTCTTAAAGTCAAGTCCTGTAGGGTAGTAGATTGAGTCGCCGTCTTTAATTGTTGCTCGTGGGGCGTATGTACCTGATTGACCGTTAGATTCATACACGTTAGGGTAGACAATGATTTGATCGCCAATGGTCAAAGATTCAAACGATACGTGATAGATTTTACCATTACCAGCTGAACCCCTTGCAGATACCGTGATAACAGGGTTACCACGTCCATCACGAAAGCCTGTAACGTAGTTGAGCTGTGTATCGCCGTCTACGTCAATACCAACATACCCACCTCCGTTATACGGTGAAAAGTCACCAGTCCCAGGTGCTGAGTAGTAGAGGTAGTTGTCCGCTGTAACACCAAAGAGTTGTGAGTTCTTGGTGTCTGAGTACATGTATGTAAAGATTGCGCCCTCTGTCGAGTTGCCCTCTGGTGCAAGCTTGAAGGTGTTTACTACTAGTGTGCCTAAGTCTCGGTAGGAGGTTGCTTGTGTAGTGTAAAGTTCAAAGAAATCTGCATTGTTTGAAGAGTAGTAGACTGTATAAGCAGTGGCGTTTACAACAGCACTCCAAGATAGGTCTATGAAGTCTGTGTTTTCAATCCACGAATCACGAGGCTTCCCCGCAGTGTCGTTTCCTTGTGGTGATGCGATCGACTCACCGACATCGTTGCTTGCGGTGATACGATAGTAATGCACTTCTGCACCAGCCGTTCCAGAATAGGTAACAGTTGGTGCTGTGGGCGTTGTGAGGGCTGTGTAGGTGTTTACAGAGTCGTCGGTTAGGTCGATGTATGAAAGGTTATTCGTCCCGTTATAGAGGTATAGTTTAGCTTTAGATTGCACACCTTGCATCCATGCTGTAGAACTGTACGAACCACCTACTAGAGAGAAGTTACCGCCATCAGACTGTTTGTAGATTTTACCTGTACCTGCGTCGTCCATTTCCCAGTAGAGGCTTCGTGTACTGTTGTACCGAACATTAGCTCTACCAATAACGGTAAGGCTTGGTTGCTCTCCATAACGTACTAAAGGTGGTCGTGGACGAAGAACTGCGTCTTGTACCACCTCCATATTTGTGAGGTCAGATAAAGAGTCGATTGGACGGCGTGAGTTGTCAATCGTAGAGATATACCCTTTAGGCCATTTATTTTGGTGAAGATTGACCACTCGTCGTGATTTTCGTTTACTCCTAGATCGACCAATCTCGTAAGTCATAATTATTTAACGTTACTCGGATCAATAATCCGATTTTTAGTATTGTTGTATGGGATTGTCCGTGGTCGAGCGTATTGACCTTTACGGTTTGTTGACGACATTGCTTGATAAAGGGCATTCGCCTTACGGTTAAGATCAGCGGCCTTGTCTTCATAGATAACGTCATTGAATGCCACTTCCGAGGCTGTAGCCATAACGCCCCAGTTCGGATCAGGGAACGGTAAGAGATCAGATGATGCGGTCATATCGTTTGGAACATAAAAGCCAGGTATCTGAAGTTCACCACCGATAATATCTTCCGTTGAGGCAATAGCCGTATTAAAGGTAAGCACTTTAGGGTTCTCACCGCTAATATATGCGTAGCGAGTCGTATCTGTACGTGCGCCAGGTTCAATGTAGTCGATGTAGTGATACTTCCCATCAGTGTCTAAGATAACTACCTGATCGCTTGGGTTATTAAAGCTACGGTGTAGGCTATATGATTGTACTCCCGAGGCAATAATAGATTTATGCGTGAGTGTAAGGTCTGAAGCTGTTGTCGAGAAAGCTACAGTAACGGTAAGGCTTGTGTCACTGACAATAGTATCAATGGTTCGTTCAGTCTCACCCGATACAGTTATCTTGTCACCTACCCGATAGTCGGTAAAATAAGTACCTGACCCTGCGAGTGCCGTCGTACCTGCTGTTGTGACAGTGCCAGGCTCAGTCGGTGCTACAGCTTTAAAAGCTGAACTCCACGAAAGGTTAGGGTTCTTAAACAGTTCGTCCTTTTTATCGTTTAGGACTGATACCCAATAGTTAGACTCGTCGTCGCCAAAAGTTGGTGCTTCGTCATCAATGCCTCTGAGTGCGTATGATATTTTAGTTAGTGCTGTTTCTACGTTCATCTTGTCGCTCCTTGCGTTTTCGCTGGGTTAGACGATTTCGATGATACGGTTTGTCGTGTATTCCAATTTAGTTATAAATTGTAGCTAGCTATTTATTCCTACTAGCTCTCTAAGAATAATGATATCTAATTGCATCTCTTTTTGCAAGCGTTTTCCTTTAGTCCTGTTGCAAATAGGGTGAGTAAGTTGTAAGTTTTCAACTACATGCGTACCATTTCTAGCAATAGGTATTATGTGGTCTATCTCGTATTTACTTTTTATCTTTAAACGGCATATGCCACATATTCTGCTATCATAGTTTGATATAAGTGATTTTGGTATATTACCATACTTTTTAATGCTGTACTCTACCGTACCCCTGCGCCTAGGAACGTTAAGTATTCGGTAGGTCAACATGTACTTTCTCATATATAACTGTCTATGAGTTTTGTTGGCAACTTCCCATTGGCGTTTCCGCTTGGCTATCTTTTCTGAGTTTTTAGACCTGTAAAGCTTTGCGCCAAGCCTTCTACTGTCGGTGATATTATAGTGTTTAAGACAAAGGTCTTTAGCGTGATGCTTATTGCCGCATTCAGCTACTAAACAAACTCTGGTATACTTAGGTTCTGCCATGCGGGTACCTCCGTGTGGCTTTAATGTTATACCTTGTATTATACTCCTTTTATGGTTGCTTGTTCAATAAGTTTTCTTAAATTGCCTGACA